>Ga0316204_10011550_pt1 | contig 11016 bp, 12 predicted proteins | sample 6monrhotite_MG_2_FD_205661 | JGI IMG/M metagenome (GOLD analysis project Ga0316204, IMG submission 205661) | Microbial mat bacterial communities from mineral coupon in-situ incubated in ocean water Damariscotta River, Maine, United States -... | ecosystem: Environmental > Aquatic > Marine >...
ACAAAAGTCGCTATTGAATGCCCCAAAGGGCATGTATTTAAGATTAGTGGGCGATCTCTAGTTAGATTCCCCTTTTGCCCCGTTTGCGAACCTGAGCGATTTGATGCTTACACACTTAGAAGAGTTGAACGTTGTCATTAAAAGTGAATCGACATAAGCCGTCTAACAGGGCAGTCACGTTCGCGCAAAAAACGCGCTTGGACCGCCAAAAAGCGGCGGCCACTTACTTTTAACGTTGAATGACCGCTTTGCTAGTTGATGAATCAAGCAGACCTATGTGTATTAATGGCCTTTATGTCTATGAAACTGCCGTCCGTCGTAGAAGTCATATGGTCTATTTCTAATGGTCAAATACACCTTCGATAACCCCATTCACATGGGAGAGACGATATGAGTGTCAATAAAGTATTAACAGTAACTGCAGGGGTTATCACCGTACTTTCGATTGTGGCGCAGCCGTCGCAAAAAATCGTACAACTGGCAGAGATGCACCGGGGTCACCAGTGATCAATGTCACCTCGCAGGGCTTGTATTACGACTCAATCGCACTGGTGATTAAACCTTAATATGGATGATGTAATGAACGAAGGCGACAAGTTCTTCCTCTGCCCGTTATTCGGTTCGGTCGGAAAACCCTGTAACAAAATAGTTTTTATGAAGCACAAACGGCGCCTGACTGGCGCCGTTATTCTTTTGTGACTATTTGACGATAATTCCGTGAAGTACATCTGCTCAAATAGAGATGCTGAATCTTATAAGATCAGCAGTCCTGATTAGATGCACCTTTTAAGGGGATTTCGATATGAAAAAACTGTTAACAATTTTACTGCTGTCGGCATTCGCTGTCGGTTGTGCCTCTACGGATAAAATGAATGGGTCATCAGATGGCATGATGATGAAAGATAAAAAAATGGAGTCGATGGATGGTGGCTCAATGATGCATGATGATATGCAGATGAAAGATGGGATGATGGATTCTATGGATAAAGACCCGATGATGTGAGTGAATCAAATGCCTTTTAAATGGGGCTGTAAAGAAGGGGCGAAAGTTGGCAGTATCGACTTTCACCCCTTCTTTTTTGATGATAGAAAATAATGAATAAATCAGAGGTTCCTTAACTAAAGCTAGCTGTTTTTCTTTCCCCATAACGCTTCCAGCCTTTTATCACGCCCGCAGCCATAGCGGTAATAGCTGTAACGAACCGGATTTTTGTTGTGGTAATCCTGATGGTACTCTTCCGCAGGATAGAACTTTGTGGCTGTTTCAATTTCTGTGACGATAGCGGCTTTAAACGGTTTGGTTTTCTCAAGTGCCGACTTCGAGCGCATAGCATGCTCTTTCTGTTGTGTATTGTGATAAAAGATGCCAGTGCGGTACTGGCTACCACTATCACAGAATTGACGGTTCTCTGTGGTTGGATCGATGCTGTGCCAGAAGTGAGCCAGCAATGCCTCATAACTGATCGCTTCTGGATTAAAGGTGATCTGCACTGCTTCGGTATGTCCTGTTCTACCGGCAGAGACCTGTTTGTACGTTGGATCAAGTTGATGGCCGCCGATATAGCCGGAGATTGTTTCGACCACTCCGGGCACTTTGTCAAAGTCTGACTCGACACACCAGAAACAGCCGCCAGCAAACGTGGCGGTTTGATATTGGACTGTTTTTTCCTCCTGAGCGAAGGTGGCCTGAGAAAGGCCGGTTAGGCACAGCAGTAGTACAGCTGTTTTAAGTGGATGCAATATATTGTAACGAATCATCGTGACGCTCCTCTAGGAATCAGGCGGGAATAAATTTCAGTGCAAGGCCGTTGTTACACCAGCGCTCTCCCGTTGGTTCAGGGCCGTCGTTAAAGACATGCCCCTGATGGCCACCGCATCGGGTGCAGTGATATTCGGTGCGAGGAATGATGAGTTTAAAGTCGGTCCTGGTTTCGGTGCGAGGAATGATGAGTTTAAAGTCGGTCCTGGTTTCGGTGTGATTGGGCAGGCTGGTGAAAAAGCTGGGCCACCCTGTGCCGCTATCAAACTTCATCTTAGAGGTGAACAGCGGCAGTTCACAGCCAGCGCAGTGATAGGTGCCGTGTCGTTTTTCATCGTTCAGCGGGCTTGAGAATGAGCGTTCGGTACCTTCCTGGCGCAGGATGTTGTATTGCGCGGGGGTGAGTTGCTGGCGCCACTCCATATCGGATTTAACGATTTTCTCGATGGCAGACTGTTTTGTCTCTGCGCTGCTGGCAGTGCCACCGCCAAAGATCTTTGGTGCGGAAAGGGTGAGTGGGATCGATCCCAGGATGTAGAGAAAGTGGCGTCGGTTCATGTGCTGGGCCTCCATTACGGCTGATATACTGCGTAGCGTAGCGAAAAAAGATCACCTGCCTCTCCCGCAAATATCACAATTTTATAACGAGGGCTTTGTACGAATGATCTTTTATTCTCATACGGCGTTAATAATCTGCTCGAATACTCATTTACTATGTGTAAACTGCGTTTCTGCGCGCATTATGGCCTTGTCTGAAAACAAAATCTCACCCGAACAAAGCCCTCTTGATATTGAATACGACCAGGTAAAACGTTATCGATTTGTGAGGTTTGTTTGATAAGAGTATGAGAGGATTAATTGGTATGAATAATAGCATCCTGATCATCGAAGATAACCCCGAGATTGCAAGTCTCATTCAGCTGCATCTGAAGGATATCCATTGCGAGGCCGACATCGCCGCCGATGGGGAGCAGGGGCTGAAGCGGTTTGAACAGGGCGATTATCAGTTGGTGATTCTGGATCTGATGTTGCCGGTGATCGACGGGCTTGAGGTCTGTAAATGGCTGCGCAGTCAGGAGTATGCTTACGTGCCGATCATTATGTTGACCTCTAAATCCTCAGAACTAGATCGGGTGCTGGGGTTGGAGATCGGTGCCGACGATTACATCACCAAGCCTTTTAGTCTGCCTGAGCTGATGGCACGGGTGAAGGCGCAGTTTCGTCGCATGGAGGCGGTAGCAGCGCCAGCCAGGCCATCTGTACCCCAGCTCCATTTTGGTGATCTGGTGATCGACACCGACAAGCACAAGGTGTTGTTGTCTGGCAACGTGGTCGAGCTAACGGCAAAAGAGTTTGATCTGCTGCTCCATTTTGCGAGCAAACCGGGGCGGGTGTATAGCCGTGCTGAGTTGCTGGATAAGGTGTGGAACTACCGCTATGAGGGGTATGAGCACACGGTCAATTCACACATCAACCGCCTGCGTAACAAGATCGAAGAGGACCCTGCTAATCCGCGTTACATCCTCACGGTATGGGGTGTCGGCTACAAATTCAGTGATGAGCTGGCCTGATGTTGCGCACCCTCTATGCAAAGCTCTCGTTGGTACTGGTGCTGTTACTGTTGGTAGTCGGGATGATATACGCCTTTCTCAGTATCTCCAGCGTCCGTTACTATCAGCAAGAGGTAGAGCAGAAGCTTAATCTCGATCTAGCGAAGAATCTGGTGATGGACCGTAATCTGGTTGAATCTGGCCGTATCAATCAGGCGGCGTTGAAGGAAACCTTCACCGTCTACATGACCATCAACCCGAGCATTGAGATCTACCTGCTCGATCTGGATGGCAAGATCCTCTCCTATTCTGCCGACCCGGGTAAGGTGAAGCGCAATAGCGTTTCGCTCAGGCCAATTCGCTCCTTTCTTAGTGGTGAGCGTTTGCCGTTGCTAGGTGACGATCCGCGCAGCCATGAGCAGAGTAAAGTCTTTTCCGTGACGCCGGTACCCTCTGCTGAGGCGCCTGAGGGATATCTTTATGTGGTGCTGAGAGGAGAGCAGTACGATGACATTGAGCACTTCATCAATGAGAGTGTTATCTGGCGCCAGAGTGGCTGGGCGTTGGCGGGCAGTCTTTTGCTGGGGCTGTTGGCGGGTCTGGTACTGTTCTATCAGTTAACGCGACGCCTTAATCGTCTGAGTGAAAATATTAACGATTTTCGTGGTAGTGATTTTAGTGAGTTCAACGAAACATCAAAGTTGCATCAGCCGGGCGATGAGATCGATCAACTCTCGGCGGCCTATGAAGAGATGGCTAAACGTATCGTGGTGCAACTGAGTGACCTGAAACAGCAGGACAGGTTGCGCCGAGAACTGGTCGCCAATGTTTCCCATGACCTGCGCACGCCGGTGGCGATCCTTCACGGCTATCTGGAGACACTCGAACTTAAAAACGATTCGTTGAGTGGTGAAGAGAAGCGTAATTATCTACAGCTTGCCCTGCAAAGCAGCGCCCGGCTGACACACCTCATCAGTGAGCTGTTCGAGTTGACGCGACTTGAGGCGCGGGAGACCACGCTCCACTGTGAACCCTTTAATCTTGCCGAGCTGGCACAGGATGTGGTGCAGAAGTTCCAGCTCCAGGCGGAGGAGAAGCAGATTTCGTTAATGGTTGAAGGCGATAGCACCACTCCTTTTGTCAATGCGGATATCAGTCTGATCGCCCGTGTGCTGGAGAACCTTGTCGCTAATGCGATGAAGTTCACCACCGACGGTGGTATCAGTATTTGTTTCGAGCAAAGTGGCGATATTCTATTGTGCCGGGTTAGCGACACTGGCCCCGGCATCCCGCCGGAACATTTGCCACATATCTTTGAACGTTTTTATCAGGGAGAGCATGACAACAGCCGACTCCAGCCCGGAGGGCTCGGCCTGGCCATCAGTCAAAAGATCATCGAGCTACATGGGAACCGTATCAACGTTGAAAGCCTTCAAGGAAAGGGGAGTTCCTTTTCGTTTGCGCTTCCTATAGTGAACAAAGCCAGCAAGTAGTTCGGATGAAGTGCTATCGCTAAAGCGTAAATAAATCTATTCCATTTTTCGTGCTCTTTTGTTAAGAGCGACCTGGAATGCGACGAAAAACCAGTGTGCTGATGGTGCCACCAAAACCTAAGCTGTTGGACATCACGGTGTTGAGCTTAGCGTGATTAATATTTTCACGTACAATTGGAAGCCCATTCATCACGGGATCAAGTTCCGAGATGTTGGCAGATGCTGCAATAAAACCCTCTTTCATCATTAATAGTGAATAGATTGCTTTGATCGCCTCTAATTCTTTGAGGTCACCAAATCGATCTTCCCTTGTGCCCCTAAAAAGCTATTTCGATTGTTGAAATAACACGGTTTCGATTTTTGAATTGACCAAACAGCCCTGTTTGATCGCCATAAAAAATATCTGCGCTTAGCGAGAGCGTGACGCTGTTATTCATCTGGTAAGTCACTTTGGGCCGTGCAAGACCATCATCAAGATCAAGGTTGTGCAGCCACAGCAGCTCTGTTGTCACGGTCTCGTTGTTGAAGTCACGCTTGACCAAAAAAGTCATAGTGGTGTCACGCTGATCGCGCAGCATGCCGGGTTGATGGTTGCTTAGTTGCGACTGGAATAGCTGTGTGCTGATCAATGTGTCGCTTAGGCCAAACCAGTCGAGGCCAAGTACATATGAAAGCTCATCGGTTTTAACAACACCATCCGCATCGCTGATCGCATTGGTACTGATGTAGCGATCTATTACATAGCCGACTTCACCGCGTAGCGTGAGGTCTCCAAATGCACTACTAAAAGAGCTACCGATAAGCTGGCTGCGCTGGTAGCGTGGTGTGATGGTTGCAACTGGCCCGTTGGGTGTCATGCTGAGCTGGCGGAATAGTACTGGCCTGTCGTCATAATGGTCGAGATAGTTAAACGTTAAATCCCACCCATTCCAGAAGGTGGAGAGGCGCGCACCCCAGTCGGCATCTTGAAGTGTACGGTCAGGTTTGTCGGCAGCCTGCATGGAAACCGCTACGCCGGGTGGGGGCTGTGGTACCAGTAGCGGAGAAGTGAAACGATAGGCGTCATCTCCCTCGGCGTATTCATGGTAGGTTTGATCGGGCAGCCATAGTAGTTGCAACGTAACGTCATCAATCGGAATTTCACTGTTGATCGACCACAGCGGAATACGCGCGTCATCAAAATCATCGAGGATGAACTCACGCCACTCCTGTGGGTTGACCACATCGAGTACTTTCAAGCCATCGGCCTTGCCCCACACTACCTGCTGTTTACCGATGGTTAGGAAACTACGACCGATCGAGGTCTCGATGTAGAACTCACGTAGTTCAGCGTCGATGTCATCATCGACATCAATGTTATCTTTTGTATCGTTGCGGATGCGACCGATGGCGGTGAGTTTTATTTCTTGACTGAGATCGATCTCGATTTCAGGCTTGATGGTGGTTTCGGATTTTTCTGTATTGTTTTCATCTGTGCTGTAGCTCCATTCGTTGTTGATGGTGATGGCTGTGTCGATGGCGGCTGTTGCAGCGGTACTTATTAGAAATAAAGATGATGCAAGTAGCCTTGTAGGAAGCCAGTGAATACCGCCTTTCGTGTCGTTCCGGCGCAGGCCGGAATCCAGAGCGCTTTTATATATACTGGTTTCCGGCCTACGCCGGAATGACGAATCGAGAGGCCTTGGCCGGGATGACGAACTGGATGGCCTGCGCCGGAATGACGAGCAAAGAAGTTTATTAAAGCCCACGTCGCAACGCTCTTTCAGTAAACAGGCCATCACTGATCTTCGTTTGATAATCCACATCACTGAATATGAATTTTGTGGTGTGACGTGTTTTATGATTTTCAACTTTGAGTAGATGTGTAGTCCATATGCCCTGTACCTGTTTTATCTCTGTGGTATAAATCGTTTTAAGCGGTTTGTTTCTTAGGCTGGTGAATTCAGCCTTGCGTACGATCCAGATTTCAGCATCGACCCATTGTTTGACTTTGCTATAACCGAGTTCCTTTGCTGTTTTTTTGTCTACCGGAATCGATTCAATAATGAAGGTGCGATGACCATCGATGACTTCTTCACCGATCGTCTTGCGAGTGTAATCCTCTATGCTGACCTTGGACTCCTTTTTGATATCTTCATAAGTGAAGTCAGTGCCGAGGAAATAATCACCACGATCAGAGGCTGATATGCGTCGTACCTTGCGCATCGCTGGCAGGTAGAGCCATTGGTCATCGTCCGTGCTGGCATCCGCGTAGTCATAGGTCATAAACGCGGTGTCTTTGACATTTTTGGGTGACAGGTAATAGATGGCCGTACGTTTTTCATCGCCAAAATATTTTCGGAAGCCGCGCGTTTCACGGATGCGTTGTTTGCCACGTTTATCTGTCATTTCCATTGTCAGTGTGCGCACGACTGATACCCCTTCATCGCGTGCATTGATGTTGTGGGCGATCTCGTCGCCACTGGGAAGCTCTGCCGCAAATAGCGAAGGTGCCACCATCGCAAGTGCTATTGCTATGTATAGTGTTTTCATGGTGGTTACTCCTTCTCAATGGCGGTGGTTAGCGCGGGTGTCGCTGTTGTGGTTTTTTCATTTCCCAGGCCGATGAATTTTGGTTTTAGTACTTTTATCAGTGCCGGTAAAATGGTCATGCTGGCGATAAAACTCGCGGTGACTGCCACCCCGACCATTGCGCCAAAGCGGGTGAGTGGCACCACTTCGCTGGTGGTTAAAACGCTGAAACCGAGTGTTAGTGCTGCAAAGTTGAATAGCAGTGCGCGGCCGGTTGAGGGGTAGAGGGCGTTGATCGCTTCATCAATGGTCTTGCCCTGTCGTTTGATTAACACCTGTAGCCGTTCGATAGTGTGTACTGAAAAATCAACCCCGAGGCCGATTGCGATGGCGGCAAACATTGAGGTGCCAATAGCAAGCCAGATATTGGTGAAGCCCATTACGGCGTAGATCAGCAGCACAGAGACGGCAACGGGTACCACGGTGATAAAGCCTGCGACTGCCGAGCGCATACTGAGCGCAGCCATTGCCATCACGAGTAGCAGTGAGATTGCTATGCTATAGAAGTGGCTTTCACCCAGGCTTTTAATCCAGTGGTAATCGATATTGACGCGTCCGCTCAGGCTCGCTTTGATCTCACCATTATTGAAATGTGTGATGAGGTAATGCTCCACATTTTCGATGACCGATTTTCCGACGCTGTAGAGACCGGTATCGAGCCGCACCCGTATATTTGCCAGGCGGTAGTCGTAGTCGACCTCTTTTTCGAAATCACTTGGGTCACCGCTGGCGGAGTAGAGTAGAAACTGCTGGGCGACTAATTCGGCACTGTTTGCTAGTCGGTATGCACTGGCATCATCGCTATTTAAGGCGCGATTCATCTGTTTAAGGTAGTCAACAATCGAGGTTGAACCGTTAACGTGTGGCAGGGTTTTTACATACGCCTGTAGCGCTTCGATGCGTTGTAGGTGTGCTGGCTTGAATAGATCTTCGTTCTTAGGTGTCTCGATCACAATATCAAGATAATGTGCGCCATCGAGGTGTTGGTTGATTGCCGTATCCGCCTGAACAATCGCTTCATCTTTCTGAAAGATGGTGATCCGCGCTTCATTGAGTTCCAGTTTTGATGCGCCCGTAATTCCCGCGATGATGATCAGCGCGCCGATCGCCAATATCGCACCGGGATGTTTGATTACCATGCGCCCTGGCAGAGACATTGCCTTGCCAAACACATCAACCTGTGTGGCGCTGCTAAATGCCTTGCTGCGCTTCGGTTTAAGTAGGGTTAAAAATGCCGGAACCACTGTCATCGAATAGAGCCACGCGACCGCAACGCCAACGATGGCAAAGATACCGAAGTACTGCATGGGTGGCATGATAGAGGCGATGCTCAGGCCAAGAAAACCGGCCATGGTGGTGAGGGTGGTTAATGTAATAGGTCGCCACATCTTTACCATTGACTGAATCGCAAGTTGTCGACTGCTCGCTTCGGGGTGTTGCGCCACCTCTTCGTAATACTGGCTCATGATGTGAATTGAATCGGCCACCGCGATGCCGATGAGCACCACGGCGAGTGCATTGGTGATCACAAAGAACGGTACGCCAAACGCAGCCATCAGGCCGAGTGCGCTGGCAACGGTGCCAATGACGACCAGGTTGGGTAGTAATGTACCGCGCAGGGTGCGGAAGGCGAGAAATAGCACCAGTGTGATCACTAATGCTGCAATGGGATTGAGGCGTTTTGCATCGGCATCGATATACGCGCCCATGTAACCGCTCACTGCCCCTTCACCTGCGACGTGAATGGTATCGCCTTCACCTTTGGGTGCGCGTTCAATCAGTGCTAATAATTCTTGATAGGTTGCCTGTGCCGCTGTTTGATCTTCGAGTTCGGCGACAATTAATGTCGCGCTGCCATCGCTTGCTGCGATGCTACCGACAAAGAGTGGAAAGTCCATTACCGCAGTGCGAATGGCATCGGCCTCTTTTTGACTCGATGGCGCGTCTTCAAAGAATAGTTCGACCAACATGCCGTCTTCAGTACCGATCACATCGTTCTCTGTCGCAAGGCTGGTGATTCGATCGGGGTCGATGTTATCGATCTCTTCAAGCTCAAGGCTTAACCACTGCACCAATGCGAGTGATTGTGGATTGAAGATGCCATGTTCGCCCTGGTTGACCACGGCGATCACCATCGGGTCTTTCAGACCAAAGATATCTTCTACTTTGTCTCGATAGATAAGCGCCGGATGGTCCGGTGGCATAAAGGCATCCGAGCGGGTGTCTTTTTGCAGGGTAGGTATAAATGAACCGGTGGCGATGATCAGCAGCAGGCCAAGTGCGATGATGGTCTTTGGCCAGGCGGTGATCTGTTCAAAAAATCGTTCAGCCTTTGTGTTGTGTTTCATGGTTGTTGCTCCTTCTTCTGGGTGTATATACACCTAATTGAGTGGGAAAAAGACGGCTGTTGTGGTTTGTGTAGTGTCATTGCGAGGAGTGAAGCGACGAAGCAATCTCCAGGCGTAGTTGTACCAATAAGGCGAGATTGCCGCCCTAAAGGATTTGGACTGCCACTCCATCACGCTTTGCTCGCAATGACAGGAAACAGGTATTTGCCAGTTTCATAATCCATCTCATATTCCTATAAGGTGCATATACACCTAAATTAATCAAAAAAATAGTCACGAATGATCGGCGATTTTTTCAATCGCTCGTAGTTCATTAATCAGGTTATCGAGGCGAGCACTGCCCATAAAGTCAGATATCTTCTTTTGTGCCTTTTTCCATAGGGGCAGAGCGGTTCTTAGCATCTCATGGCCGGCATCAGTGAGGCATATCACGCGGGTGCGGCGGTCGGCTCCTGGAATGATATCTAGCAATTTCTGTTTCACCAGTGGCTTAAGATTGCGGGTGAGGGTGGTGCGGTCCATCACCAGGTTTTCCGCAAGGTGGGTGATCGTAATCGACTCAAAGGCTGCTACCATTACCAACACTGTGAACTGAGTACCACGCAGCCCGGTTTCGCTCAGTACCTCTTCATACACCTGCGTCACCACTCGAGAGGCCTTGCGGATGTTAAAGCAGGCGCAGTCCGGGCAGGCGGCGAGGTCTTTGCGGGTGATTTTTTTAACCATAATAGTGTATATACACCTAAATAAGGGGGAGTGTCAAGAAGGGGCGTTTAGTTATAAAGAGAAAGATCTCTATTACTCCATTACTCAAGTTGATAATTTGACAGCTATTCAGGGTTTAGTTTTTGTGGTTTTCTATCTAAAATTATTGTTTAACGATAAATATTGGCCTATAATCATGAATTATTATGCTCAAGTAGTCGTGGGGGTGTCATCATGGGAAATCACAATATCCAGCGTATCAGTCGTCGTTTCCGGTTCCTGTTTCGAGGGATGGCGATTGCCGCCCCGTTGCTAACGCTAGCTTACTGGCTATGCTTTAATCAGCTGCCCGTGGGGTTACGCCCACTGCAGCCCTATGAGATCACTGATCTATCGTGGTTTAGTGCGATGTTGGCCTTTCTCGCATCGCTGCTGCCGCTCTGTGTAGCGGTCTTTGGTTTGTTGACGTTGAGCCGTCTTTTTTTGCTCTATGAAAAGGGATTCTATTTTTCAATAAAAAACGTCGAGCTATTTAAACGCCTCGGGCTTGCGCTGCTTTTTTGGGTGCCTGCTAGCGTTTTCTATAATTC
>Ga0316204_10011552_pt1 | contig 11016 bp, 11 predicted proteins | sample 6monrhotite_MG_2_FD_205661 | JGI IMG/M metagenome (GOLD analysis project Ga0316204, IMG submission 205661) | Microbial mat bacterial communities from mineral coupon in-situ incubated in ocean water Damariscotta River, Maine, United States -... | ecosystem: Environmental > Aquatic > Marine >...
GGATAAGAAGCGCGCGAAGCTCTTCTCCAAACTCGCCAAAGAAGTCACGGTTGCGGCCAAGATGGGGATGCCAGATCCAGAGCATAATCCGCGTCTTCGTGCGGCGATCAACGCTGCGCGTGCTCAGTCCATGCCGAAAGACAATATTGAGCGGGCGATCAAGAAGAGTACGGAACAGGGTGGCGAGAACTATGAAGAGGTCCGCTATGAAGGTTTCGGACCAGCTGGCGTTGGCGTGATCGTCGAAGCGCTCACGGATAATCGCAATCGCACCGCCAGCGAGGTGCGCACGATTTTTGCCAAGAATGGTGGAAACCTGGGCGAGACAGGATCTGTGTCTTTTAGTTTTGAACGGGTCGGCTCCATTGAGTACGCAGCAGATGCTGCGGATGCGGATGCCATGTTTGAGGCGGCGATTGATGCAGGTGCTGACGATTGCTCGTCTGATGATGAAGGCCACACGCTCATCTGCAATGCAGAAAGCCTGCATGAAGTAGCAGGCGCATTGGAGGCCTCATTTGGGGCGGCAAACAGTGCGACGATCATCTGGAAGCCGACCAACACGATCCCTGTTGAGGCTGATCAGGGTGAGACACTGCTGCGTCTGTTGGATTTGCTGGACGATAGCGATGATGTGCAGCAGGTTTATGCGAACTTTGAAATGTCCGATTCGGTGATGGAACAGCTCTCCGCCTGATCGGATTTTTGAGCGCTGGATTTGCGCTCTAACCAGGCGAGATGATGAGCGAAACCGTCAGACTGCTGGGATTGGACCCCGGATTGCGCGCCATGGGATGGGGCGTGATTGATGTGACCGGCAATCGCTTGTCGCATGTGGCGAACGGGACGGTGACCTCCAGCAGCAAACTGTCGCTCGCGGAGCGTCTGGTTCAGCTGGAAGAGGGCCTGGTGTCCGTCATTGCAGATCATGCACCGGCCTCGGCAGCAGTGGAGACGGCTTTTGTGTCAAAGGATGCGGCAGCGGCTTTAAAGCTCGGGCAAGCTCGGGCAGTGGCGTTGCTCGTTCCATCGCGCTCCGGCCTTGATGTTGCGGAATATGCACCGAACAAGATCAAAAAGACGGTGACCGGCTCCGGGCATGCTGACAAGCAGCAGATCAAAATGATGGTGGAGACGTTGCTGGCACGGTGCAAAGCGTCAAGCGAACATGCAGCGGACGCTCTGGCTGTTGCGATTTGTCATGCGCATTACAGGTCGGCGATTTCATATGTCGAGACGACAGAAGCGCGGGTGACGCGCGCATGATCGGCAAACTCACAGGTATTGTGGATGAGGTTGGCGAGGATTGGCTGATCCTGGATGTGGGCGGGGTTGGCTATCTTGTTTCCTGTTCCGGCTTCACACTCCGACAGGTGCCCGCGAAAGGCGAACCGCTTTCCCTTTTGATCGATACCTATGTGCGCGAAGATCAGCTGCGGCTTTTTGGGTTTGCGACTGGCGATGAGCGGGACTGGTTTCGACTGTTGCAGTCCGTCCAAGGCGTAGGCGCACGGCACGCCATGGCGATGCTTGGCACTATCGGTCCAAGCGGGTTGGCGGATGCTATTGCGCTAGAGGACAAGAAGGCTGTGACTCAAGCGCCGGGTGTGGGGCCGAAGCTTGCCGGTCGTATTGTCAGCGAGTTGAAAGACAAAGCACCGGTTCCGGATAAACTCGCTCCTGTTCTGGCCAGTTCAGACGGAGAAGCTGTTGTCGGCGCAGGCAGTGCTGTGCGGGATGCGGTCTCAGCGCTCGTTAATCTGGGTTATGCACACGCTCAAGCCGCATCTGCGGTGTCTGCTGCCACCAAACAATTGGATGATGATGCAAGCGCTGAAGCGCTCATCCGTGTTGGCTTGAAGGAGTTAGCGCGATGAGTGAGGGGTCAGTTGGGAGTGAACGGTTGGTAGGCGGTACGCCCCATGAAGAGGATATGAGTGAAGCGCAGCTTCGACCGCAACGCCTGTCGGAGTTTACGGGGCAGCGCCAGGCGCGGGAAAATCTCTCTGTCTTTATTGAAGCCGCGGCAAAGCGCAAAGAAGCGTTGGATCACGTGCTCTTTGCGGGTCCTCCGGGGCTTGGCAAAACGACGCTCGCGCAGATTGTTGCGCGGGAGCTTGGGGTCAACTTCCGGTCCACTTCGGGGCCGGTTATTGCGAAGGCAGGCGACCTTGCGGCGCTTCTCACCAACCTGGATGAACGTGATGTGCTCTTCATTGACGAGATCCACAGGCTCAATCCGGCGGTTGAAGAAATCCTCTATCCGGCGATGGAAGATTTCGAGCTTGATCTCATTATCGGAGAGGGACCCGCTGCACGGTCGGTGAAGATTGAGCTCGCTCCCTTTACGCTTGTCGGCGCCACAACCCGGACGGGACTTCTCACCACACCGCTCAGAGACCGGTTTGGTATCCCTGTCCGCCTCAAATTCTATGAGGTGGATGAGCTGGAACTGATCGTACGCCGCGGCGCAGGTGTGATGGGCATGAAGATCACCGATGATGGGGCGCTTGAAATTGCGCGGCGTGCGCGGGGCACACCGCGAATTGCCGGGCGTTTGCTCAGGCGCGTACGAGACTTTGCGGCGGTAGCAGACGCAGAGCAGATTGATGCGGACCTGGCGGACAAAGCGCTCACGCGCCTTGAAGTAGACCGTTTAGGTCTCGATGGTCTCGACCATCGGTATCTCACAACCATTGCACACAAGTTTTCGGGTGGTCCGGTGGGCATTGAGACCATCGCAGCGGCTTTGTCTGAACCCCGCGATGCTATTGAAGAGATTGTTGAGCCCTACCTTATTCAGAACGGGCTCGTTCAGCGCACGCCTAGGGGCCGTGTGCTGACATCTGCTGCGTTCCAGCATCTGGGGTTGCCGACACCATCGGGCGTGCCGGGGCAAGGTAGTCTGGGCGCTTTGTTTGATGGAGACGGTAAGTGAGTGACACGAATTGGCCCGATATTTCGGGGAAGATTGTTGATGGAGTCCATCGGCTTCCGATCCGTGTCTATTACGAAGACACAGATTTCAGCGGCATCGTCTATCACGCGAACTACTTGAAATTTGCCGAGCGTGGCCGGAGTGATTTTTTGCGTCGGGTAGGGGTCCATCACTCCGAAATTCTGGAGCTTGACCCTCCCTTAGCCTTTGCCATTCAGAAAATGGAGATTGAGTTTCTGGCTCCTGCACGGATCGATGATCTGCTGGAGGTGGAAAGCCGCTACACCGCTGCCCGGGGTGCCCGCTTGGAATTTGAGCAGGTGATTACGCGCGATGGGGAGCCCATCTGGCGGGCGATTATAAAGGCAGCCTGTATCGATACGAGTGGTCGGCCGCGACGCCTGACACCTGAGATGCTTGCGGCATTTGGACCTTATGTGGCGGCAGCATCACAATCGGGTTAAGTCATTGAGGTTTAGGGCTAAAAGCCCTCTGCGCCCCAGTTTTGACACATTCTCTCGTCTAATTTTGCCCCATTCTGGGGGTATTCGCTTCTCTTCGTGGAGCTAGCGCCCACTCATGCTTTGCGAGCCTCGGTTTTGGTGAGGCATTGCATCTGACGGAGAGCAGTTTCCATGGATCCCATTCAAGTCGTCGACTTTGTCGCGCAGGTCGGTCAAACCCTCACGACGATGAGTCAGCTGGACATTGCTTCGGCGCTTCGTGCTGAGAACAGCATAACGCCTGCACCTGTTGGCGAGATTATTCAAGATGCCACGCTGGTGACGGATGCGACGGACTTTACGCTTTGGTCCCTGTTTGCGCGGGCGGACTGGGTTGTGAAATCGGTGATGATCGGTCTTATCGGCGCCTCGATCTGGAGCTGGGCCATCATGTTCGACAAATGGTGGCGGCTCAGCAGCGTACGCCGCAAGGCGGACAATTTTGAGACGACTTTCTGGTCCGGCAGATCGCTTGATGATCTCTATCAGGATCTCGGCAGCCGCCCGAACCATCCCATGTCGGCGCTGTTTGCAGCAGCCATGCGGGAATGGAAGCGCTCATCAGAAGCCGGCCCCAATCATTTTGCGGGTGTGAAAGAACGGGTCGACCGGGTCATGTCCGTGACGCTTAACAAGGAAATGGTTTCGCTCGAAACCAATCTTCTGTTCCTCGCCACCGTTGGCTCCATCGCTCCTTTCGTTGGTCTCTTCGGTACCGTTTGGGGGATCATGAACTCTTTCCAATCCATTGCGATCAGCCGCGATACGAACCTTGCCGTTGTGGCGCCGGGTATCGCTGAGGCGCTCTTTGCGACAGCACTTGGACTGTTGGCTGCTATTCCAGCGGTTATTGCTTACAACAAGTTCTCCAGTGAGATCAGCCGCTTTGGATCGCGGCTTGAAGGTTTTGCGGATGAATTCTCGGCCATCGTCTCCCGCCAAGTAGACGATCGGAGATAGAGATGGGTGCTTCTCTCGGATCAAGCGGAGGGTCAGGTCGTCGAGGACGACGGGGATCGCGCTTGCAGCCCATGAGCGAAATCAACGTGACACCGCTCGTGGATGTCATGCTGGTTCTGCTCATTGTCTTTATGGTCGCCGCCCCCTTGCTCACGGTTGGTGTGCCAGTGGACCTTCCACAAACCCGCTCCGAACCGCTTCAAGGTGATGATGAACCGCTCACAATTACCGTGCAGGGGGACGGCACGGTCTATCTGCAAGAAACCATTGTTGAGCCGGAAGAGCTTGTCGCCCGCCTCCTTGCCATTGGCGAAAACGGGTATGAAGAACGCATCTATGTGCGCGCGGACACGGAAGTTGAATATGGCGAGGTGATGAAAGTCATGGGCCGGATTTCGGCTGCCGGGTTTTCCCGTGTTGGCCTTGTTACTGAAGCCCCTCCCCAATCCTCGTCTGAGCGGTAGGCTTTAATGCGCGCAGGGATCCTTTTTTCGACAGCGCTCCATGGAGGGCTTCTGGCCGCCATGTTTATTGCGTTGCCGGATACGGCCCCGCTTCAGGTGGCACCCAGCAGGGCACTGCCAGTTGAGCTCGTGACGATTGATGAGTTTACGAACCTGCGCGACATTCCCCGGCCAGAACCGACACCGGAACCGCCTGCCGAAGAAATCGCCGAACCTGAGCCTGAGCCAGAACCCATCGCAGAACTGCCGCCTGAGCCTCTTCCCGAGCCGGCACCTGTTCCTGAGCCCGAACCAGTGCCTGCGCCAGAGCCTGAACCGGCCCCTGAACCAGTGTCAGAGCCTGAGCCGGAACCCAAGCCGCAGGCGAAGCCAACGCCGCCTCGCGAGGAACCCAAGCCGGCATTCGATCCCACCCAGATTGCGGCCCTCCTGGACAAGCTTCCGGAAGAAGAGCCCCAGCCTGTGCGCCGCAGTGAGCCTCAGCGCGCACCGCAGGCGGGACCGGCAGCTCAGCTCACCATGTCTGAAATTGACGCCTTTAAGGTTCAGATGCGCCGTTGCTGGAGTGTTCCTGCGGGCGCGGCGAATGCAGCGAGCCTTGTGGTTCGCATCAAAGTGTTCTTGCGCCCCGACGGATCGCTCTCCCAACCGCCGCAATTGATCAATAATTCCAGGCTTTTGTCTGGTGACAGCTATTTCCGGGCTGCTGCGGACAGCGCCATGCGGGCTATCCGGCGGTGTGCGCCTTTCCGGATGCCTGCGGACAAATATGCCTCCTGGCGCGAAATTGATCTCAATTTCGACCCTAGAGAAATGTTGGGCGGTTAACGTTCTTGCCACATTGCGGTCACCTGAAAGGTGATAGTGAGGAAATACGAGATATGGTTCGGGAAATGACAGGGTTTCGAGGGAGTTTCCAGCTCATGGGTTTGCGTTTTGGGGGAATACGGGTTGGCGGACTGCGGGGCGGACTTGCACTTTGTGCGGCTGTGATGGCGCTGACATTCAGCGGCCCTCAGGCACAAGCGGCCCTTCAGATTGACATTACCCAGGGTAATATCGACCCGCTGCCCATCGCTGTTGTTGATTTTCTGGGTCCTGGCTCTCAGGAGCGCCAGATCGGTGTGGATGTTGCGAAAGTTATTGGCGCTGACCTTGAGCGCTCCGGTCTTTTCCGGCCTCTGCCGTCAGCCTCTTACATTGAGCGCATTCAGGACGTGAATGTTCAGCCGCGCTTTGGTGACTGGCGCGTGATCAGCGCGCAGGCTCTGGTAACCGGACAGACGGTTGTTGAGCCTGATGGTCGGTTGAAGGTTGAGTTCCGGCTGTGGGACATTTACGCCGAGCAACAGATCACCGGACTGCAGTTCTACACAACGCCCGAAAACTGGCGTCGGGTGGCCCATATTATCGCTGATGCCATTTACGAACGGCTTACCGGTGAAAAGGGGTATTTTGATACCCGGATCGTCCATGTGTCGGAGAGCGGATCTAAAGGCCAACGTGTGAAACGTCTGGCGATCATGGATCAGGATGGCCACAACCCTCGCATGTTGACCAATGGGGCAGATCTGGTGCTCACGCCGCGGTTCAGCCCCTCGAACCAGGAAATCACCTATCTCTCCTATTACGGCAACCGTCCGCGGGTCTATCTGCTTGATATTGAGACCGGGCAGCAGGAAGTCGTCGGCGATTTTCCAGGCATGACCTTTGCGCCCCGCTTCTCGCCTGACGGACAGAAGATCATTATGAGCCTGCAGCGAGGCGGCAACGCAGATATTTATGAAATGGACTTGCGGTCTCGGCAGACCCGGCGGGTGACGAATACGGCCGCTATTGATACAGCGCCGTCTTACTCCCCTGATGGGCGCTACATCACGTTTGAAAGTGATCGGGGCGGTTCACAGCAGATTTATGTCATGAATGCCGATGGATCTGGCGCGCAACGGATCAGTTTCGGGACGGGGCGCTATGCGACCCCGGTCTGGAGCCCTCGTGGGGATCTCATCGCGTTTACCAAGATGATCAAGGGGCGCTTTGTAATCGGCATTATGCGGCCGGATGGCACGGGTGAAAGGGTTTTGACTGAGGGTTACCATAATGAAGGCCCGACCTGGTCACCCAATGGGCGAGTTCTCATGTTCTTCCGGGAAACAAGGGGAGAGAATGGCGGCCCAAGCCTCTGGTCCGTGGACCTGACCGGCTACAATGAGCGGCCTGTCTATACGCCTGCCTTTGCGTCGGACCCTGCCTGGTCGCCCCGTCTCAACTAAAGGGGCTCAACTAACTGGGCTCAACTAAGATTGGTGGTTAATTCCAGTCGGGCCTTTCGTCTGACCAAAAGATGATTGAAACTTGATTGGTTTACTGCGGGAAATCCGCCTAATGAGTGAGGGATGGCTTGCGGGAAGATCAACGGGCAGATAGGTTTCTTGCTTCGTAAGGCTTCTGGGGGGCTTTGTGCGATGGGACCGGGGATGTTGAAAACAAACAATTTCACCGGGCGCTGTCATGTAATGTTAAAGAACGCAGTGTTAAGTCGGCTCGGTTAGAATATTCTAGGCTGTATCAGCTGAAAACGAGCGGCAAAGCTTCAGAAAGCGCTGGCTTCGGTCGTACTGCGATAAAGATGTAAGGAGACATCATCCATGAAGATCCTGAATGCCGGCCTGCGGGTCGCGACAATGGCTGGCCTGATGGTGGTTGTGGCTGCGTGTAGTTCGACACCGGACGAAAACGCATCAGCAACCTCAACACCGTCTGCCCCAGTAACCCAGACACAGCCAAGCGGACCTACGCCAGGGTCGCAGCAGGATCTTGTGGTCAATGTTGGTGACCGCGTTTTCTTTGAAACAGACCGTTCCGATCTCACCTCTGCTGCGCGGGCAACTTTGCAGCGCCAGGCAGCGTGGCTGAAGCTTTACCCAGCCCTTTCTGTTGCGATGGAAGGCCATGCGGATGAGCGCGGCACACGGGACTACAACCTGGCTCTTGGTGCGCGTCGCGCGAATGCTGCGAAAAGCTACCTTGTGAGCCTTGGTGTTGATCCATCCCGCATCCGGACAATCTCCTACGGCAAAGAGCGCCCTGTGGCGCTTTGCTCAAACGAAAGCTGCTGGAGCCAGAACCGTCGTGCGGTCTCTGTTGTAAGCGGCGCTGGTTCTTAATAAGCCAGACCTAAACCAGTTTTAACGCCTCCGAGGGTGCGCCTTCGGGGGCGTTTTTATGTGGGGTAGGGCCAGAAGTATCTTGGCCTCAATTTGGCCGAACTCTCTGCTATTGTGGAACATCTGAATTTCGGGGTCTGGAATGAGAAGGTTAGCGGCGATGAACGTGGCACATTTTGAGAACCACGCCAGGAAATCCGGCGGGATGCGAGCCGGTGTATTGGGCGTTTGTGTTGCGGCATTGGTCGGTATCAGCGTGTCGGGTGTTCAGGCGGAACCTGACAGCGTCGAGACTCGTGCTCTCTACAACCGACTTGAGAAGATCGAGCGGGACTTGATCGACGTGCAGCGCCAAACCTATCAAGCGGCAGGACAGGTATCTGGGCAGGCGGGTCAGCTTTCGAGTGCGACGGGATTTGGTCCCGACCCGCAGAGTGCGGCTGATCTCTCGCTTCGGCTTCAGTCTGTCGAGACGTCGCTCCGTGACCTGACGGGGCGGATCGAAAAACTCACTTATGACCTCACGCAAACCCAATCCCAGTTCCGGCAATTTGCCGAAGATGTGGAATTCCGGTTCCAGGAGTTGGGAGCTTCTGGCGACACTCCAAGCGGGCTCGCCTCTTCATCTGGTGCGCCTGTGCTCACACCGCCAGCGGGAGCTGCGATCAGTGACGCTGCGGCCTCGACCGTGGGCACGCTTGGGCAGGTGCCCGTGTCCGCGTTGCCTCAGGATCGTCCCGGAGACAATACCCGTGTCTCAGTGAATGATGCCGGTCGTTTGCCGACAGAGAGCTATTCAGCGCCTGCAGCCGCGCCGACCGCCAGCGCGCCGGAAGATGCCTACGAAGCAGCGATCAACCAGCTGAAACGTGGTCAATTTGATGTGGCAGAGGCGGAGTTCGCAAATTTCCTGCAGCGCTATCCAAACCATAATCTGGCTGGCAATGCGCAATACTGGCTTGGCGAAACCTTCTATGTTCGCGGCGCGTACCGTCAGGCAGCGGAAGCGTTTCTCACTGGCTACTCAACCTATTCCAGTTCCACGAAAGCACCGGACAGTCTGCTGAAGCTCGGCATGACGCTCGCGGCACTTGGTCAGCAAGAACAGGCCTGCGCGACATTGGGAGAACTGAACCGGCGGTTCCCGTCAGCGACGCAAGCAGTGAAGCAGCGAGCGCAACTTGAGCGCACGCGCGCTGGCTGCTGACGACCGCCGATGGCCCCGGCACGGTCCCCCCGCGCACTAACCGCCCCTGAACTTGGCCGTTTGATGCGGCCTCTCGATCCTGCTCCTCGGCTGGGCGTCGCGGTTTCGGGCGGGCCGGATTCGGTTGCGTTGATGGTTCTTGTGGCCGGTTGGTGCGACTGGCTGGAAGCACGGGGCAAAGAGGCCCCCAAGGTTACTGTCCTGACAGTTGATCACGGGCTGAGATCAGAAGCCGCTGAAGAAGCAGCTCAAGTTGCGCTGTGGGCGAAAGCACTTCATCTCCCTCATAAACCCCTTTGCTGGGAAGGGGATAAACCTTCGTCCAATCTGCAGGCAGAAGCACGGGCCGCGCGGTACCGGCTGATGACGGACTGGTGCCGGTCGGGCCGCGGGCGGGCGGACCTTCTAACGGCACACCATCTGGACGATCAGGCGGAGACGTTTCTTATTCGGCTGCAGCGGGGCAGTGGCGTGGATGGCCTTTCCGCGATGGCGCCGGTGAGAGTGCATCAGGGGGTTAGGGTGTTGCGTCCTCTTCTGGATGTGCCCCGGGAACGGCTGCGCTCCACGCTGCTTAAAGCGGGGCAGAGCTGGGTCGAGGATCCAAGCAATGAGGATGAGCGTTTTTTGCGGGTACAGGTAAGAAACGCGCTGCCGGTTCTGGAAGATTTGGGCATCAACCGTGATCGCCTGGTCTCAACAGCGAAGGCTATGGGGCGGGCGCGCGCTGGGCTTGAGTTTTCGACAGATGTGCTGGAGCGCAAAGCCGTGCGCTGGCAACCATTCGGCTATGCGGACGTGGAAACAGCCTGCCTGGCCGACGTTCCAGACGAGATTGCGCTTCGGTTGCTTGCTCGGTTGATTCAGCGTGTGGGCGGGTCTGACTATCCACCGCGCCTCACCTCCCTCGAAACGCTCTTGGAAGCGGTGCGGGGCGAAGCTTTAGGACGGGGACGCACATTGGGTGGCGTTAAGTTCACAAGTCGGCTGGCGCATTTTCGGGTGCTCCGGGAAGCAGCTGCCGTGGGGCAGGGGCTTGATCTTGTTTCCGGCTCTCCGCTGGTTTGGGATGGGCGCTTTGACGTCCGTCTGACCGGACGCAAGACACGTGGCACGGTGAGGGCGCTTGGCCGTGCAGGCTTGCGTCAGGTGAAAGAGGAAGGCCTGCCCCTCCCGACGGACGTTCCAAAACTTGCTTTGGAAACGCTTCCGGCGCTCTGGCGGGATGATGAGCTTCTGGTGCAACCGCAGCTTGCTTACTTTGCGACAGGCGCGCCCACGTTTCGAAGCCGCTTTTTGGGCGAAATCTAATCCCTATTTGATTGATGTTTGGCGCCTGGATCTCGTCAAAAAGACTGAATGGGCTAACGGGGTTTTTACCCAAGCAGGCTAGGGTCTTTTTCTAAGGGAAGGGTAAGTGCGCCAAAGTGGGACGTATCATCACATTTCAGCTAAAAAGTGCAAAAAAGGGGGGTGGGGAGACTTATCCCCGTCTAGTAAAACTTTGTCGCGACACTATCTTTCTAATAGACTTAGAACAAATCCAAATTAGCCGGTAGAAACTTGGTCCTGCTTGTGGGACCGGACTTCCAGACAGGAAAAGCACCTTGTCCAATTTTAAAAATTTCGCTCTGTGGGCTGTTGTCGCGCTCTTGCTTGTAGCGCTGTTCAATCTGTTCCAGAGCCCGGTCGAACGGGCCACCACCAATGAGATCAGCTTCTCACAACTTCTGAACGAGGTTGATAAGGGTAATGTGGTTGATGTGACCATGTCCGG
>Ga0316204_10011553_pt1 | contig 11015 bp, 15 predicted proteins | sample 6monrhotite_MG_2_FD_205661 | JGI IMG/M metagenome (GOLD analysis project Ga0316204, IMG submission 205661) | Microbial mat bacterial communities from mineral coupon in-situ incubated in ocean water Damariscotta River, Maine, United States -... | ecosystem: Environmental > Aquatic > Marine >...
TCGCATGGATGTCATCGACCGCGAAGGGCATCCGATCCATTTGAGCTGGCGGGCTTTATTGTACTGGCCCTGGCTGGCTGTGGAGATCGTAAAATCAAACATTGATGTGGCACGGGCAATTTTAAGCCCCACAATGCCAATCACCCCAACGATCTTCAGGGTGAAAGCATCTCAGACAACAGAACTTGGCCATGTTCTGTACGCCAATTCCATCACCCTGACCCCCGGCACTGTGACGCTTGCCTTGCGCGACGGCTACATGGACATTCATGCGCTCACGGAAACGGCAAAAGACGGCCTGCTGAGTGGTGAGATGGATCGCCGTGTCCACGCCGTCGAAGGTGCCCCGGACGGAACAATGACGGAGGACAAATAATGTTCGCCGCCGCTGCCGCCGCCGTTCTGGTGACCATGGGTTTGGTCCTGGTGCGCGCCATCAAAGGGCCGTCTGTTTATGATCGAATTCTTGCCACCAGCAACTTCGGCACCCTGACGGTTGTCTTGATTGCAATTGTCGGATTTCTTTCCGGTCGGCCGGAGTTTCTGGACATTGCCCTGGTATATGCCCTGATCAACTTCATCGGTGCCATCGCAGTAAGCAAATTTGTCCAGTTTGGTGGCGTCGCGCACCCCTTGGGCAAAGATGATCCGGGGGATATCTGATATGGAAATCGTATTGGATATTATAAGCTGGGCATTGCTGATCTGCGGCGGCGTGTTCTGTATTATCGGTGGAATCGGCATCATCCGCCTGCCCGACGTGTTCACGCGCATGCATGCAGCCGGGATTATCGACACCTTGGGTGCCGTGGCGATTTTTATGGGCCTGATGGTGCAGGCCGGTTTCACCCTGATTACCGTGAAACTTGCATTAATGACGATCTTCATGATGTTCACCAACCCGACGGCAACCCACGCAGTTGCCAGGGCAGCGCTGGGTGAGGGCCTGATTCCGCTGACATATGATGATGAAGATGAAGATTTAAGCGATTACGTTCTGGCGGATGGCGAACTGCTCGAGCCAGACACAAATGACAAGGAACCGGGACCATCGAAGACCTGATCCTTATTACCCTGTTATCATTTATGGTGATCACGGCGTATACGCTTGTCCGCATCAGAAGCCTGTTCGCCGTCGCCATGCTGTCGGGCATATACAGCCTGCTTGGGGCATCGCTGTACCTGATCATGGATGCCGTCGATGTGGCCTTTACCGAAGCAGCTGTCGGGGCCGGCATTTCAACGGTTCTGATGTTGGGCACCTTGTCGCTGACCACGCGCATGGAAAAAGTACCGAAGAAAACGTCCCCCCTGCCCCTGCTTATTGTTTCGGCGACCGGGGCCATGCTGATCTATGCAACGCTGGACATGCCACCCTACGGTGATCCATCGGCACCAATCCATCACAACGTATCGATCCGTTATATTGAAAAGTCGGGCGACGAAGTGGGACTGCCTAATATGGTGACGTCTGTCCTGGCCAGTTATCGGGGGTACGACACACTTGGCGAAGTAAGCGTAATTTTCACCGCCGCCATCGGTGTTATGGCATTGATCGGTCGCTCTGCGCGGCGCGGACGAAAGAAAAAGCAATCCAACGGTTCCAGCGGAGACAAAGCCTGATGCTAAGCCCCCGTTCGATCCTGCGTGTTGTCTCTAAACTGCTCATTCCGCCGATCCTTCTGTTCGCGCTGTATGTCCAGTTCCACGGTGATTTTGGCCCTGGCGGCGGGTTTCAGGCCGGGGTCATCTTTGCTTCTGCCTTTATTCTTTACGCACTGGTATTCGGCATCGAAAACTCCCGCAAAGTTGCCCCCGCCTGGCTGACTCGGCTGTTTTTATCCGGCGGAGTTTTGCTTTATGCCGGGGTCGGCGTCGCCGACATCATGCTGGGTGGCGATTTTCTGGACTATTCTGTTTTGGCAAAAGATCCCGTCGCCGGGCAACATTTAGGCGTCTTGCTGATCGAATTTGGTGTCGGCGTCACGGTTGCGGGCGCGATGATATCCATCTTTCTGATCTTCGATGGACGCGACCGCGAAGAAGAAAACTAGAACATGGAATATTTCACAGGACTGTTTAACTACTGGGTGGTCATCGTTTTGATGATGATGGGATTCTATGTCGTCATCGCCCAGCACAACCTGGTCAAAAAGATCGTCGGCCTGAATATTTTCCAGGTTTCCGTATTCCTGTTTTATATCTCCATGGGAAAGGTCAAGGGCGGTACGGCCCCGATCCTTGGCGAGGGCATTGAAATCTATTCAAACCCCCTGCCCCATGTGCTGATCCTGACCGCCATCGTTGTCGGCGTCGCCACCACGGCTCTTGGCTTGGCGCTGACAGTACGTATCCACAATGCTTTCGGGACCATCGAAGAAGACGAAATCAACGCCCTCGAAGATGATGAAAGTGCCCCTGCTATCCTGGTGGAACCAGAAATTGATGAAGAAGCAATCCGTTGAACGCTAGTCACCTGCCCATTTTGCAAGTCATTGTCCCGCTGATGGCGGCACCGGTCGTGATCCTGCTGCGTCGCCCTAATGCCGCTTGGGCTTTGGCAACGCTGGTCACCTGGACCGCATTCGCCATTTCACTGGCCCTGATGGCGCAGGTTTTGAATGAGGGCGCTTTCGTTTACCCCATCGGCGGCTGGGCCGCTCCGTGGGGCATCGAATACCGCCTTGACCGGGTTGGCGCGCTGTTGCTGGTTATTATTTCGGGCATCGGTTCCGTGGTCATGCCCTATGCCAAGTCGAGTGTGGAAAAGGAAATTCCGCGAGACCGTGTGTATCTTTTCTACACCATGTACCTGTTATGCCTGACAGGGTTGCTTGGTATCGCGATCACCGGTGATGTTTTCAACCTGTTTGTCTTTTTGGAAATTTCATCCCTGTCATCATACGTATTGATAGCCCTTGGCCGCGACCGCCGTGCCCTGACGGCGGCCTATCGATACCTGATCATGGGAACCATCGGGGCGACGTTTTACATTATTGGTGTCGGCTTGATGTATATGGCGACCGGCACCTTGAACATGGCCGATCTGGCGACCCTGATGCCCAGCGTCATCGATCAGCGCACGGCCCTCGCCGGACTGGCCTTTTTAACCGTCGGCATCAGCTTGAAGCTGGCCTTGTTCCCCCTGCACCTGTGGCTGCCCAACGCCTACACCTATGCCCCGTCGGTGGTCACCGCGTTCCTGGCGGCAACGGCCACCAAAGTCGCGATTTACATGTTGATCCGCATTATCTTCACGGTTTTCGGGGCGACCCATATCCTGGAAGTTTTGCCATTCGTTCAAAACATTTTGATGGTATTTGCGCTGGCAGGTATTTTTGCCGCCTCTGCCGTCGCCATGTTTCAAGACAACATCAAACGCATGCTGGCCTATTCTTCGATCGCCCAAGTCGGCTTTATCATCCTTGGCATTTCGATGTTATCAACCCTGGGACTGACCGGCGGCATCATTCACCTGTTTAACCATGCCCTGACCAAATGCGCCCTGTTTCTGGCAATCGGTTGCGTCGCTTATCGTGTCGGGGGAACCCGCATCGGGGATATGCAGGGTTTGGGACGACGGATGCCATGGACCATGGCGGCGTTTGTCGTCGGCGGCCTGAGCCTGGTCGGGGTGCCGATGACCGTCGGCTTCGTATCCAAGTGGTACCTGGTCCTGGCTGCATTGGATAAAGGACTGTGGCCCGTCGCCGGGTTGATCGTCATCGGCTCGTTGCTGACCCTCATTTATATCTGGCGGGTGATCGAGGCGGCCTATTTCCAACAGGCCACCGAAGACGCACCGGTTGTTACAGAAGCCCCCCTGTCCATGCTAATCCCGTTGTGGATCACCGTTGCCGCCAGCGTGTACTTCGGGATTGATGCTTCCCGAACCCTGGATATTGCCTTTGACGCATCTGAAACCTTGATGCGGGGAGCCTTGCCTTGATGTTTGGCCTGCCCCCTGAAACAACCATGATCGCCGCTATATTGGCACCGCTTGCCGGTGCGTTACTGATCTTGCTGACAGGAAAAAATCCTAATCTACGAGAAGCTGTAACCTTGATAACGGCGAGCATCACGTTTGCCCTGGTCGCCAGTCTTTATCCGTTGGTGATGGCTGGCGGAACGCCCAAAGTCATCCTTGGGCAAATGCTGCCAGGTCTTGAACTGGCCCTGGCGCTGGAACCGCTGGGCATGCTGTTCGCTCTGGTCGCCAGTTTCCTGTGGATCATCACCTCGATCTACGCAATCGGTTACATGCGGGGTCATCACGAACAAAATCAAACCCGGTTCTACTTGTTCTTTGCCATTTCCATCGCCGCGACCCTGGGTGTCGCGTTCGCTGGCAACATGCTGACATTATTCACTTTCTACGAAATTCTGACCCTGGCGACTTTCCCGCTGGTGACCCATTCCGGCACCCCCGAAGCCAAACGGGCGGGCCGGGTTTATCTGGGTATCCTGATTGGCACCTCGATCGGTTTTCAACTTGTCGCCGTCATCTGGACCTGGAGCCTGACCGGCACTCTCGATTTTCAGGCCGGCGGCATTCTTGAAGGAAAAGTTTCCGGGGCCGTCGCGTCAATTCTACTGGTCTTGTATGTTTATGGCATCGGCAAGGCGGCATTGATGCCGTTTCATAAATGGCTGCCTGCGGCCATGGTGGCACCAACCCCGGTCAGCGCTCTTTTACACGCGGTCGCCGTGGTCAAGGCCGGGGTCTTCAGCGTACTCAAGGTCATTGTCTACATTTTCGGTATGGACTTCCTTTCAGGTGATGTTTCCACGGATTGGCTTCTCTATATTTCCGGATTCACAATCATCGCCGCATCCATAATTGCCCTCAGGCAGGACAACCTGAAACGCAGGCTCGCTTATTCGACAATCAGCCAGCTTTCATACGTCATCATGGCAGCGGCCATATTGGCGCCACTATCCATGGTTGGCGCGGTTTTGCACATCGCAGCGCACGCGCTTGGCAAAATCACGCTGTTCTTTTGCGCGGGTTCCATCCTGGTCGCGAGCCATAAAACAGAAATAAGCCAGTTGGACGGCATCGGTCGTCGTATGCCGTGGACCATGGCGGCCTTTGCCATTGGCGCATTGTCGATGATCGGGGTTCCGCCCATGGCCGGCTTTATTTCCAAGTGGTATATCCTTAACGGCGCCTTCGCCACGGAAAACATGATTGCCGTCGGTGTGATTATTGCCAGTACATTGCTCAACGCCGGTTATCTGTTACCTATCGTCCACAGGGCTTTTTTCAAGAAGGCACCCGATGAAAGTGCCCGCCACGGCGAGGCGCCCTGGCCGATCGTCGTCGCCCTGACCATAACGGCGGCACTGACCGTATTGATGTTCCTTTTTCCAGGACAGGTCCTTCAACTGGCCCGCCTGGTGATTGCATGAGGACCCGCTGATGACGCCCCCCCCGAATGAAACCAAGGACATGCACTGGTTGGTCCGCCCGGCGACTATTCGCCACCTTTGGCGCGGCGGCCTGATCATTTTGGCCCTGACCGTTCTGGCCGATCTTTTGTTAACTCCGCACCCCCGTTTTGGCATAGACGGCAGTTTCGGGTTCTATGCCTGGTATGGTTTTCTTACCTGTGCGGCCATGGTCATCGGGGCAAAAGCGCTGGGCCTGTTACTCAGTCGCAAGGATACCTACTACGACGAAAGCGGCGACAATGTTTGAATCCTTGCCTCCCGGTCTCATCATGATCCTTGGCGCATTTGCCTTGCCGCTGCTTCCGCGCGCCATACGGCCTGCCTTGCTGCTGGCGCTGCCCCTGACAACGATGGCCCTGATCTGGAGCTTTGATGCGGGATATTTATTCAAGCTCGACTTCCTGGACTACACCCTGACACCCATCAAAATCGACGCCCTGGGCCGCCTGTTCGCCACCATTTTTGCGCTGATGGCTTTTGTCGGGTCGATATATGCCTTCAAGCAAAAGCGAATTGTCGAACTTGTCGCGGCCAATATTTACGCCGGATCCGCCATAGGCGTCGCCCTGGCGGGTGACCTGATCACGGTGTTCGTTTTTTGGGAAGTAATGGCTGTCGCCTCAACCGTGGTCATCTGGTCTGCGGGTACGGACGCGTCATACAAGGCCTCGATGCGGTACATTTTGGTCCATCTATTCGGCGGTGTCGTGCTGATGTCGGGGATCATCTGGCATATCTCCGAGACGGGATCGGTCGATTTTCAAGCCATGCTCGCCGATGGCCCCGCGCGCTGGCTGATCCTGATTGGCTTTCTGCTGAACGCAGGGGCGCCGCCATTTTCCGCGTGGTTGCCTGACGCCTACCCTGAAGCATCGTTCTCGGGTACCGTTTTTCTTTCGGCCTTCACCACCAAGACTGCGGTTTATGTGCTTATTCGCGGCTTCCCCGGCGAGGAAATTTTGATCTTCGTTGGAATCTATATGATTTTCTACGGCATCATCTACGCACTTCTTGAAAACGATATGCGCCGCATCCTCACCTATTCCATCGTCAATCAGGTCGGCTTTATGATCACCGGCATCGGTATCGGCACCGAACTGGCGCTTAACGGCGCAGCCGCGCACGCCTTCACCCACATCATATACAAAGCCCTCCTGCTGATGAGCGCGGGGTCGGTTCTTCATATGACGGCCAAGCGAAAATGTACGGATCTGGGCGGCTTGTTTCGAACAATGCCCCTGACCATGACCTGCGGCATCATCGGGGCCCTGGCAATTTCATCGTTCCCGTTGACGTCTGGATTCATTTCCAAGTCGATGATTTCCCAGGCGGCGGCCGACGGTCACATGATGATGGTGTGGATGTTCCTGGCCGCGGCGTCGGCGGGCGTCTTTTTACATGCCGGAATCAAATTTCCGTGGTTCGTGTTCTTCCAAAAGGATTCAGGCCTCAGGCCATCCGACCCGCCCCTCAACATGCGCGTCGCCATGGTGATTTTGGCATCGTTGTGTATTGGTCTTGGCGTCTGGCCGGAACCTCTTTATGCAATTCTTCCCTATCCGGTGAACTTCATACCCTACACCGCTGATCACGTCATAAAGATGCTACAACTTCTGTTGTTCGCGGGGCTCGCTTTTTTCCTTTTTCTTCCTTTGATGAAGCGCACCCTGACACTGACACTGGACGTTGATTGGTTCTATCGGCGCGCAGGTTTACGTATAGCCCGGGTATTGGCTCGTTATGTCAGCAATGGCCTGAAGCAGTTCGATACCGGTACAAGCCTGTTAATCGGCGGCCTTTTTCGCCTGGTATTCCGCTTTAACGGGCCTTCTGGCGCTTTTGCCAGGAACACACTGGTCGGTTCCATGGTGCAATGGGTGGTTGTTTTGCTGGGCGTTTATCTGGTGCTGTTTCTGTTCGGCCCAAAATAGAAGTCCGTCCTCAAAACCCGGTCAGGCGTTAACCGCCCGGAACCCAGGCCTTGACCGCAACCGGTCGACCCGACTGCGAACGCATAACTTTGGGCTTCACGACCAGGTCAACCGCAGGCGCCTGGTCGGCGCGAACGAATGAAAGTTGCATGGCTTCATGGCTGATTTCGGCGCGGGGGCCTCTTCTAAGGGCTTGTTTGTAGGCTACAGTATCCTTGCAAAGCCGGGTCAGGCGGTCGGCAGACTGATTACCGAAACGCCGCCAGATACTCATAACAAAGGACTCCACATCATCAGGCAGAAACAATTCCGGTTCGATATCCGGCGTTCCTTTGGCATATGCCTTGTAAACATTGGGTTCGGTCGGCCCCATTTCATCGGCCACGAAAAACGCCGGCATCAGTTTTCGACCGCCATAGGCGACAGAAAAATAAGCCTGCGACAGAAACAGCAGGCGATGAAGTTTTTGCGGTTGCAGATATTCGTTCTGGTCCAGCGCTGTGTCGGTGAACCAGAGTACAATATCAAATGTCGAATTGACGGCTGTCGGCATTCCTCGAGCTTTCCCTTGGTGGACAAAATCCAATACACGCCAAGATTGGCAATATACCATGATTAGGGAAATGTAGCGCGCGACTGCAAACAAATTATTAACGCGGCAAATACATGGCGCCCACAGCGGCCAATTCTCAGGCCTTGATATCAATCAGTTCCTTGGCAAGCTCTTCGCTCGTGGCAATAACCTGCGTTGCTGCCTTATAGGCAACAGTTGCCTCGATGATAGAGATGAATTCGCTGGCAAGATCAACGTTGGAGCCGTTATCAATCACCGGGTCTGGCTTTGTCCTGACAACCCCCGTAACGCCTCCTGACGTATAGTTGGTCTCGTTAGTTTGCCGGTTTACGATGGTCGCGGATCGAACTTCTTTAGCCTGGTAGCCCTTCGTTGAAACATTGGCGATGTTGTCGGCACTGGCCGCCACCCGCGAAGACGCGTTGGCCAAACCGGAGACCGCGGTCGAAAGGATACCTGAAATAGCCATTTCAATAATCACCGAATGAAAACATTGTCATGAATGTGGTGTAAAAGACGTCCCGGGGCTATGACGATCGTCACACCCCTGACAATTCGGAAATAGCCCTGAAAACCCGACTACAGGGTCAAGCTGAGCGTTGACCCGCGGGGGTCCGGACCGGACCCGTGAATAACTTGGGCATTGCTTTCATAGATGTTGATGGCCCGGGTCACATAACCTGAAAAACCACGACGAACAGACTGCCCCACATCGCCCCCGCCGGATGACCGCGCGGTTTCTTCAAGAATATTGACGAACGTCTGGTTACTGCCGGCATATTCAACCAGCGTTTTTCCTTGAGAGGAATCGTCCTTCTTTTGGTCTGATTGCTCATCATTCTGGAACAACATGGCCATGTCGAACGACACATTGGCCTGTGGGCTCAACTCTTCGACCTGGGCGCCCTCTGTTGCCACATTGGCGCGCGAGGCAGCAATATTGCGCACGCCGGGCGTACTGGCCGGTACTGATGACGTCACTGGTCGAGGCGTTATCGCCATTTAAAAATAAACCCACTAGCCTAATGATCGTGCACTCACAACCTTAACTTACCCCCATAACCTATTGAGATAAGTCAAAATTTACAGCCGCACAAACCGGCAATTCGAGGCGTCTGACGCCCCGTACACAAACCCACATCTGGTATTCTATATGGGAAACCACACAAGGCCAAGGGTGTTTACCAAATATTTACCCTGTTTTTGCGGGGCAGCTATCGTTGCCGAGCTATAAAATCAAGGACCGCAGAGTCCGCACCATGGTCGAACAAGTCGTTATGGCCGGCTCCGGCGACCCACAACTTTTCCTTAGGGTGCGATGCAATGTCATACAGCTTTTTGCCGAACCTGATCGGCATGGTGATATCTTTGTCGCCATGAAAGATAAATACCGGAGCCTCGATCAGGCCAATAATCGCACTTGTTTCATATCGATCATGCAGCAGCCATTTGACGGGAAACATCGGGTAAAAGTGCGATGCCGCTTCGACCACCGAGGTGAAAGGAGCCTCGAGAACCAGGGCCATGACACCGCCCCCCTGAGATAAATCAACGGCCATGCGGGTTGCGACTGCCGACCCCAGGGACTCTCCATAAAGAACAAGACTCTTTGCGCCTGTTCCCTGACCTTGCAAGAATTTTACGGCGGCACGGGCATCGGCAAATAGCCCTTGTTCGTTGGGCACCCCTTCATTGCCGCCGTATCCGCGATATCCGGCCAAAAGAACACCGTAGCCTTCGGCCACAAAGGGGCGAATTTTATCGCCCCTGGAACCAATATGCCCCGCATTTCCATGAAAATAGAGCACCGTCGGCATACCCGGTGCCGGGGCAGAATACCAAGACACCAGATTTAAGCCGTCGGCAGTCGTGTAGGTAACGTCCTTGAGCTTAAGGGGATCGTTGCTCACCTGTATGGGGGCTGATGTGTCGGGAAAGTAAAGAAGATGGCGCTGAATAACATACAAGCCCCCGAGCATCAGCATATACCCACCGATCAGCACAGAAACGAAAGTCAGCATAGAGCGCATGCGCCTGCGCTTAGCCTAGCCCAGTTCATCGTCGCTGGAACGCCAGGAACCATCAGCCTGCTGACAGGCGGAACCTTCGCGATTTTCAATCGTTCCAGCAACTGCCATGGCCGCACGGAATTCACGGCAATAGCGCCCATCGCCGGTCGTGAAGCTGCGTGTCGCACGGAAGATACCGCCGTTACCCGTTTCCGGGTTGGACCAATCCGTGAAAACGCCATCATTTTCGGCACTCAACGTTTGCTGGGCATTATCGTTATAAAATGCGTAATCGGAAGGCTCGAGTAAGGTACCGGCGACATAGCCACTACCAGCCCCCAGAACAACGCCTATAGAAGTACTGATCAATTGCCCCAACCCGCCGCCCAATTCAGCACCGAGCGATCCGCCGACATAGGCACCGGCAACAGTACCGACAACCTGACTTGCGGTCATATTTCGCACGGCATTCATTCCGCCTTCCACATTGGCGCATGCCGATGTGGCCAAAATCAGGGATACTGCAACGATTTTCTTCATGAAATATCTCCTTCTCCACCTCTTTGATTTCAAAGCGATGGTCAAGGTGTAGCAGATTTAGTACGAAAAGAGAATCCCGTCGTAGTTGACCTGCGGGCGACCACTGCCGCTGACCGGGCCTGTCGCTGCTGCAGCGGCCCCGCTAACGCCCTCGCCAAGACATGAAAAACGGGCCGCAACCGGGGTCGACAGGGGGCAGACGAAATATTCCTGTTGCAGGAATTGCGCCGTTTTACCGAATTTTGCGCACTCATCCCTTGCCAACGAACGAACCTGCGCCGGGGTCGCACCGCGAGAACTATAACAAATCGTAAGGCGATCAATGTCGGTGATATCTTTGCCAAATTCCGGCGAGCTTCGGTTGAATTCCGCCGCGTGATGAACATACGCCGGTTGGGCACAGGCAGCGGTCAGGGCAAGCAGGCCTATCAGGGGGATAATCTTGAACATGATTTTCTATAACGCCTTTTCTCTGTGCCGACAAACAAGTAAGTTACGGCACCATTC
>Ga0316204_10011554_pt1 | contig 11014 bp, 5 predicted proteins | sample 6monrhotite_MG_2_FD_205661 | JGI IMG/M metagenome (GOLD analysis project Ga0316204, IMG submission 205661) | Microbial mat bacterial communities from mineral coupon in-situ incubated in ocean water Damariscotta River, Maine, United States -... | ecosystem: Environmental > Aquatic > Marine >...
GCTTGGCCGTCGTAGTCGGCATTCATGGCAGATTTTAGGCAACGAATAGCCAAAGGGCTTTTGCTTAAAATATCTTTGGCCCAAGCAATGCCTTCGTCCTCAAGCTGATCCATAGGAACCACCTTGTTAACGAGCCCCATATCAAGGGCTTCTGCAGCATTGTACTGGCGGCACAAATACCAGATTTCGCGCGCCTTCTTTTGACCGACACATCGGGCGAGGTAACTGGAGCCAAATCCCCCATCAAAACTGCCGACTTTGGGACCTGTTTGGCCAAAAATGGCATTATCAGCAGCAATGGACAGATCACAGACAACATGAAGCACATGACCTCCACCGATTGCATATCCGGCAACGAGGGCAATCACCACTTTAGGCATAGTGCGTATAAGTCGCTGCAAATCAAGAACATTAAGGCGTGGCATACCGTGGTCGTCCACATAACCGGCCTTCCCCCGAATGCTTTGATCTCCTCCGGAGCAAAAGGCATATTTGCCATCCGTGTGTGGCCCTGCTCCTGTAAGAAGAACTACCCCGATACTGCTATCTTCACGAGCATGCGTAAAGGCATGGATCATCTCATCCACCGTTTTTGGACGAAAAGCATTACGCTTGTGTGGACGATTGATCGTCACCCGGGCAATGCCCTCCTGGTGTTCATAAATGATGTCTTCGTATTCCTTAATGCGTGTCCAAGCCATAATTTTATAATTTTGATGCTAAAGTCTTAAAAATCTTTTTTCTAAAAGGCACATCGCGGCTGCTATCCGTGCGCATTTCAATAAGGCGCACCCCTGCCTCCGGTAGCTCCTCTAAAAGAGCCTCCATGGCCTCGAGGGATTCTGGCTGATGCGTCTCCCAGTCAAAAGAACCTGCTACAAGCTGAATATCAGCGCCTTGTGGTGTAACAAAAAACTCCTCAAAAGCAATACCGCGGCATTCTGCAACCGGGAGATTCTCAAAGATACGGCCACCGTTGTTGTTGATAACCAACACAGTAAGACTGCCCTTAAGCTTATTTTTAAGCAGAAATCCGCTAAGGTCATGCAGTAAAGCAAGGTCTCCGACAAGTAAAACGGCCGGACGATCCGAGGCCTCAGCAACCCCCATTGCAGTAGACAATGTCCCGTCAATACCATCAACTCCGCGGCTAAAATAAGGTTTTAGGCGGTGTACACCTGCAGGGCCGAAAAACTCTGCGTCGCGCACAGGCATACTGCTCGCAATAAAGATAGGCGTCTCTTCAGGTAAAGCCTCAAGAGCACGGCGTACGACAGCCCCCTCGAAAGGAAATGTGCAAGACTCCAGAGAGGCAGCTACTCCCGACTCTACCTCTTCCTCAAGGCGAAGCCACTCATCCCAGTAGGCTGAACCAGACTTACTCGAGGATTCAACCAATTGTTCAGCAAGAGCTTGAGCACTGCAGCGTACCGGTACGGCTGCGCGGTGTAGGGGGTCGTAATTATCACCCGTTGGATCTAGCACCCATGTGTGGCATGCCACATCTTGAAGCCAGGACCTGAGCACCTTGCTAATAGGCATTGCACCAATATTAAGTACGGCTCGTGGCTCGAGCGCCTCGGCCCACTGCTCGTTGCGCAGAATGGTGTCGTAGCGTGTTAGAACACCGGGCAAACGGTCTGCGAAACCGCGTAATGGTGACAGAAAATCAGCAATTACTGGCCAACCAAGCTTTTCAGAAAGAATGGCTATAGCGTCGACCCAGGATTCGCAACCAGGCCCCTGCCATTGACTTACTACTATGATTCCGCGCTCATGCTCGCGCATGGACCCGGCAATAGACTCTAAAGCGGCCTCATCCAAGGTGACCTCCGGGCTCGGCATAGGCTCAACCGCGCTAAAAAAGGATTCTGTAGCAATGCGCTCCTTTAAGGGCTCAATCCCCGGTTCGGCAGAAGGCGCTAAGGGTTCGCGGAAAGGAACATTGAGATGCACGGGGCCGGGCTTGGGCCAGAGGGACTTTTCCCAGGCATGGACCATTGTCTGGCGAAGGGCGCAAAAGAGAGACTCATCCCGTTCTGGGATAGGAAGTTGTGCCTGCCAGCGCGGTGCACTTCCGTAGACTTTAAGCTGGTCAATCGTCTGGCGGTCGTGGCAGTGATGTGCCTCTGGGGGGCGGTCTGCCGTGAGGACAATCAGCGGAGCCCCACTTGCGCTAGCCTCCATGACTGCGGGGTGGAAATTAGCGACTGCGGTCCCGGAGGTGCAAACGAGCACCGTGGGTTTACCCGTAACCCGGGCCATGCCAAGGGCAAAAAAAGCTGCTGAGCGCTCATCTAAGACAGGCGTAGCGCTGATCTTTTCGTGCATTGAAAATGCGAGTGCGAGCGGAGCACTCCGCGAGCCGGGAGCAATCACGGCGTGGCGAACACCCAGGCGAGCAAGCGTCTCGACGAGAACTCCGGCCCAAAGCATGGTGGTGTTTGTCTGGAGTAGCGTAGGGATGACTGCAGCAGGCTGCGGCTCTTGCACCCTATCAGAACTTATCAGGGAATCGACCGTCACGCCTTAATCCAACACCATTTAGTTCAAATGTTCAAGCATCACTTTGAACTTCCAGTCGGTCTCTGCGGTTTCGCGCTCTGGATCGGAACCGGCGACAATACCCCCTCCGGCATACAATCTTGCCTGTTTCCCACTAATGAGTGCCGAGCGTAGCCCAACAACCATCTCACCCTCGCCTTGAGCATTGAACCAGCCGAGTGCACCTGCATACAGGCCGCGGTCAAATGGCTCGATCTCGGGAATTCGTTTTTTGGCCTCAACACGTGGAACACCTCCTACAGCTGGTGTTGGGTGAAGCGCCCTTAATACATCGAGCAAATGAACGCCCTCTGGGAGATTCGCCTTAATGGGAGTGAGTAAGTGCTGAACATTGGCAAGCGGAAGAATACGCGGGCCATCTGCAGCCTCGGCCTCAATATTAGCCAAAGAAAGCTGTGACACAATATCCTCTACAATGCAGCCATGCTCGCGTAAATCCTTATCGCTCTCGAGAAGTGCACGGGCGAGTTGAGCATCTTCGCGGGCATGCGCGGCTCTGGGAGCAGATCCTGCGATGGCCTCCGTATGTAAGCGGCCCTTATGAATGCGTAAAATTTTCTCAGGCGTTGCACCAACAAAGCTTTTCCCATCGCCTGCGCTGAAAGAAAAGGCAAAACAAGTTGGATACTTGGCCCTCAAGGCATGAAGGGATTCGAGTGGGTCCCAATCTTTATCCTTAGAAAGATCGAGTGCACGGGCGAGCACAACTTTGGAAAGTTCTCCACGCTCAATCGCCTCGATGGCAGCCTTAACACGCTGAGCATGCGCCCCCGACTCTCCTACTTCCTTACGGGCAACAGGTATGGGAGCCGTATCCCCTTCCTCGAACTGAGCATAATCAAAAGCAGAAAATTTTGCGTGTGCCTGCCAAATACGCCCAGCCACAAGCTCAAGCGGCATACCAGGAGCAATCATGACATTAGCGACAGCAACATAAACACCCTTGGAACGCGCCACCTGCCACAAGGGAACAAAAACTGTAGCAGGAGCAAAGGACTGAGGATCTGTATCCTGGCCCGGAGTTTTTGGGGTATCCGAAAATGTAAACCCGCTAAAAAACTGAGGCCCGCTAAAAGGAAGATCCAGGTCCCCGATGGCTAACGCATTATCGAGCAGGTCCTGAGACCATGCACGTGCAGCCTCAAAACGCCCCTCCCCCTCGAAAGTTGCAGACGCAACGGCTTCAGCTCCAGCAATAGCCTCCTCAGAGGCAGGATGCTCGAGATAAAAATGGTGCGCACCTTCTTCGTAAATCGACTGAAGCACGGCAAGTGGGTCGATGTGTTTCACCCTAAGTGAAATGCTCGCTAGCTGCGGGCGACCTTTTGCCTCAGCAACGCCCTGGCAATATTTCAGAAACTCAAAAAGCGCTTCTTTGCTACGCTCAGGGAACTGCTTGCTGTCGATAATTTTCATTATTCTTTTTTCTCGCGGCGCGGAAATAAAATAGCCTTCTCACCCAAAGTGGATCCCTCAAGGCGGTCTGACCATTCAAGGTTTCCCTCAAAGGCTGTTGGAAGTGTTTGGCCTAAAAGCGTGTAAATACGCTCTGCCGTACTTGGAATAATCGGAGCCAATGCAACGGCTGCTAAACGAAGCCCTTCTGCCATGTAGAAAAGCGATGTGTGAAGACAGGCCTGGTCCTTCGGGTCTTCCGACTTAGCAAGCTTCCAGGGGGCGCGTACTTCTGCGTAGCGATTTACCCCGCGGATGAACTTAAAGATTTGCTCAAGCGCTGCATGAAACTGAAGCCCATCAAAGAGCGCTGGAAGGCCCGCTGAAACATCTTCCCACAAAACCTTAAGCTCCTGTTCGGGAGCCTCGTCCACGGAGGCCTCAGGAAGCACGCCCTCACAGTAGCGATGCCCCATGTTCAGGAAGCGGCTTACGAGGTTACCCAAGTCATTAGCAAGTACATTGTAACGCGTAAGAAAAAGGTCTTCCGAGAAATCACTATCTTGCCCGACATTCATCTCACGGATGAGGAAGTAACGGAAAGCATCTGCCCCAAACTCTTCTGCTAGATCGAGCGGGTTCACGACATTGCCCGTGCTCTTGGACATTTTTGAGCCCGAAGACATCCACCACCCATGAACAACAAAGGTTTTTGGTAGTTCTACTCCAATTGCGTGAAGCATGATAGGCCAATACACAGCGTGCGCGGGCACCAAGATATCCTTACCGATCACGTGATAGTCGGCCGGCCAGAATTCATTAAAACGCTCCGTCCCGTAACCCACAGCTGAGATGTAGTTGATCAGCGCATCAAACCATACATAGGTAACATAGCCTGAATCGAACGGAAGCTCAATCCCCCAACTAAGGCGCTCCTTAGGGCGTGAAATGCAAAGATCGTTCAGAGGCTCCTTCAGGAACTCAAGCACTTGCTTGGCTCTAAACTTAGGAAAGATGAAGTCTTCGTTATCCTTAATGTATTGGGCGAGCCAATCTTGGTGTTCGCTCAGCTTAAAGAAATAGTTCTCCTCGGTGATCTCCGTTACCTCGCCAAAAATCTCCGGCCATGTACCATCGACCTTGTCCTTCTCTTGGAGGAACTGCTCAGCGCGCGCGCTGTAAAAGCCCTTGTACTCGGCCTTGTAGATAACCCCTTTATCGAAAAGGTCTTGGAGAATGCCCTGAACGACGGTTTTGTGGCGGGGCTCGGTTGTGCGGATGTAATCGTCGTACTTAATCTCTAGCTTTTCGCACAGGCCCTTGAAGGCTTCGGCTGTTGTATCACAGAATGCCTGAGGCTCAATCCCCTGCTTTTCAGCTGTTTGCTGAACCTTTTGGCCATGCTCATCCAGGCCCGTTAAGAAATAAACGCTATCGCCCCGCATACGCCGCGTACGGCTGATCACGTCGGTCAGCACTTTTTCGTAGGCGTGCCCTAAATGGGGAGCCCCGTTTGCGTAGTCAATGGCGGTTGTGATGTAAAATTGCTTCATGAATCTAAAATAGTAATGAGTACCGTGATGCATTTTTAAAACAAAGTAAAGACGGGTGTGTGGCATGCCACATTTTGTTGGGTAGGCGATTTATGGGTACTCGGAGTGCCACAACACATGCAAATTCATCATAACACATTGACTATCAATAAAGTAAAAGTGCTGCGCAGGTTACAGACTGTAACACAGGTGCTTGGATGTGTTCTAACGATAGCCCAATGCTATCTTCATCATGCGATCTACCCACCCAGCGATAACATCTAAATAAACCACTCCCCACTCGACAGCATCCCCGCGCTCATCTAATGAATCAGCTCCCGCCCCATAACCATAATCAAGCAGGAACTGAACGACACCCAGCAGACTAGAATTCATAGCCTTTCTCATCATTTCATCTCCCCACTGGTCCATCGTATCTTGGCTCAGCAATCCGTGGCCTTGCTCAAGCAAAAGGTCTATAACTTCACCCTCAAAGTAAGAATAAGATATCACAGCTACCACAAAAGGGGTCTGCCCACGCTTATTTACCGCTCCTATATCCGCTCCGTGCTTCAGCAAGAGCCTGGCAATCTCAGCATGATGCCCATCATAATTCGAGCCTGATACTGCAGCATGCAGCGGAGTATCCCCACGGCAATCAACAGTGTCAACACTCGCTCCATGCTCAAGAAAAAACTCTACAACTTCAGTGTGTACATTGCTTGCAGCTGCCTTTAGGGGCGTCACTCCAGACAGTCCATCCTCACTATCTCGCACCTCCCACCCATGCTCGATCAAAAGCCTTGCAACATCCACATCCCCGCCCCACCCCACTGCCATCAATAGTGGTTCAAGGTGCATACCTGGCTTATCACACGCTGCCGCACCCTCCTCAAGCAAGAACATGACGATCTCTAGGTTTCCCGACATTGCAGCCCAAAATAATGCCGAACGCTGCATGAAATCAGGTTTTCCACACACACTTGCTCCGGCCCCAACCAATAACTTAGCCATGCATAAGTTATCTTCCCATACAGCCACAACTAATGGGGGATATTCAAATACACTTTTCACATCCACAGGAACACCCCACTCGAGGTAGTGCATTGCTGCATCAGTATCACCACCCACAACGGCACCAAATAGAGCCTCAGCATCCTGCTGAAGATATAGGAGATTTGAACCGCTGAAATGAAGGAATTCGGCGGCATTTACACTGCTTGTAGCAGCAAGGCCAATGAGGGCGACTAGGAGTCTAAGGGGCTTTAGCATGAGCCAACCCCTAATGATAAGCCTGCCAAAAACAACAAAAAAGATCTGACGCATAGAGGAAGTGTAATGCGATATTTGCATCCAAAAAAACTCTTGTCTGCACCCCCTCCCTATTCGAAGAGAAATCACTTGGTAGGTCTAGTATAGAATTGCCGAATTACTAACACTTGATAGGATAAAACAACAAAAGCCCCCCCTGATTCACCCCATGGACTCCATACATCAAGGCCCAAGAAATATCCCTAGCTCAATTCAGCAAGGGAGAATGCTATCAAACAAGCAACTCACCAACCTGGATTCGCACCCAAAAGCTGCTGGTTTTCAACAGCTTTGCCTCTTTAATCCCGCGGAAAATCGCCATATTGCCAGCGGAGTAACAAGGGCAGATCTCAGCCTCTTAATGGAAGCCTCCGATGATTTAGCTGAAGACAATGCACCCATTCTAGATGGCCTCGCCCCCAAAGCCAAAAATATCTTGATAGCATCAGGGATTAGATACAAGAGCTTTACCCCTCAGCAACAAATACACCTAGCGCGCCTACTGGGAGAAGGCATTGTAGATAATGATTGGGCACAAGCGATTCAGGGCGCCTTAGAAAATGACAACCTGACCTCTGAACTTGTTGATAATCTTATCCAGGCAAAGATCCAAGGCTGGGAGATGGTTCTCGATGTTGTCCAGACAGCAGTAGGCAATAACGCAGACCTGAGTGCACTAAACTCGCATGAAATACACCAACTAGCCACCCTTTTACTACATGAGCAATCTCCCATTTCTGGAGACTGGGTTCAGCAGCACGCAGCGGCTCTTGCCAGTAGCGGAATAACGCACACTGACTTTCAAGAAATACTAACCGAAACAAAGCAATCAGCGGATGTAGCGGCGCTTGAGGTAGCAGAAAAAGAACTTAAAGACATTGCCCCCAAAGCGGACGACAAGAAAAAAGTTGATGACACCCCTCCCCTGCACAAAAAGGCACTCGAATTTGCCTACAAACAGCAAGTCTCTGGATTTCAAAGCATGTCAGCAAGCTGGCATACCTATACCGCCTCGCATATCGCACAACAAGTTATTGGCGAAGACGGGAAGGTGGACGACAAAGCGATTGCCCAATTGCGCGAAGAAATACAAAGCGACTTATTTCAACAAGCAGGCCCCAAGGATCCCCACGGGGCCCACCTATTAGCGATGCTCGACGCGCTAGAGAACAATCACCAAGAAATACGTGATATTGCAGAAAGCATCAACGCACCTAAAGACCCTCTAACGAGCAAGGCCTCCCAGAAAATACGCTCAACACTTGGCCTCCCCCCTGATACACCCATCACCCCCAAGCATGCCCGCCAAGCCGCCCTTTCTGCACTTTTTTCAAGCATGCGGCAACATGCCAGTGTAGGCTCTTGCTTTGCGACTGCTATTGCCATTCGGGTGCATGACGATGACCCGGCACGGTTCTTGCGCGAAATAAAGTCACTTATTGAGAATGATTACCTTGACGCAAAGGGGCCATTCGCTGACATCCAACTGCCCATAGCAACAACGGTAAACGTTGAATCTGTACGCAAAAATCTGTCCATAGACATTGTCGAAGAAGGAGAAAGCGCCCCCTATGCCGTAATCACCGAACTAGGCGGATTTCCCACAGGAGAAACACTACCCATTGAAGAAATCCCAGGTGTTGCCGCTGCACTGAATGCTCTCGGGATTCATAAGGATGACCACGGGGATACTATACTGGAAGCTCTAAAGGTTACTGGGACCGAGGAAACCTCACTCGAAGCGATATTCAACCAGGTAATCAAAAGCCAAGGGATTGGGGGTAAAGAAGCCAATAAGCAACTCGCTCGCGCAGTGGATGCCTTTGAGGCACAAGAAAGCAACCCTCTGTTACGCGCCTGGGAATACACACTGGCAGGTCTTGCTGGAGCGGGAACAACGAGAGGCATAGTTACTGTACTCAAAAACGCGGTAACAAGCGCACAGATCCCTGGAACCTCGAACACCTTAATGGGTAAAATTGATGCAGTTCTTGAAAAACAAATAGAAGGCCTAGGTCTAGGTCCCAGCACAAGAAAAGCTTATAATTCGATACTACAAGATCGGTTCCAAAACGAGCTAGACAAGAGTATTCATGCGCGCTTCCACGCAAGCCTATCTGGGCAAACAAACACAACTCAAAGTGGCTGGGAGCTCTACTATATAAATAATGATGGACAGGAGGTGTCCATCAAAACGGATGCAGACTTTAAAGCGTTTCTACTTCAAACATTCGCAACTGCTTGTGATAAAATGAAAGAGGAACTTAGCTCTGAAAACGAAACACCTACTCAAAATGCTGTTGGAAAAAAACTCTCCACTGCCCAACTCACAGCGCAACTAGAAGAAATACTCAATGAAGATGGTATACTCACCAACATCATTGATAATTTTAATCAAGAAGATAGCCCTGGATACAAAACAACAATACATAGAGAACCCTCTTGGTTTATTGAAGCAGGAGGCTTACCGTCAGAGGTTCTTAAAGGGTACTACGGCATACCCTTTATCCATGGAGACACGATCTCGTTGACAGACTCAATCAAAGCCCTTGGAAACAGCTTCCCTCTAAAACTCATGTCCAATCTAAGAAAAGACTTAAAAAAGAACTCCATAGACTCCCCTCCAAATAATATGACAACAGAGGTAGACGGACATGTCCTCAATATCAGCACCGACGCGGACCCTAACATGCGAGCCCTCATGGAAAGCGACGCCCCAGAGGACACCCTTAACGAGCTCTTTTTTGCACCTGGAAAAGCACTACGCGAGAAAAACTTAAGCGAGTCTGAAATAAAAACGGTTGTAAGCCGTATATTCACAATGATGGGGGACGAAAGCTTAGCCGATGAATACTTACCCCACATAATGGAAAGCTTAAAGGGCTCCAGCAAGCCTATCGACCTTTATAATGCCTGCCTTGAGCAATTCGACTTAACTCCTGAGATTCAGCAAGGCATTCAAAGCCTAGTTGTCCAAGCACTCAGCCCACCAGCAATTGCCTTTGCAGATACCAATTATAATGATCCCGGTGGGAACGGCTATGTGTACGTATCGTGTCTATACAACCCAATTAGCGGTAATGTAGAACTTTGGAATACAGCTTTTAATGGCACAGAATTCGCCCTCATCAGCCCCTGCGATGATAACTACCAATCGACAGATTGGCTTAGCTACACCCACCCCAACTGCTATCCCGAGGTTCAGGAAGCTTCATAAAAGAGGGTTGACAGGCATGGACGGGACGGGGAGACTTCTGCTGTTTTATGACGAAACACGTATTCATTAGCATTTCCGACATTATTATTGCCATTGGGCAATAGTGCGGGTGCCACTTAGATACATATCAATTCCCTTCCCGCACATTCTTCTCAGGTGTGCTTTTTTATTATTACAACAACAAGACGATGCTAAATCAATTCTTCAACAAAAAGGTCTTTGTGGCCGGATTTGCAATGTTTGCCATGTTCTTCGGATCGGGCAACCTCGTGTTTCCACTCCTTATTGGAACGGAAGCACTTGATGGCGTCTCTTTTGCAATGATTGGGCTTCTTGTTACGGCGGTGTTTGTCCCCTTTCTTGGACTTTTTGGAATGATCCTCTATGATGGCGACAGGGAAGACTACTTCTCCTGCCTTGGGAAATGGCCTGCCTTTGTGCTCACGCTCGTCATGCTCTCGCTCATGGGCCCCTTTGGTGTAGCCGCACGCTGTATCATCGTTGCCTATGGTCCCGTAAACCTGCTCTACCCAGAACTATCCTTTTTGCCATTTAGTGTGGCCTTCTCTGCCCTTACTGGACTTATCGTCTGGAAGCGGCGCCATATCGTGGGGATCATCGGCTCCTTTCTAACTCCTATTCTTCTTGTCGGTATTGTCGCGCTCATAGTCATCGGCCTGTGGGGCGCCAATGGGGTTGAAATGAGTGACATTGAAAATTTCGAGGCGTTCAAACTAGGCCTTTTCAAGGGTTACCAAACAATGGATCTCTTGGCTGCGTTCTTCTTCTCCTCAACGGCCATTCACTACTTGCAAGCCCAAATGAAAGACAGCTCAGTCAGCAGCATCGAACGCTATGGACTGGGAGCCAGCTTCATCGGGGCAGGCCTACTTGCGCTCATCTACATCGGGTTCATTTTCCTCGGAGCCGAATACGCACCTCAGCTGGAAGGCGTTTCCCCAGACAAACTCCTCATGGTCGTAGCCTCCATCAA
>Ga0316204_10011555_pt1 | contig 11014 bp, 11 predicted proteins | sample 6monrhotite_MG_2_FD_205661 | JGI IMG/M metagenome (GOLD analysis project Ga0316204, IMG submission 205661) | Microbial mat bacterial communities from mineral coupon in-situ incubated in ocean water Damariscotta River, Maine, United States -... | ecosystem: Environmental > Aquatic > Marine >...
TTGACACGGTATGGCTAATGGGTGACATTGGTATAAGTTGAATATTCATGCTGATTTTTGGCAGGTATTTATTATTTTTTTTGACACGGTATGGCTAATGGGTGACCCCCTTTTTTCTCTTTTTTGCTTCTTTTTTGTACTTCCTTGAATACGACGTTTTCCACGTGATTTATCGCTGTCTCAGTTCAATGGAGCGACACCGACTAATAAAGAAGTCATCTACAGGAAAGCTGGCATTACCTTGGATCTTCCTCTCCGAGAAACTTATCGACTCACATGCTTCTCTTGCTCATGGCTGCTCATCCACTCCAAAATTATAGATATAACTATCATAAGTTCTGCGAAAGCTGATTATGGTATGCATAAACCTCTCTAAATATGTTATATAACGCAGGACCATTCATCGCCTTAGAGGCGATGACTTTATAATATAATGTTGTGAGTTATATGAGTAATGGATAGTACTGTAGGACATATTTTAAAAACGTGGCGCAAAAAACGAAAATATAGCCAGATGACATTAGCGATGGAATTGGATATATCCAGTAAACATATTAGCTTCATTGAAACGGGGCGATCTTACGCAAGCAAAGAGATGATTCTTAAGATCGGTGAATTTCTCGAGATTCCAAAGCAGGAGGTTAATAGAGCTTTGTCTTCGTCTGGTTACTCTCAAATTTATACAGAGCTGCCTCTTTCTCATGAGGATATGAAGCCTGTGGCTGATGCAATCGATAAAATGATTGAAAATCATATGCCTTATCCTGCGTTGGTATTGGACAGTAATTTGGATATAGTGAAGGCAAATGCTTCTGCAATTAAATTGATGGAGGATTTGGGTTTTTCCGACCATAGTAATATCATCGAAATACTTATTTCCGGTGAACATGTAACATCAAAGTTGATAAACTGCCCTGAAGTGGCTGCAGCTTTTTTAACACGCCTAAGGCAAGAGATCGCTATCTCAGGCGATAAGTCTAGCCATTTACACATACTAGAGAAGAGACTAAACGCTTGCTTGCCTCAAAATGAAGAGGATATTGGTGTATACGAAAAGCAAGTGGTGGTGCCAACTAAGCTTCAGTTACCGGGCTATGTTTTATCGCTATTTTCAGTTTTTGCCCAGTTAAGCACCGTGCAAGATGTTACGGCTACTGAGTTTAAAGTGGAGCTGATGTTTCCAGCGGATGAAAAGACAAAAGAGTTTTATAATTCGTTATAGGTCATTAAACCTAATTGGAAGAAGGGATGGTTAAGGGGCCTGGCTGTGTGAGTCGGGCATTTAATATCCCATGCCCACTCTCGACGAATGATTGAGAAGGCTAGGGATGAATGAAATCAAGCGCCCGAGTGCGTTGTATAAAAAATCCGATGATCGCTGATCATCGGATTTTCGCAGAAAAAAGCTCCCACCAAGCCATGAATATTGCTTTAGCTGCGAGTTGTGCCAAACAGCGAGGTCCATTGCATCGTATCATTGCTGTATTTCACGACATCACCACCAAAGGTGTACAAATTGTCGTTGTCATCAATATGCATCAGACAATATGTGCAGTTACTTGAATCAGCAATGACTGTGCGCTCTCCACCATGATTAAACTTTACTACCTCACCGGCATTACTCCCTTCGGAAAAGAGAATATAGAGATTGCCCTTACTATCCAGCTGTGCACGAATTTCCTGATTATTACCGCTATAGCGTGGTGGCGTTCGTGGTGTGTAATCTTTCCAAAGAAGATTGCCACCTACATCATATTTGGTAACCATGACGGTATCAGGTTGAATATATTCACTTCCGAAGTCTGTTGCACCGACCATAACGGTGTTGCCATACGAATCAACTAATACACTTTAGAATGGCTCGGAGTCGGCACCAATGGCTCAAGGTGGGAAGAGGCGATTGGGTAAATATAAGCAGAGCACGAAGGATCAGTTATTCGGACACCATTGATAGTTATGCGCTAGCTCGTGGCATGATATAATTCTGCTGTTAGGTAAGTATTTTCATATTTTCAATGACTGCGCTGTTTGTCGCCGCAGTGTCATCTTCCTAGGTTACTCTGAGTAAGCCCGTGGCTATTGGCGTAGTTTTTGCTGTTTTTATTTTGAACTCAGCTCACCTCACGTCACTAGATGCAGGGTGATTTGTGCTGTCGGCAGGGTGTTGATGTTTTTTTTGCGATGTTTTGAGCTGTTAGAGGTTGTGCTGTGTTGCAGGTGAGATGGGCTTTTTTAATAGGTATTTTGATTTTAACAGGGTGTGACTCTGCTCAGCAGACCAGCACGCCAGCTGTCGTGACGACTTCGCAGAGCGAGCCTGAGGATGCCCCTTCACTGGACGTTGAATCACTGTTGGCGATGCCCAGTGATCGGGCGCTTGGTAAGGCGGTTGCCCAGGATAAGTGCAATAATTGCCATGGCAAGCAGGGTGTGAGTGGGCGTATCGGTGCCCCCTTTATCGGCGGGCAATCCTATGAATATCTGATCCGTGCGATGGCAGCCTACACCACAGGTCAACGTGATCACCTTGCCATGAAGGAGACTGTTGAGAGTCTGGATAGCAATGCGCTGGTGAATGTCTCCCGATATTATGCGACACAAACCAATGCAAAGTGGGACCCTACGGTTGCCACTACTCAATCAGATAAAATCGATATTACTCCCCGTACCATCGCGATGGGTGAGCGGCTTGCAAAGGCGTGTGACTCCTGCCACGGCGAAAATGGCGTGAGTGGCCGCAAGGGAATGCCTTCGTTGGCTGGTATGCATGGTGAGTATTTCATCAAGACCCTGAATGAATTTTTTGATGGTCAGCGCCCCCACCAGATAATGGAGATGTTCAGTGGCTCGGTGCCTAAGCGGGATGCTGAGGCGTTGGCTGCCTACTACTCAACTCTCAAGGCTAAAAAGAGTGCCAACCCCATAGCGGGTAACTCTAAGGCTGGTCGTAAGATTGCGCTCAAGCAGTGTGCGGGCTGTCACGGTACTGATGGCAATAGCATTGCGCCGCTAATGCCAGGTCTGGCTGGGCAGGATGAAACGTATCTGGTCAAAACAACCACCGATTACCTCAATGGTGTTCGTAAGGATGAGATGATGGCGAAGGCCGTCAAGGGGTTGAGTGATATGCAGATACTTGATGTATCGGCCTTCTTTGCTTCACAGCGTCCTGATCCCTATATTCGCGTGGCTTCAACCAACAGCCGTTTCAAGCCACTGGCCGATGCGGGCAAAATTGCTAAATCCTGTGATGGTTGCCATGGTCCTGATGGTAATAGCACTAAGCCAGGTATGCCCAGCCTGACCGGGCTGACGCCGGATTATTTGGTGATGAGCACCCTAAGTTACCGCACTGGCGCGCGCAAGCATAAAGAGATGAAGCTGTTGGTGGAGGATATGAGCGATCTTGATATAGAGAAAATCAGCTATTACTACGCCACCAAAGAGACTAAAAGCTCCAATATGACTGGGGCCGGTGATGTGGCGGAGGGCAAGAAGCAGAGTGCTATTTGTGCCAGCTGCCACGACAAGGTGGGGGGGATTGATTCGCTGATGCCCACCTTGGCAGGCCAAAGTGCAGCTTATATTATCCAGGCCAGTGAGGATTACATTAATGGCACGCGTCAGCATCGGGTGATGCGTGATGCGGTGGTGGTGTTACCTAAAGAGGTGCTTGCTAATATCGCCGCCTACTACGCTACCCTAAAGCCCGCTAAGTTGGGTATCCGCATGCCTGAGGCACCTGCGATTCTGGCTGCGGGCTGTGATAGTTGTCATGGCGCAAAGGGGTATAACACGGCCGCTGCGACGCCGCGCCTAGCGGGGCAGGTGGAGTCTTATCTTGCTCGGGTGTTGCGTGAATATGGCACGGGTGAGCGCAGCAGTTCTCCAATGCATGTCAACGCCACCGCGTTAACACACTTGGAATCACGCGCTATTGCCAGCTATTACGCCGCGCAGTAAGTGACTGCTTATTCCATTTAAATGAATCTGCTCGTTGATGAGCCCCTGTAAAACAAGAGAGTTGGTAGTAAATACGATGACAACCCAGAATTCGCTAGTTCGCCGGATAACCGTCAGCCTGTTTATGCTGCTGTCGTTGCTGGCATCCATAAATGCCATGGCACAGGATGCAAGCGCCGCGCAAGCGCTAGGTAATGAGGGGTGTTTGGAGTGCCATCAGTATGAGTGGTTTGCAGCGCCGGATGGTGAGGGAGGCGTTCGCTCTCTGTACGTCCCTGGTCAGGTGTTTAACGAGAGTGTGCATGGTAAGGATCAGCAGTGCGTCGGATGTCACCTTGATATAGAGCAGGTGCCCCACCGTGAGGGGGTGGAACGTGCGGTAGATTGTATCAGCTGCCACGAAACCCTCTGGCAAGAGGAGCACTACGATAAGAATTCCACCCACCAGCGGCTGGATACCATCGAGGTTCAGATTCTTGATTACCAGCATTCCGTACACGCTAAGCCTCGCAGTGATGATCCGTCACGTCCCAACGCCTACTGTTATGATTGTCACGATGCCCATGCCATCACCCCGCTGGTTGGCGAGGAGAAACAGGCTTTTCGTCTGAAGAGCCCGGAAGTTTGTGGCAGCTGTCACGGCGATAAAAAGGCCCTGTACCTCAATTCAGTGCATGGTCAGGAGGTGTTCACAAACGGCAATCCTAATGCGGCGGTTTGTATCGACTGTCACACGGCCCACCAGGTTTCAGAGATGGATCAGCTTCCTGCACACCGGCTGGTGACAAAGAACTGTAGTGGTTGTCACAAGGGGGCTGTCGATGGCTATATGGGCAGTCTTCACGGTAAGTTGGCTTGGCATGGCGATACACGGGTTCCGAAATGTTTTGCCTGCCATACGGGTCATTCGATTCAACGGGTCTCTGATATTGCTTCACCAGTGAATATTGAAAATCGTCTGCAAACCTGTCAGCAGTGTCACGATAATGCCAATGAGCAGCTGATCAAATACAAGCCCCATGGCTCTACCGATAACTTTGAAAAATACCCGCTGTTGTGGCTGTTTGGCAAGGGGATGGCGGTACTGATCGTCTCGGTGCTGGTGTTCTTCTATTTGCACTCGATGTTGTGGTTTTACCGTGAATCCCAGGAACGCAAAAAACATGCCCGAGATACAGGGCAACGCCCGCGTAAACATCATTCAGGGCGCCACTTTCAGCGTTTCTCCCTGATCTGGCGGCTCAACCACTGGCTGCTTGCTTTATCGGTGATGACGCTGGTGCTGACGGGGATGACGGTAATGTTCCCTGATGCCCCGTGGGCGACCTGGTTGGTTGCCGCTATTGGCGGTACCCATACCTTTGGCATAATTCATCGTATTGCAGGGGTAGCCTTTCTGTCAGCCGTAGGGGGGCACACCGTGGTGGTGCTGATAAAGCTGCTGCGCAGTCGTGAATTTAAGTGGTTTGGCCCCACCTCACTGCTCCCCCGCTGGCAAGATTGGTATGACATGAAGGGCCAATTTAAGTGGTTCTTTGGCAAGGGGCCTCAGCCTCACTTTGACCGTTGGACCTACTGGGAGAAGTTTGATTATTGGGCCGTCTACTGGGGAGCCTTTGTGATTGGCACCTCGGGCTTGATTCTGTGGAACTCTGATACGGTAGGTATGATGCTGCCGGGCTGGATATTTAATATCGCCACAATTGCCCATAGCTTGGAGGCCTTTTTGTCAGTCATGGTGTTGTTTGTGGTGCACTTTTTCAATAACCACTTCCGCCCTGCAAAGTTCCCACTGGATACGGTCATGTTTACCGGTAGTATGGACCTGGAGGAGCTGAAGGAGGAGCGTCGCGCAGAGTACGACCGCTTGGAAGCCTCTGGTGAACTTGAAGCCCGCCTGGTTGAGCCGCCTAGCAGAAGAAAGGACCTGCTGTTCCACTTCATTGGCTTCTCGTTGCTGGGCTTTGGCTTGATTTTGCTAGTCTTGGTGATTGACGGATTTTTTGTACGGGGCTTTGTGTAACCACTTGAGCCATAGTATCCCCTCTTTATCTGCGTGTTTAAGGGGGGTGTGGTAGAGTAAGCGTACGAAACTCCGAGGCATGGGCTAGCAGTTAGGCCTGCGAAAGCGGCCTTTTATGCCACCCGCTGGTTGTGCTTGTGAGTGTCGATTAGCGTTTAAGAAATGATCTGATTCGTAGCTGTGTCTCAACACCGAGGTAGTCATGAAGAATTATGTTGTTGCAATCTCACTTCTGCTAGTGCTACTAGCAGGTTGTTCTGAAAAACAGGAATCAAGTGCGCTACAGCAATTACCGCTGGACCTGCAAGCCGGTAAGCTGCTTGCCGAGGCAAACTGTATTGGCTGCCATGGTTTGGATGGCCGGGGCACCAAGGATGACATTCCTAACCTTGCTGCACAAAAAGAGGCCTACCTACTTAAGGTTTTTCAGAGCTATGATCACGGCAAGCGTACTCGCAGTAGTGGTGATCTCATGGAGATCGCCGAAGAGCTGACGCCGGCCGAACTGCGTAATGCACTTGGTTACTATGCCAGCCTGCCGCCACTTGCCAATCCAGGCGCTCACAGTGGCCGCTACTCTTATTATGATCTCGGTGAGGTGCTGAGCAAAGCTTGTGTCTCTTGTCACGGTAGTGACGGTAATCCCACGCAGGCAGGAATGCCGCGCCTGGCAGGGCAACATCCACAATACCTGGCTAAGGCTATGAGATCCTACCAGGATGGCATCCGCATGATGCCCAGCATGCATGGAAAATTGACCAATCTGAGTCAGGCAGATTTGGAAAATGTTGCGCTGTTTTTTGCGCTGCAGGCACCAAAGCCCGCTCCCAGCCAGGCGAGCAACCCCTATGAAGGCAAGCAATTTACCTATGACTGTACCGAGTGCCATGGTTCAAAAGGTTCCAGCAAGGATGCGGCAATCCCCAACCTGGCGGGGCAGGATGCAGACTATCTGAACACGATGATTAAGGCTTACCGTGATAAGGTGCGCGACCATGGTCAGATGCACGTATTAATCGGCGAACTCAAAGATAGCGAGATTGATAAGATCGCCATCTTCTTTGCATCGGAACAACCCGAACCCGTAACCTTTATGCAGCCAGAGTCGATCTACTCCCTGGTTCAAAAGTGTGCGCGATGCCACACCCCTGAAACAACCAGCCCTGACATGCTTGCCCCTAAGCTTGACGGACAAAATCGCAGTTATCTGATTAATGCGCTGAGGCTATATCGAGATGGTGAGCGTGGTAGTTCCGCTATGCACCGCATGAGTACCATTTATGGTGAGGCCACCATCGAGGGTATCGCGGGTTACTACTCGGCACAAGCGGCCAAGTAATTACCGCTAATGGGCTAGGTGAACACACCGCATGGCCCTAGGTAAAATTGACGCTGTTGCTGATGCGTTAACGTCAAACGGACCGACCATGCGGTGAGCGCATGGCTGGCCTATATTTATACTCTCTCTCCTTGAGGTCATCGAGATGTCGTCTCAAAAAAAATCGTTTCCTTATCTGCTGATCACCCTACTGTTGTGCGGCTGTATGGCTCAGGCCAATGCCCTGCCGAACGAGGTTGTTGATGATCATACGCCGCATAAGTATGACGAGCATGAGAGCAAAAAAGGTGGCTGTACTGCCTGTCATGAACTCAGTGACGTATTGGGCGATGGTGAGGCCCAGGGAGGGCTGCAGCGCAAGGTTAGCTTTACTCGAATGATGATGCTGGGAAAGTCAGCCAAGCGCGTAGAAGCGAGTGATGATGAGCTGGCAAAAGAGAGCCTGAGTCAAGCCAAGCAAAAGGTTGCGCAGGCTGATGACAAGCTGAAACAGGGAGATGAGGTTTCAGCTCAGGTCCTTCTTGCCGCCGCCATGAAACTCTTCAACACCGCAACCCAATTGGTGCCGAGTGAGGCCTCGCTGGAAAAATCCAAACAACAGTATCAACAACGGCTTGCTCAGTTGGAGGTTGCACGGCTCAATCATCGTCGTAACTTTAATCGCATGGTGAGCAATAACGGTGAGGCGGCCGGTGTTCACTATGACGAGGCGCGGGTTGAGGTGTTGATCGTTGAAGCCGAGCAACAGTTTCAGCAGGGTGAGTATAGCAAGGCCGTTGAGCTGTTAGGCGCAGGGCAAGACGAAGTGCAAGGCGCGATTCGCACCATGATGGATAATCAAGAGATTGTCTACAAGCTTGAAATCGACACGCCTGAAAAAGAGTACAACTACGAATTTAACAAATATACCGGCTACGAAGAGCTTATACCCATTGCCATTGAGCGACTAAAGCCAACCGCAGGACAGCAAATGCTGGCTAAGCGGGTGAATGAGAAGGCGCAATGGATGGCTGAGCAGTCGAAAGAAAAAGCGGCATCAGGTGATTATCCAGCCGCGATTAGAATGATTCAGGACGCCACTCGGGAGATTCGAAAGGGACTTAAAATTCTGGGCGTCCCTGACCTGGGTTGATCATCGACGGATCGTGTTTATAAGCCAAGTCTTGACCTAACATATTGAGCATTTAAATGGATTTTAGCTCTTGTAATGTTTATGCGATAAGCAAAAAATTTTCCCATCTTTTTATCTTCGTGGATTTACTGGCAATTTAAGTGGCGGCCTTGTGAGCGCCCATTCAAACGAAAGTGTGCTAGATTTAGATATGTCGATCTCTTCAACTCCCGGTTTAAGTGAGCGTTGCTGATTTGGCTGTCTCAGTTAACCCATGTGTGGCGGCAGTCGGTTTCTAGTTAGGGAGGTCATTATTCTGTGTTTTTTATGAGGTTAAATCTCTTGAAGAGATAGGAGATATTCTGATGGAAACTAATGTACTGCCTCATTATGATATGAGCGATAATCCGACGAATTGCTGCCCTAAATTCAAACGGGAGGGATGGGATGAGCAGGAACTGCACTTCAAAGACAAGCTCTTTCTAAAGGCCAAGACAAGAAGTATATTTCATATTCCCATTAACATGGGGTCGGTCTATCCCAAAGCATTTGCGGACATAAAAGAAGCAAATGCATATAGTGATGAAAACTTTATTGTATTGTCTTACGACCCATCTGCATGGATTGGCGAGCATTATTTTTCCGTCACCAAGGGCGTTCCCGGGCATGAAATGGCTGCCATAACAGGTGACTTTCTCACAAAGGTATTCGAGGGGCCATATAAAAATGCGCCCAAATGGGAAAAGGAAATGGAGGGCTTTGTAAAAAAAAAGGGCCGCCAAATTAAGAAAACATATTTTTTTTATACGACGTGCCCGAAGTGTGTAAAAGTTTATGGAAAAAATTATGTGGTTGCTGTGTCTGAGGTTCAGTGAATATAGACATAATCAAGAAAATTCAGGTGATGCCAAAAAGCGGCGCTGCCACTTTTCGATGTTAGATCACAAAAAAATACGACTAATTTCTTCGTAGGAGATAACGATGCTAGAAACATTAAGTAACGTTCTTATAGAAGCGATCAATGATGAATATAATGCAAGAGCAACATATCTTTATGTAATTAGAAAATTTGTTGAAACAGATGGTGACGCGCAATCTATTCATTTTGTATAGCCACTCATTGTGAAGATTAGACGCAATGTCAATCTAGTATTTCCCTTTCCCAATATCGTCAAATAAAGTTGACGATAAGCATTTCGTCAACTATTGTTGACGCATGTCTGATATTAAATCACTTCCATCCGCCGATGATCCTGAACAAGCGTTAGCCGCCGTTGTTGCTTTGCGTGTAATGGCAGAAAGGCTTGAGAGAAAGGCGGTTAGAAAGGCTATCGAGCAAGGGTGGAGTTGGTCGCAAGTTGCTGAGGCATTAGGGGTAACAAAGCAGGCTGCTCACAAACGTCATGCGGCCTCAATTCCGAAGAAGAAAGCGGTTAAGAAAGGAGATCGTTGATGTTTAATCGAACTAGGCTTCGTTTTCGTGATATGAAGACCATTAAAATGCTGATTGCTGGGGCTGACGAACAGGCTCATGGAAGTGGAGAGGATAAGCCTGGAGCAGAACATTATCTTCTTTCAGCATTCAATCTATCTGACGGTAGTGCTCGGAGGGTGTTTGAAAGGTCAGGTGCGGACCCTGATAAGTTTAGGGATGCAATTGAAGAGCAGTATAGGGATGCTTTGAGTTCAGTAGGCATTGATGACGACGCTATTGATGCTGATGCGGAGTTAATAACATCAACGAAGGTACTTCATAACTCGAAACCTTCGGGGCAGGCGGTAATGAAAGCGCTGTATGCTTTGAAGCAAGAAGATAAAGATAGGCCGTTGCTTGGGGCGCATGTCGTTGCGGTAGTGGCGGGTATGGAATACGGCGTAGCGGTAAGGGCACTCAGGGCGATGGGAGTAGACCAAGCTTGTCTAGCAAATGCAGTGAGAGAAGAGCTTGAGTCATTCCATAGCTAGGTTAGTGGGGATGAGATTTTTCAATTGTATTCAGTCTATCGCCATTTGTGCGGATCAACGGGGAGTGAGTGAGAGACTACCCTGCTGGTTGTGTAAGCAGCTGGTTTCATTAAACCACTACATATGGTGACTGTTTTGTAGCTGCCTCTAATGCTCACAAGTATTAAGCAAAGAAAATATTTTGAGTTAGACCAGCATGCGTCGGTTAACTATGTGTTTGGCGTGTGACATTAACCGACGTAAATACAGTAATCATTACATGGGCGGAAAAACAAACTGTGGTGCTAATATGACCGTTCTGTTTTTGGTTGAATCAAGGCGAATTTGTTTTACTCTCTTATAATCTGGGTCGTTGTAGAAGTCCATAGCTGATGCCTCTGATTCAAATTTTATAATAACATTTACCATTCTTGCTTGCCCTTCAAGTTCCTTCACCTCGTCTCCAGCAGCAAGGATTTCTCCACCATGCTTTACTAGTATAGGGTCGGCTGCAAGGATGTAACTATCATGAGCTTCTGAATCTTCAACATCGTAGTTAGCAATTAAATATACAGGCATAGTTTTGCTCCATTTATAGGTTTACATGGTGTCAATTAATCTAATTTGAATCGTA
>Ga0316204_10011556_pt1 | contig 11013 bp, 12 predicted proteins | sample 6monrhotite_MG_2_FD_205661 | JGI IMG/M metagenome (GOLD analysis project Ga0316204, IMG submission 205661) | Microbial mat bacterial communities from mineral coupon in-situ incubated in ocean water Damariscotta River, Maine, United States -... | ecosystem: Environmental > Aquatic > Marine >...
CGGTGATCCTCAATTTCTTTGATATGGTCGAGAAAATTTGATGTCATAGCCAGAATACTCCATTTTCCCGCTATAAGAATCTATCTTCCTTAACCTTTCATTAGCAATCTATGATTCTGCCCTGATCCCGACAATCCGGCCTCGATGGCGGCGGAGATATGGTTGGCGGCGGTGCGCGCGGGATCGTCGGCGATGTGCGCATAGCGCGCCGTGGTCTTCGGGTCGCTGTGGCCCAGCAGTTTGCCGACCACGGGCAGGCTCAGCCCATAGCCCGCGCCGACGGAGGCGAAGCTGTGGCGCAGGTCGTGCAGGCGCACGCCGTCCAACCCGGCGCGGGTTTTGATGCGGTTCCAGATTTTCGGCAGGCCGACCAGGGGGCGGCCCTCCTTCTCGCCGGGAAAGACGTGATCGTTGCCTTCGAGGCGGGGGAGGGTGTCCAACACGTCCAACGCCGCGCGGCCGAGCGGGACGACCTTCTGCCCGGTCTTGCTGTCCGAAAGCCGCAGACAGCCGAAAGCGGAATCCACCTCCGGCCAAGTGAGAGACAGAACCTCCCCTTTCCGGCACCCGGTCAACAGCAAGAAGCGGATCGCCGCCACGGCGTATGGGTTTTCCGCGCTGGTCGATAAGGCTTCGCCTAAGCGGGCGAGTTCCTCGGGCGACAGGAAGCGTTCCTTCCGGGTGTCGGGATAGCGCTTGACGCCGCGGGCCGGGTTGTCCGGGCGGATGCCTTCGGAAACGGCGAACGAAAGGATGCCGCCCAACAGGCCGACGGTGCGCGTGGCCGCGCCCTTGCCGCCGGTCACGCGGGCGCGCCCGCGCTTGCCGGTTTTTTCGTCCACCGCCGTTTTGCCCTGGGCCACCTGCTGCATAAAACGGCGCACGTCGTTGGGCGTCAGATCCTTGACCTTGCGCCGACCCAACAGGGGCTTGATGTGGCGCGCGATGCGTCCCTTGTCCGTCGCGATGGTCGAGGCCTTTTTGGTGGCGCAGCCTTCGGCCAGATACAAATCGCACAAGGCGGCGACGGTCAACGACGCCCGCTCCGCCATTTTGCACTGTTGCGGGTCGCGCCCGTTCGCCACTTCGCCCAACAGCGCCTGGGCCGTCTTGCGCGCCTTCTCGGTGGAAATCGTGCCGTGCTTGCCGACGGTGTAACGGCGCGTCGGGCTGCCTCGCCCGCCGGTGCGGTATTGGATGACGTAAACCTTGCTGCCGGTCGGCGTGATCTTCACCCCGAAGCCGCGCAACTCGGTATCCCAGAGGAACCGCACGCGCCCGTCGGGCATGGTGCCGTCCACGACTTTTTTGGTAATTTTCTGCTTCACGCGCCGGTCCTTGCCTCGTCAAATCGGTGATTGCTAGCAATCACCCAGCAATCACCAAACAGCATATACCAGCCCATTCGGAATGAAGACAGAATTTTTTATCGTTTATTTTCAATTGAATAGTAATTCAGGATAACGCCAGATAACGATAACCTCACCCTCCGAAGGCAGAGGTCACAAGTTCGAATCTTGTCGGGTGCACCATTCTTTTCATGCACAACCCGTAAAGGCTTTGCATGAAATCCTGTAAGCGGATGATGTCATCGGCCCGGATTTTGATTGACCGACCTCCGGTGATCGCCCACAGTCTTTGCTGAAATCTCTTGCTGGATGTGTGATCTATGGCCGACGCAGTTTCCCCATCTTCTGCCGGTATCGGCTTTTTTGAAAAATGGCTGTCCCTATGGGTTGCCCTTTGCATGGTGGCCGGACTGGGCCTTGGAAATCTGTCGCCAGAGCTCTTTGAAAGACTGGCTGGTTTGGAATATGCCTCGGTCAATCTGGTGGTCGCCGTACTGATCTGGGCCATGGTTTTCCCGATGATGGTCAACGTCGATTTTGCCAGTCTGAAACGCATTGGTGACCGACCAAAGGGTCTGGCCGTCACCGTCGTTGTCAACTGGTTGATCAAACCGTTCACCATGGCTGGGTTGGCGGTGCTGTTTTTTAAGGTCGTGTTCGCCGACCTGATTGCACCAGAGAATGCTGAACAGTATATCGCCGGGCTGATCCTGCTGGGCGCGGCACCGTGCACGGCGATGGTTTTTGTCTGGGCGCAATTGACCGGCGGCGACGCCACCTACACGCTGGCGCAAGTGTCAATCAATGACATTATTATGGTTTTTGCTTTTGCGCCCATCGTCGCTTTTTTATTGGGCGTGACCAATATTTCAGTACCTTGGGAGACATTGTTAATCTCCGTTGCCCTTTATGTGGTCATCCCGCTGATTGCCGGTGCAATCACCCGCCATTTTCTGACCCACGACCCACACCACGGCGGCAACGGCGTTCAATCCGTCGAGCGATTTACCCAGGCGATCAAACCGCTATCAATTGCCGGCCTACTGGCGACCGTGGTCATCTTGTTCGGCTTTCAAGGCCAGGTTATCATTGCCCAACCGTTACTGATCGCACTGATCGCGATCCCCTTAACCATCCAATCCTATGGTATATTTGCGATCGCCTATGGGGCCGCGTGGGCCTGGCGGATCCCTTTTAATGTGGCCGCCCCATGTGCCTTGATCGGCACCTCCAATTTTTTCGAGCTGGCTGTGGCCGTCGCCATCAGCCTTTTTGGCCTAGACTCAGGTGCGGCACTGGCAACCGTGGTCGGCGTGTTGGTCGAGGTGCCGGTGATGTTATCCCTTGTTGCTTTTGCCAACCGCACCAGAAACCAGTTTCCATCGCATTAGCCGCCGCCTGACAGCATTGAAAAATTGCTGCTGGATATGAATGCCGACAGCAACTAAGTTCCCTGCTCTTTATTATCATTTCGAGGTTCTTCGGCATGGAAAAAATTCAATTGAATACTGAGGACGCTGTTCGCACGGTTATGGAGGCGGTCAGCACTTACGGGCTCGATGTGATTGGGGCCATCATTATTTTGATTGTTGGCTGGATCGTTGCGGGATGGATCAAACGAATTTCCACGCTCGGCCTCAAAAAAACCGGCAAGGTTGACGACCTGATCATCGGCTTTGTGTCCAACGGCATACGTTATGCTGTTCTAATTTTTACCGGCATCGCCGTACTTGAACGGTTTGGTGTCGAGACCACGAGTTTTGTCGCTGTGGTCGGTGCCATGGGTCTGGCCATTGGGCTGGCGATGCAAGGCGCACTTAGCAACGTCGCTGCGGGCATCATGATTTTGCTTTTCCGTCCATTCAAGGTCGGTGATTTCATTGAAGGTGGTGGCGTTTCCGGCACCGTTAAAACCGTGTCCCTGTTCCTGACATACCTGAACACCGCCGACAACGTCGAGATCATTTTGCCCAACAGCGCCCTGTGGCATACATCGATCAAAAACTACAGCTACAATGACACCCGGCGTCTCGATTTGTTATTCGGAATTGGCTATGACGACGACATCGACAAGGCACTAAAAATTATCAACGAAATCATAGCCGCAGACGGGCGCGGTCTTTCTGATCCGGCCCCCTTGGTGGTCGTCGGCAATCTGGGAGAGAGCTCGGTCGATCTGGTTGTCCGTGTCTGGTGCAAATCCGGCGACTACTGGGCGTTGAAGTGGCATATGCTCAAAACGGTCAAGCAAACCTTCGATAAGAAAGACATCTCTTTTCCTTACCCGCAACGCGACGTCCACCTTATCCAGTACGACGACTGATCCCGTTGCTCAGGTTGATCGACGTTCTGCATCTTTGTTTTTCTTTCTCAGGTACTTTTGAGCCATGTGAATTCGGTCATCTTTGATTCTGCGCAAGAAGTCGGCAACGGCGTCGCGCATATCACTGACCTCCTCAGGGGTGAATGATTGGCCATCCGACTCAGGCAGAATTCGATCCAGATCAATTATGAATTTCATAATTGTCATACTGTCGTTATCGCGGGAAAATAGCTGTTGAACGATGACAGTCGCACAGTCTTTCAAGGTTTCCGGCGAGTGTGCGCTAACAATCAGCGCAATAAAACCACCATGTGGATCTTCAAACACACGGTCCCAGTCGGTCACACCATCAGGAGTTTGCGGCCAAGGAGAAGTTGTGGGTTCGTTCATCGCGACGGCCGATCAACCTGTTTCACTGGTAGACTCAAGGCGCAGATACCCGCGCCGACTGAGCGTTTCATTCACAGTACCATAAGTTTTCGGTACCGGTTAGCCGTAACGGTGAAGGCGCTCGCCATTTTGCCGCAACCAATGTTTGGCATCTGCCATCCTCGGCGTCAGGCCATCCACTAACGTCCAGAAGCGGTCACCATGATTGTGCTCGACAATATGGGACACCTCGTGGGCGATCACGTAATCAAAAACAAAGTCGGGCGCCATAATCAATCGCCAACTAAACGACAGATTGCCGTTAGCCGCGCATGATCCCCAACGCGACCGGGTATCACGAACGGAAATGCGCCCGGGGATTTTCCCCACGCTTTCAGATTTGACGGCAACACGCCTGGTTATTTCGTCCCGGGCTTGTCGCTTGATCCAGTCCGTCACACGCCGGGTTAAAAATTCAGGGCTACCACTGACTCGGATATTCAAGCCGTCACGCCACACACCACGCCGCGCCTCAGGCGTATGGACGATGCAGAGTTCCGTATCCAAAAACGGAATCACTGCGCCCTCTGACAGGGCGATGCGCTTTGGCATGCTGGTAAGCTTGCCCGCAATCCAGTCGGTTTTACTGGCGACAAATTTTAGGGCCTCACGTTCGCTTGCTCGATGGGGCAACGTCACCGCCACTTTGTCGGGATCATCCGCCTTGCGCCCACCTTCGACCCGCAAAATCATGTTTTTGGCGTTTGCGTTGCGCCGCAAAACCACCGGCACACGGGTGCCCGCGATATCAACAAACGGTAGGTTTTTTGCCGCCTGCGTCACTTTTTTCAGACAGCAGGCATTTGGTAATCAGTGGCGTCAAACCCAGCACATAGGGCGTCCGTCTGTTCGTCGCTCAGATTTTGCAATGGAGGGCGTAAGTTCAGCCAGCGGTCATCGCCGCTATGACGTGCCATCAGGGTCTTCAGCCCGGCGGAATAGGGAAACTTGGCGACGGCGTCCCGAACGTTGAGCAGTTTGGCATTTGCCGCGCTAACGTCTTTGCCCGCATGAAACCCGTGATAGACCTCGGCGGCTAACGTCGACGCAACATTGGCACAAGCGGTAATGCACCCGCCTCCGCCGTGCTCCAACAATCCTAAAAGCGTGTCGTCACCCCCCGTCAGAACACAAAACCCAGGGAAATTTTTTGCCGCCCCGGCCATATTGTCAAAATTCCCTGAACTGTCTTTCATGCCGACCACCGTTTCGGGGTAAGCTTTCAGCAACATTTCGATCAAATTGTAGGAGATCGGCGTCGCCGACATCTGCGGAAAATGATAAAGATAAATTTTCAACCGATCATCACCAACCTGCTGAATTACATTAGAATAAAAAGCAAACAGGCCATCGTCCGACGGATTTTTATAATAAAAGGGTGGCAACATCAACACGCCCCTGGCCCCCACATTTAGCGCGACTTTGGTCAGGTTAACCGTATCCGTCAACGCGCAGCTTCCGGTTCCAGGCATCAGTTTGTCGCCGGGGACACCAGCTTCGACCAATCCTTCAATAACGCGAATACGTTCTTTCAGACAAAATGAGTTGGCCTCTCCAGTGGTTCCTAAAATGGCCAACCCATCGCAACCGTTAGCCAGCAACCATTGACAATGCGCCGCCATCAATTTTTCGTCTGGAATCAAATCTTTGGTCTGCGGCGTCAGCGCGGCGGCGAGGACGCCAGTAAAACGATCAGATGGTAAGGTCAATGTGCTTCTCCTTATGCGTGGTGTCTTAGGCCGGCCAACTCACGACATGATTTTCAAGATCATCGGTATCGCGTTCGGATACGATACGGCCTCGGACGGAAATTCCAGCGTGATGAACCGTATCTGGGTCACCTGAGACGAGCGGGTGCCACCAATATAGGCTGTCGCCTTCCGCCAATAAACGATAAGCGCAGGTTGAGGGCAGCCAGGGGTAACGTTTTAGGTTTCTGGGGGTCAAAATCTGGCAATCTGGAACATACCGTTTGCGGTCATCATAGCTGGCGCAACGGCAAGTGTCAGGATCAAGCAGGCGGCAAGCCACATTGGTATGAAATATCGCCCCGGTATCTTCGTTTTCAAGCTTGTTCAAACAACATCGCCCACAGCCATCACACAGAGACTCCCATTCCGCCGATGTCATTTCAGCAAGAGTTTTTGTTTGCCAAAATGGCCGGGGCATCGGTGTTTCCTTTTTTGGGCGACCGAACATCACTGCAGGCTCCAGAGTTGATCAGGGCGGGACCGACCGATCCTGATTAAATTCCGTGGTATATCAAGCCCGGCCCTTTAGCAAGCGGGGTCCTTTTGGTAATCCGAGGTGGCAATGTTTCAGGCGTCGACTTTGTCGATCAAATGCATAAACGAGCCTGCGACGTTGTTCCTAACCACGCCGACCGCACCCTTGTTATCGCCGCCTGCGGTGAGCGCGGCAAACAATGGTTGATCGCTGCCCAAATCATGGATCGATGCATAATGAAATTCGTGGCCACGAAACCGCAGGTTTGCGGGTCCCAGCGGCGAGCTTTTCAGTGTCGTCAGCTGACGATATCCCAGATGAAGCTTGCCATTCGCATAACTGGTTTCAACATCCAGTAGACCGGCCATTTTATGCCTGACACCAGCAGCGTCGATCAAACCTTTGCCGAGCACCATGAAGCCGCCACATTCACCAAATACGGGAACGCCCTTTTGTGCCGAGGTGATCAGGCGGTCAATAAACCCGTTAGACGCCAGCCTGCCCGCGTGCAGCTCAGGATAACCACCCGGCAAATAGATGCTATCGGCGTGTTGATCCGGACCTTCGCCTGCCAGCGGCGAAAACGGCAAAACCTCGCATCCGGCATCCCGCCACCCTTGCATTAGCCCCGCATAATAGAAAGAAAAGGCCTGATCCGTGGCAATCGCAATACGGTGACCCAAGGGTTCGATCGACACCATCGACGGCACGTCGGCTCTGTCGCATCTTACCCCGGCCAGGGTCTGAAGCCTCTTGAGGTCAGTGTGTTCTGCGACCCAGTCCGCCGCCCGGTCCAAAAAACTGTCCAATTGATCATGCTCGCCCGCCTGCACCAGACCGAGATGGCGTTCCGGCAAAACCAGGCTTTCCTGTCGTGGCAGACAGCCGAGAATAGGGATATGGGGAAGATGTGTGGCGCAGGCGCGGCGCAAAATGTCCCCATGCGCGCCAGAGCCGACCCGATTGAACAGCACCCCGGCAACATCGACGTCCGCCGCATGATCAGCAAACCCGCGTACCACGGCTGCCGCCGAGGCCGCCTGGGCCCGGGCATCGACAACCAATATAACCGGCCAGCCGGTCAACCGGGCCAATGAAGCGGCAGATCCGTCGCTTTGATCATCATCACTATCGGCCCCGTCAAATAATCCCATCACGCCTTCAACGATGATCAGATGGCCAGATTGATCGAGGCGGGCGAAGGTCCTCGCAAGGGTCGACTTGCGCATCGCCCACGTGTCCAGGTTTAGACAGGCATGACCACTAGATCGGGCATGGAAGGCCGGATCAATGTAATCAGGCCCCACCTTAGCCGACGCAACCTTAATACCAGCGTTTTTTAAAGCCCGCAAAAGCGCCAGGGTAATCAGAGTTTTACCACTACCGGACGCGGGGGCGGCGACAATCAGCCCTTTGGAGGGCGTCGGTATCACAGGAATTCGCGAATTCTCGTCGCCATGGTTTCAGCGTCTGTACCATGACTGAAGTGGGCAAGGAATTTTCCGTCAGGACCCATCAAATAGATCAGAGCACTGTGGTCCATCAGGTAATCTTCCGGATCATCCTTGTTTTCCTGAACCTTGGCGTAATAAACCCGGTAGGCTTTGGCGACGGATTTGATCTGTTCCGGCGTACCGGTTAGGGCGATCATGCTGGGATGAAAATAACTGACATACTCTTTCAAATGCGCCGCCGTATCGCGCTCAGGATCAATCGTAATAAAAATGGGAATGACGCTGGCCCCATGCTCACCAAGGGCGTCGATGGCGTCGGAGGCGGTACTGAGTTGGGTGGGGCAAACGTCGGGACAATAGGTATAACCAAACATAACCAACATAAATTTTCCGCGAAAGTCCTGCTGGGTGACGGCGCGGCCATTATGATCCGTCAGTGAGAAGGGGCCGCCGATGACGGTACTGGGTGTTTGCGATGTTGACGAGACCGAGCCACTGGGCGGCGGCGTGAGCTTGGAATTGCGAACATGGACACCCCAATAGGCGACGCTGACCGTTACTAACAGCGCCAATATACCAAACCACAAGCCAAGGCGCGTTGTTTGCGATACAGCGGGAGGCTGCGAATCCCGAATATCAGAGTCTTTTTCTGTCATGATGCGCCTCACATTATTGCCCGGCCAGTAATATGACGAGGTAGCCCGCCGCCATCAAGATAAAGCGCACAAGATGATCACTGGAAGGTCGGTAATATCAAGGCTAGATTGGTCCCATGTCTGGACGAAAACCTGATCAAGAGCTGCGCCGGGGATGGACCACCGGCGCTTGCGCGACGGCGGCGACAGCAGCCGCGTTCCGGGCGCTGTTAACCGGGTCATTTCCGCACTCCGTGGATATCCGTTTACCCAGAGGGCAAATGGCGGAGTTTGCCCTGTGCTCGACCTCAGTCGCCGACGATGTCGCCCGCGCCAGTGTCATAAAGGATGCCGGGGATGACCCGGATGTGACGCACGGGGCCGAAATTGTGGCCGAAATCCGGCTTGGTAAGCCGGGGTCAGGGATACGCTTCAAAGCCGGGCCAGGAGTTGGCACTGTGACCCTAGCCGGGCTTCCGCTGGATGTTGGTGAACCTGCAATTAACCCGGTGCCGCGGCAAATGATGGTGACCGCTATTCAGGGAATCGCCGATGAATTTAATGCCGCCGAAGACGTTGAGATAACCATTTCAATTCCCGGCGGCGAAAAATTAACCGCAAAAACCATGAATGGGCGGCTCGGTATCAAAGGCGGGCTTTCGGTTCTCGGCACCACCGGAATTGTCATCCCATTTTCTTGCTCGTCGTGGATTCATTCCATTCATCGCGGCATCGATGTCGCCCGTGCAGCGGGAATTTCTCATATCGCGGCAGCGACCGGGTCAACGTCGGAGTTGGCGGTTCGGCAAAAACACGCTTTAAGCGAACAGGCGCTCATCGATATGGGTGACTTTGCTGGTGGTTTACTCAAGTACCTTCGCAGTAACCCAATCCCGCGCCTGACCCTGGCAGGCGGTTTCGGTAAGCTGGGCAAACTGGCGCAGGGGCATCTTGACCTTCATTCTTCGCGCTCCAGGCTGGACATGCAGGCCCTGTCGGATATGGCGAAGGACGCGGGCGCGGCGGAACCATTAATAGGCGCGATCAAAACCGCCAATACCGGGCTTGAGGCGCTGCAATTGTCTCAAGCTGCGAATATTCCCTTAGCCAATCGCGTCGCCACCGGTGCCCGTGAAGTTGCCATGGCCGCACTGTCAGGGGGGACAAGCATTGATGTTCTGGTTTATGATCGTCAAGGGCAACTGGTGGGAGAGTCCAGTGATCGCTAAAAAAGTTCTAATTCTCGGAGGTACGGGCGAAGCCGCAAATTTGGCCAAAAAGCTTTTCGCCGAAACGTCCGAAAACGTCGAGATCATCACATCGTTTGCCGGTCGCACAAAAAATCCTCCGGCCTTACCCGGTCGGGTTATCAGCGGTGGCTTTGGCGGCATCGACGGCCTGAAGCGATTCATCGTAGATGAGGCGATTAATATTGTGGTCAATGCGACCCACCCATTCGCTGCTACCATTTCTGAAAACGCCTACGTCGCCTGCATGGTGACCAACACATTGTCGATAACCCTGGTCCGACCGAAATGGACCCTCCCGCCATCGGCCAGATGGGTCGAAGTGGATGACATGGACGCCGCCAGCGCGGCCATTGACACCTTTGCCAAGCGACCGTTCCTGACGATTGGGTCTGGCGGTCTCGGTGCCTTTGCCCACCTTCACGACATGTGGTTTCTGGTGCGCGTGATCGAACAATCTGAGGCCCCCCTGCCGTTCACCAACTATCAGATTGTTACCGGACGTCCGCCCTATGATATTGCCGACGAGCGTCAGCTGATTTCCGAGCATCAAATTGACTGTCTGGTCACCAAACATTCGGGCGGTTCTGCGACAGAAGGGAAAATTCTAGCCGCCCTGGAGGCCAATATACCGATCATCCTGATCCGTCGCCCGCTGCGCTTACCTGGCCATTGGACCGACACCGTCGAAGAATGTGCCGACTGGGTGCAAAAACAATTGTGAAAATTCAATTGGGCCTGAAAACACCCGTGCTTGAAATTGATCGACTGAGCCCGCTCCATGCAATTAAAATTTACCCGCGCACTGCAAACTCACTATCATGCCATCGACCGGGTAATGACGGGTGCCTTTACGCCCTACGTTTCAAAACTCGGCAATGGCCCAATCGCTGGTCCCTACCCTTGGCTTGAAGCGGCGATCATCGCTGGCGATGTTTACGTTGCCATCGACGGCACCAATGTCGTCGGCGTGATCGCGACAACACGCCTGCAAAACGCGCTCGATATTGATCAACTTGGCGTTGACCCGGAACGGCAGGGAGAGGGTATTGGCAGTTGGATGCTTACTGAAATCGAGCCGATCGCCCGCAGCCAAAATGCATACGTGTTGTCCTTGCAGACCGCCGAAATGATGCCCGACCTGCTTCGCTTTTACCGGCATCACGGTTATGAGATCGCGCGAAAAGGCCCGCCAGCCCACGGCGACGATGATCATACCCGCGTCTAGAGTTTTTCTGTTTTAAACTGACGCATAGCCTGAATTTCTAAAATAGTTTGCACATTCCTGTGGTGAGAAGTGATCGAGAAGCGTACCAATCCGTCGCCATGTTGCTTCCTTTGTTCGTTCTT
>Ga0316204_10011557_pt1 | contig 11013 bp, 11 predicted proteins | sample 6monrhotite_MG_2_FD_205661 | JGI IMG/M metagenome (GOLD analysis project Ga0316204, IMG submission 205661) | Microbial mat bacterial communities from mineral coupon in-situ incubated in ocean water Damariscotta River, Maine, United States -... | ecosystem: Environmental > Aquatic > Marine >...
AAAACCATATCTACCTGTTTAAGCCTGGAAACTCTTTCTCTTAGTGGACCAGAAGGCAAACACAAACCATTACCAAAACCTCTTTTTGCATCAACCACCACAATTTCAAAGTCACGTTTCATTTTATAGTGCTGCAAACCGTCATCTGATAAAATCACATCACAATCGAACTGTTTAATTAAAAGTTCAATATCCTGACGTCTGTCTGGCCCTACTACAACCGGGCATTGTGTGGATTTAAAAATCAGTTGCGGCTCATCACCTACTAAATCTGCATTACTTAAGTTATTGACCACTTGTGGCCAGGTATGAGCTTTACCCCCATACCCTCTACTGATAACACCCGGCTTCTTACCCTGAGATTGAAGCATCTTAACCAGCTCAATTATTAAAGGCGTTTTACCTGTACCACCTACTGTTATATTTCCAACTACAATGACAGGTAATGGCGCTTTATAAGATTGTAAAAAACCTGTTTTATATAAAGTTCGACGCACTGAACTTAAAAAACAAAACAGGCCAGTTAAAGGCAAAAGAATTATTGAAATAAAATTTAAACTGTACCAGTAATAATCAAGACGTTTCATTAATCAGGAATCTTTTTCTGACTCTGAGAATTGCATACTGTGTAACAAACTATATGCTCCACCTTTGGCTAAAAGGTCATGATGCGTACCAACCTCAATGATATTACCTTTATCCATTACAACTATTTTATCTGCGTTTTCAATGGTGGATAAACGGTGAGCAATCACCAGTGTCGTACGGTTTCTGGTTAATGCCTCTAAGGCACTTTGAATAATGCGTTCTGATTCTGTATCCAGGGCTGATGTTGCCTCATCCATAATTAAAACAGGTGCATCTTTATATAATGCACGTGCAATAACTAAACGTTGTCTTTGACCACCTGAAAGCAATACACCTTTTTCACCCGTCAATGTTTGCATTCCATGCTCCTGTCTTTCTATAAATTCCATGGCATGTGCTGATTCAGCGGCTTCATTCAACTTGTCTATATTTATATTATCGAGTCCATAGGTAATATTGTGTTCTATTGTGTCATTAAAGAGCACTATTTCCTGTCCAACGTAAGCTATATGCTGACGTAAATTTTCTATTTTATAGTCATCCAGATTAACCCCGTCCAATAAAATTTTTCCCTCAAATCCACTATAGAGACGGGGAATCAAATTCACTAGCGTTGACTTACCACTTCCTGACTGACCTACAAAAGCAACAGTTTCCCCAGGTTTGATAATTAAGTTAATATTATTTAACACCTTCTTATCAGGCATATTTGAATAGGCAAAATTTAAATTTTCAAACTTTAATTCACCCTTTACTTTATCTGCTGAATAATAACCTTTATCAGATTCGGACTGGATATCTAGAAAGGCAAAAACACTTTCAGCAGCAGCCACACCTTTTTGTATAACTGCATTAATATTGGTTAATCGTTTTAAGGGCGCAAACAACATAGTTGCCGCTGTAATATAGGCTGTAAAAGTACCTGCAGTAAGGTTATCTTTAAGGCCTTCCTGAATTGCAACGTAGATAATACCGGCTAATGCAAATGCAACGATAATCTGTAATATTGCAGTACTTAAAGAAGTACTAACCATTAACTTCATATTCTGGTTACGATTATGATTATTGTTTTTATAAAAACGATTTAATTCGTATTTTTGACCACCAAAAATTTTAACAACACGCTGTCCCTGAACCGATTCCTCCAGTACATGTGAAAAAGTACCCATGGATGATTGAATACGTTTAGAAATAGCTCTAAAACGCCTTGAAACAACGGTAACAATGAGAGCCATAATTGGAGCTAGTATTAAAAACACACCAGCCAGCATAGGGCTTAAATATAACATCCAGCCAATTAAACTAATTAGCATTAATGAGTCTTTTATTAGTATTGTGACAGCTGTGGTTGAAGCAGTGGCTAGTTGTTCGACATCATAAATAAAACGTGAAATAGTTTCACCGGTAGACGTATTATCATAATAATTATTGGGTAATAATATTAAACGCTCAAACATCTGAGCTCTAAGCGTCTGAATCACTTTTCGTCCTATCCATGTCATACAGTAGTCTGATGCAAAGCCGGCAATAGCCCTGACTAGAAAGACAATAATAAACGCATACGGTAACCACTTAATAATTTCAGGGTCTTTATTAATAAAGCCGCCATCAAGCATAGGCTCCATTAAAGCGGCAAAAGCGGGTTGCGACAAAGCAACCAGTATCATACTGAAAACAGCAAACGCAAAAACGCCTTTATTCTGGAATGTATAAGACAGTAACCGTCCATAAGTCACCTTTACATGGACTTGTTCAGTCTCATTTCGTACTGTTGTATCAGGCATAAATTATTTTGAACCAGATGTTTCTGACGTTGATATAGATAAACGAGTTAAACCAACCTGAGATGCAGCATCCATAGCGGTAACTACTGATTGATGAGGCGTTTTTGCATCTGCACGTAATACAATCGGAATATCTTTGTTATTACCCGCTATTTTGAGTAATGCCAGTTTTAAAGTTTTCAATTGAGTATTAACCAACTGGCGCTCATTAATGTAATAACGCCCTTTTACATCGATACCAATGACTATTTTTTTATTAACCTGCTGTGTCGCTTTATTTGACGCTTCAGGTAAATCAATTTTTAACTTGGATGTTTTTTCAAATGTTGTAGAGACCATAAAAAAGATTAACAACAAAAACACCACATCAATGAGCGGTGTTAAATTTAAATCAATTTCATCTCTGCGATCCGGTTTAAGATTCAAGCGGCTTTCCCCGGAGCTTTCTTATCTGTTTCAACAGAAGAAATATTTCTATTATTGTGTAATACATCAACCATTTTGATCGCTTCTTCTTCCATTTTCACAACCAGTTCATCGACTCGTCCACGAAAATAACGATGAAAAATAAGTGCGATAATAGCGACTGTTAAACCCGCTGCGGTTGTAACAAGCGCCTGGGAAATCCCTCCCGCCAAAGGAGCCGCATTACCGACACCTGCACTGGTGATAGCATTAAACACCTTAATCATGCCGATTACTGTACCCAACAAGCCTAATAATGGCGATATTGAAGCAATGGTTCCAAGTGTATTTAAAAATCGTTCCATTTCATGAACAACCTGACGACCTGCTTCTTCAATTGACTCTTTTATTCGGTCACGTTCCAGATGACGGTTATTCAAACCCGTCGCAAGAATTTTACCCAGGGCCGACTGTTTACTAATTTCTTCAATTTTAGAGCGCTCCAGCTGCCCTTCTTTTACCCAATGCCAGATAGTTGCAACCAGATGATCAGGAATAACCTTCTTTTTCTGCAGGGTCCAGAAACGCTCTAGAATAATTGCAAAGGCTATTATTGAACCCGCAATAATAGGAAACATTAACCAGCCACCTGCTTTTACCATTTCAAACACGTAAGTTGCCTCATTGAGATGTAATTATAATGCACACATAATACGTTATCAGAAGCGATGATTCCAATAATGAGTTCTAACTTTTCGATACTCTCTGGCTTTAATTAACTGAGGAGAATGTAATGCGGGGACTTTTATTTGAATCATACCTGAAATAGCCGTATTTAAGACCCTACTGGAGACAATTTCATAGTTTTTAAGCACTCTTTGCGTCGGATGAGCAAATCTATTTCTGTATCCGGCAGAAACAACGGCTATCTGTGGTTTGACTTTGTCTAACCATTCGATTGATGATGATGTATTACTACCATGATGGGGGACTAACAAGATGTCAGCTTTAAGCTTATCTACTGAATACTTAAGCATGTCTCGTTCCGCTCTAGATTCAATATCACCTGGTAATAACAGACTGTAGAACTGATTCCATACTTTAAGTACACAACTACTGTTATTTAAACGTTTGTATGTTGATACCGGGTGCAGCACTTCAAAATTCACGCCATTCCATGACCATTTCTGACCCGCTTTACAGGAACTAACCATTTTATAACCTGGTAATGATTTGCTGGCATAATCACTCTCGGCGATCACCTTTTCAGTATTTATGTTATTTAATACAGATTCGACACCTCCTGCGTGATCATTGTCACCATGGCTTATCATTAAAATATTTAACTGATTGAGGCCTATGTAGTTCAGGTAAGGTATTACCACCTTCTCACCCATATCAAAATTTTCACTAAATTTAGCACCCGTATCATATAACAGGGCTTTTTCTCGCGTTCTAACAAGAACAGATAAGCCCTGCCCCACATCGAGTACATCCACCCAGAATTGCCCTTCTTGCGGTTTTGGGTATTTATAAATAAGCAATGGAATTAATAAAAATAAACCATACCAACGAATGCTTAACCCTTTAGGTAAAAGTAAAATTGCCACCCCGGTTAGAGCTATTATACTGTGTAATAACGGTACAGATGACCTTTGCCAGTTACTGAAGGGCAACCGGGATAGCCATTCCAGTAAAAACCAGATTAAAGCTAATATATTACTGATTTGTGTAAACATCCATATACTCAAATCAGTCGAAATCACTAAAATCAAACTTGCTATCAGTGATAAAGGAACAATTAACATACCGATTAAAGGAATAACTATCATATTCGCCACAGGAGAGATTAATGCCCCCTGTTGAAACAGCACAATACTCAACGGAAACATACCTATAGCAATTAACCACTGCACTCTTACGCTTTGCAACAAAGCATAAAAATGGAGCTGTCTAACCTGAACCCTGGATTTTGTAACCATCGAAATAATTAACACGGCAATAAATGATAACCAGAACCCGACGGATAATACACTCACCGGATTAATGATTAAAACAGCAATTAAAGCGAGAGCCAGGGTATTTAAACTAAACACAGGACGTTTGAGTAAAATTGCCAGCATAATTACAAGTAACATAATAAATGCACGTTGAGTGGGAATCGTAAAACCCGCTAACATGGCATAGAAACCTGCCACTATTAAACTCACCACAGCAGCAATTTGACTACTACTTACATATAAACACAGCGAAGCCGGAACTAACCAGCTAACCAGTACAAATACCATAACCGCAACCAGACCAATATGAAGACCGGAAATAGCCATAAGGTGATTAGTGCCCGTCAGCCTTAAAACCTTCCATTGTTCGCTGCTTATCCTGCTTTTCTGGCCTATTGTGAGGGCTTGTAATAAACCCTGATAAGTAGGGTCAGGTATGACAGATAAAATATACTGTAATTTTGCTCTTAACCGGTTGATGCCATTAGATTGAACTGATGATTTAATATTCTGCGTGCTTTTCCTTACATATCCCGTTGCGTGAATATTTTGTTGATATAACCATTTTTCATAATCAAAACCACCCGGATTAACCATTCCGCGGGGTGCCTTCAAACGAACCATTAGTTGCCAGTGCTCTCCGTTATGAACCTCCCCTTGATAGTAATACCAACTCAATCTAAGCCTTTTCGGTAAATTATTAAGTAATAGTTCCGTTTTTTGCCCACTAATATCCAGATAACGTTTAACTCTAAAGTTAAAACGCAAAGATGTACCTTTAACCTCTGGTAAATCTTCAACCACACCTTCAAGAAGAATATTTTGACCTACCAACTCTTCAGGTAATTGATGTAAAAAATAGACCTGTGCAAACAACAGTGCCCATAAATACCCCATAAAGAAGGCTAGCAAAACTCGTTTTTTACGATACAGGTAAAAAAACCATAAACAGAATGGTAGTAACATTAACAGTTCAGGACTGCTCCAGATAGGAACAGTTATATCGGGTTGAATCTGTAAACAACAGACACCCATCAATAAAGATAAGGCAATTTTTGGTAACGATGAGTCGACGTGAAACCTCCTTGCTTCAGACACAACTAAAATCCTTATTATTTGATCTGTCTGTTATAATTTATACTTTATAAGCAGGCTTGCCAAGCTAGTATATAGTTCAACATGCTGCATTAGACATTACATTAACTATAATTGAATCATGCCAAAAAAGTTTTTACGTAAGTGCCTGCCAGATCCGCATAAAATAATTGAGTCGAAATCATTACGTATTTTCGGTAAATTCATTCACGAGCCTAATTTATGGCATATGAACCGTAAGTCGGTTTCTATGGCATTTCTCGTCGGCCTGTTTTTTATGTGGGTTCCTCTGCCTTCTCAGATGTTTCTGGCAGCCGGTGCCGCAATATTATTACGCTGCAATTTGCCTCTTTCAGTAGCTCTGGTATGGATAACCAATCCAATAACCATGACACCGATGTTTTATGCTGCTTATATACTGGGTAACTGGATGCTTGGCAACCCTCCCAGCGACATACAGTTTGAAGCATCTTTTGACTGGATAGCTGATCAAATGGAGGTTATATGGCAACCCTTCTTACTTGGCTGCCTGACACTTGGTATAGTCAGCTCTATTACGGGGTTTACCGTTATTAGATTACTATGGCGATTACATGTTATTAAGTATCTAAAGAACAAAAAGATCCGCTTCTTAAATCGTAAAAATAAAAAAGGTTAACTATGGAAGATGTATGGAAACCCCATGCAACCGTCGCTGCTATTATTGAACGAGACGGGAAGTTTTTAATGGTTGAAGAAATGTCCGCTGGAGAGCTTGTATACAACCAGCCCGCCGGACATCTGGACCCTGATGAAAGTCTGGTTTCTGCTGCCATACGTGAGACCCAGGAAGAAACAGCCTGGCAATTTACACCTGAGTACATTAGTGGTATTTATCGATGGGACCAAAACAGTACAAACCGCTGTTTTTTACGTGTTGCCTTTGTAGGTAGCTGTAAAAATCATGATGAAGACCAGCCACTTGATGATGGAATAATTAGAGCCCTGTGGTTGTCACGAGAAGAACTTGCTGCGCAGCCTGCGAAATTAAGAAGCCCTATGGTGCTTCGTTGTATTGATGATTACCTTGAAGGTAAAACATACCCTCTGGACTTACTAATAGATATTTAATAATGCCAATTAAAATTAAAACCTTATTAATAATCACTCTGCTTTTATTGAGTTATAACACTATCGCTGGACCGCTGGTTAAAGTGTGTCTTGATGATAACTGCAAAAAACCTGCTAAAGTAGAAATTAGTGATGCATGCTGGACACAGGTTATAGATATTTTTTCGTCACCCTTTCCTACTGTTAAAGATGAGCAAGATAATATCATTACAGCTATTTCATTAATTGAGTCAGATATCTATCTAGCCATTTCAAAACAATCAGCTGAAACAGACAATGCAAATGACCTGTATACAGCCAATAGCATTAAAAACAATTACAGAAATACCAAACACATTTTAGGCATCTTGCTCGATAACCATATGGTTAAACATCATTTTGTGAGAAAAACCATCACTCAGAAAAACTGGGCCGGTTTTAAAAGTTATGGTTTATTGCTTCAGTCATTAACAGATTCCAGGCTTTATATTTTAGAATCAAATAATACCGAACTTGGCACATCAGGCATTATTAAAAACTACAACAAGGATACTGATAATAAAATCAATATTATAAAAATTAAAACTACTACAATAAAAAATGATAACGACGATGACTTCGAATAATTCCAATAAAGAGAAGCAACTGGTTATTGTTGGAATGTCAGGAGGAGTAGACTCTTCCGTAGCAGCACTCGGATTAATTGAACAAGGTTACAAGGTAGAAGGCCTGTTTATGAAAAACTGGGAACAGGATGATGATAAAGATTATTGTGCTGCAGCAGATGATTTAAATGATGCACAACAGGTTTGTGATAAATTAGGAATAAAACTTCACAGCGTTAACTTTGCTGATCAATACTGGGATCGAGTTTTCCAGCATTTTCTGGACGAATACACAGCAGGAAGAACGCCTAACCCTGATATTTTATGCAATAAAGAGATTAAATTTAAAGCTTTTCTGGATTATGCACTACAACTAGGTGCCAGCTTCATTGCCACTGGACACTACGTACAACGTGGTGAAGCAAATAATGAATTTCAATTATTAAAAGGTCTTGATGATAATAAAGACCAAAGTTATTTTTTATATACCCTTAATCAGCAACAGTTAAAGCACAGTTTATTTCCTGTTGGAGACATTGAAAAACCAGAAGTACGTAAAATAGCCGAAAAAAATGATTTTATAACTCACGATAAAAAAGATAGTACGGGCATCTGCTTTATCGGCGAACGTAAATTTAAAGATTTTTTACAGCAATTTATACCTGCACAACCAGGTGAAATCAAAACACTTGATGGCCAGGTAATTGGCAAACACCATGGGCTTATGTATTACACTCTTGGCCAACGAAAAGGTTTGGGTATTGGCGGTGTAAAAAACGCAAGCGAAGAACCCTGGTTCAGTGTTAGAAAAGATTTGCGGGAAAATATACTATACGTTGCTCAGGGTGATGACTCCGCATTATATCACACCCACTTAACTGCATCTCAATTGAGCTGGGTCAGTGGTGAAATGCCAGACTTACCCTACACCTGTAAGGCAAAAGTTCGTTATAGGCAGGAAGATCAGAATTGCACACTTCAAACCTTTGAGAACGACTCAATTACAGTAAGCTTTGAAAACGCACAGAGAGCTATAACTCCTGGACAGTCTGTTGTTTTTTATCAAGACAATATATGTTTAGGTGGTGGCATCATTGATACAATGTATAATTTATAATTTATTAACTTTAATAAAATAATCATTCATGGAACATAATCAAGAAGATAGAACCCTGGCACTTGCTGGTATATACCAGTCTGTTGTTTTAGTTAAAGAAATAGCTAACAAAGGAAATGTATCTGATGCTCATCTGGCTTCAATCCTGGAAACACTATTTCGATTTGATGTAAATAACGTTATGGACGTCTATGGCGATGTAACGACCATTAGAAAAGGTCTGTTAACTTTACATGAACAATTAAGTGGTGATAAAAAAAATATAGATATGGAAATAACTCGATATGTTATTAACATTCTTCAGTTAGAAAAAATACTGAGAAAATCGCCTCATTTAATGGACATATTAACATCTGAACTGGAAAACTCACAAAACAAGATAGAGTATTTTCATATAACTCATGAAAATGTTATTGCCAGTCTCGCCGACATCTATCAACAGATGATAAGTCCTATAGGGCCCAAGATCATGGTACAGGGCAGCCACACTTATTTATCACAACCCAATAATGCTAATAAAGTTCGCGCCTTATTATTTGCAGGAATACGTTCAGCCGTGCTGTGGAGACAATGTGGAGGTAGTCGCTGGCAACTTTTATTATCCAGAAAGAAATATATAGACAGTGCCGCTTCACTTTTAAAGAAACTTTAATACATATACATCTAAATCATTTGAAAATAGCTAAAATTTTATCCTTATAGAAACGTTTTATTTTTTTACTAATTACTTCTATTGCCGTTTTTCTATAATATATTTTATCTTCTTCCGTTAATAACTCCATTTTTCTATGGTACTTGTGTCTTGCCCATGCATTAAAATCGAATTGTTGTGCTAACGAATATAAGTACTGGTTTATAAAATGAAAACCACCCTTTTTAACTATTGAAACACCAAAATCTATAAGTTTAGGTTCATCACTGGCTGTAATTAATAAGTTTTCAGAGCGTTTTAGATCAAAATGAGCAACCTCTCTCGAATGCATTTCTTTAACTGCATCGAGTAATTTAACAAAGTATTCTGAATCAGGTTTTGGGCGTCTTTGTCTGATCGTCTCACCATCAATGAACTCAATTACCAAAAATTCATTATTAGCCATACCATAACAAACCGGAATAGCATTCATACCCTGAAGTTTCAGGTAGATACGATACTCATGACGCAATAGCGCAAGATTAACTGGACGGGTAAGAAAATTACCGAGCGGTGCTTTTATAACAAGCTTATGATTTGACTCATTATACAGCAGGGTCTTTCCCTGATAGCCTGCTGATAATGCGTATTGATCTGAATTCAGATGATCTCTAACCCACTGAGTTAAGTCGTCTTCTGAAATAAAATCCAGATTTTCTAACATTTAATTTATATATAGAAGATACAGGCAGCCAATCAGGTAAACAACAATAACTGGCTCGGCATTTTGCATCAGACTCTTTTTAAATGACCAGGCACTTTTCACACTACCGGCTTTACTTCCAAATGTAGGTATAAGGGCATTAATATTTTTAGCCCATTCTTCCCATTCTTCGCCAAAAATTCCGCGTAGCTTATTATCTTCATAAGAAATAGTAGGTGGGTAATAAAATGCCAGTAAACCAGCCATAAGAAGAAATGACCACCATTGTGCTGATGCAATAGAAAAGCCTACTAACAGGAGAATATTGCCAACATATAATGGGTGGCGTACATAGGCATAAGGACCTGTTGTTGCCAGCTCCTTATTTTTCATAACGTAACCAGATGCCCACATCCGAATAAGCTCACCAAAAGCAGCAATAGAGCCACCAATAATGAACATCATAGGCTCATATGAGCCAAGCAGGCTCACTAGCAATACAAAAACAACAGCAAACCATTGACGAGATTGTTCATGGTAACGAAGTTTTAGAATCAGTTTTTCCAGACCTGTAGCGTCTGAGACCTTATCGGCACGTGACATGTCTTACCTTTTATTCAGTATCAATTTCGGGCGTATTTTATAGTATTGTTATATGTATTGATATGCTCAGTTCCAGATAGGCATAAAAAGACTGTCAAATGTCAGGATTTGATGCCATAAATATAGCTGGAGAACGAAAAAACGGGCTTAAAAGTCAAATCTGCAGCATAAACAACCAAACCTGAGCATAAAATAAGCTCTGTTATGCCACTAAACCGTCTAAATAACCCTTTGTAAGATGGATTTAACTCTTAACATACCTTTGTTAACAATTTTCAACATTTCCTGGTGATCTATTTTGTTTGTTCCAGCACAACCTGCGGCCCAGTTAACAACCAATGCACAACAGGCATAATCGATCTCAAGCTCCCTGGCTAGTGATGCTTCCGGCAT
>Ga0316204_10011558_pt1 | contig 11013 bp, 8 predicted proteins | sample 6monrhotite_MG_2_FD_205661 | JGI IMG/M metagenome (GOLD analysis project Ga0316204, IMG submission 205661) | Microbial mat bacterial communities from mineral coupon in-situ incubated in ocean water Damariscotta River, Maine, United States -... | ecosystem: Environmental > Aquatic > Marine >...
AGAACAGCAATTACTCTTGTCATCATGGTGAATGAAGAGCCATTATTATAAGTGAGGTCAACCGAATGGTCGTTTTGATCTTTATGGTCTAATATTTCAGAGTCCATTATTTGCAGTCTGTTTCAACCGGGCCAATGATTTCGGCTATTCTGGTTCTACTATCTCCAATTATATATTTGATTTCGAAATCTACATTTTGAATCATTCCATGCATCCAATAAAAAGGATTTGGTTCAAGCCTAGGTTCAGACATCTCTACCATGTTGGTAGCATGAAGATGAAAATTAAGAACCTCCTCGTTCGTTAATCCGAGGGCATCCATTTGGCATTGAGCTTTATCCAAAATTCTAATTTTTTGCTCTTCTATAATGCTAATAATTTTGAATTCGGGCACTGACACAACATTCTTATGACTATTTGATAAGACGGTTGAGCAATTGTTTTCACCAAATTCAAAGTCGATTACCTCAGTTGTTGAATCTCCTAAAGCATAAGTGATGGTAAGATCTTTCTTGTCTTTATAGCCTTGAAATAAGTAAATTTTAGGATGAACATCTGTTATGGATCTTTCAAAATCAACATCTCCCTCTTCATTCAAAAGTCTGTAAACATCATCATTCGTGACGTTTTGACATTGCATCAAATATTGGACTGAATCGCCTACAAAGATTTCTTTTTCGGCCAGCATGTTTTTTACCCTGTTCTCAGGTAACCAAGCGCAAGCACGATTTCCAAAAATGAAAAACATAAAAACCAAGCCCAGCCCAAAGCCTAGGAGGTAATATTTTAGTCTGTTTTTGAATTTGTGCATTTCACTAAAATTTGATGCAAAACTAAGGATTTTGTTCGTTTCAAAACATTAAATTTGTTCGATACAATTCACAACATGAGTACGAAACCATCAATAGTAAAAGGAACAAGAGATTTTTTGCCAGACACCATGGCGAAAAGGAATTATATTTTTGATACCATCAAGGCTTCGTTTCAGAAGTATGGCTTTCTTCCTATCGAAACTCCTTCAATGGAGAAGACTGATACTTTGCTTGGCAAGTATGGTGAAGAAGGGGACAGGTTGATTTTTAGAATCCTTAGTAATGGCGATCAGTTAAAAAAGGCTGATACCCAAGCTTTGACTGAAGAAAATTTAGCGCGCTTTGCAAACTCAATTTCTGATAAAGCATTGAGGTATGACTTAACTGTACCCTTTGCTCGATTCGTAGTACAGAATCAAAATGATTTGTCGTTCCCCTTCAAGAGATTTCAAATCCAACCAGTTTGGAGAGCAGATCGTCCACAAAGAGGGAGATACAGAGAGTTTTATCAATGTGATGCTGATGTAGTAGGGAGTGATTCATTAGTCTATGAGATAGAGTTGGTGCAAATTTTTGATGAAGTTTTAACGAATCTTCAATTGACTGATTTCTCCATTAAAATAAACAATAGAAAAATACTTTCAGGTATTGCAGAGGTTTGCGGAGAAGAAGAAAATATAGTTCCAATAACTGTTGCCATTGACAAGTTAGACAAGATTGGAAAAGAAGGTGTGATTAAGGAATTGGTGAATAGAGGGATTAGCGAAGAGGCAATTCAAAAAATCGATCCACTATTCTCATTGAATGGCTCAAACTCTGCAAAACTTAATTCGCTAAAAGATTTTCTAGCAGATTCAGAAATCGGCTTAAAAGGAATAGAAGAGTTGGAGTATGTTATCAATGAAGCAACAGATTTAGGATTAGAAAAAGCTAAACTAGAATTTGAAGTGACCTTAGCAAGAGGTCTCAATTACTATACAGGGGCTATTTTTGAAGTCTCTGCCAACAATGTCCAGATTGGAAGCATTTGTGGTGGTGGAAGATATGATGACCTAACAGCCTTGTTTGGATTAAAAGGCATGTCTGGAGTGGGGATATCATTCGGGGCTGACAGAATTTATGACGTTTTAGAAGAGCTAGATTTATTTCCTAAATCGGCAACAGTTTCAACCAAAGTTCTTTTCATCAACTTCGGAGAAGCAGAACAAAAGCAGTCAATGATTTACGCAAAGCAGCTCAGAGAAGCAGGTATTTCATGTGAAGTATATCCTTCGTCTGCAAAAATGAAAAAGCAAATGAAATACGGAAATGATAGATCAATTCCGTACGTGGTGATGATAGGTTCTGATGAATTAGAATCAGGAAAAATCACTTACAAAAATATGGAGAGCGGGGAACAGCAAACAGCTGAACTTCAATCTTTAATAACAAAATTATCCTAAATGGCAGTTCACGAAATAAGTTCTAAACACTTAAGTATATCTGACATTTCAGATATCATTAAAGAGAAAAAAACACTTGCGTTATCGGCAGAATCTGCGAAGAAAATTGCTGACTGTAGAGAGTATCTAGATAATAAACTAGAAGGCAATAATGATGTTTTCTATGGCATCAATACTGGCTTTGGAAGTCTTTGTAATACAGTGATTTCAAATGAAGATTTAAGTAAGCTTCAGTCAAACTTGGTTAAGTCTCACGCTTGTGGTTTAGGCGAAGAAGTACCTCAAGAAATTGTCAAATTGATGTTGCTTTTAAAAGTTCAAGGATTGTCATATGGACATTCAGGATCACAGTTAGCAACTGTTCAAAGACTCATTGATTTTTACAATAATGATATCACCCCAGTTGTTTATCAGCAAGGCTCATTAGGGGCATCAGGTGATTTGGCGCCTTTAGCTCACATGTCATTGGCTTTACTAGGAGAAGGAGATGTTTACATCAAAGGTGAGAAAACAACAGCCAAAGAGATGCTCACCCAATTTGGATGGGAAGCAATGACTCTTAAATCAAAAGAAGGATTATCTCTCTTAAACGGAACACAGTTTATGAGTGCCTATGGAGTGTGGTGCTTGATAAATGCTCAGCAATTATCTAATGCAGCAGACATTGTTGGTGCCATTTCGTTAGAAGGGTTTGATTGCAGAATTAGTCCATTCTCAGCAAATGTGAATCAAATAAGAAATCAAAAAGGACAAATTGAAACGGCTTCTAGATTTAGAGAATTGTTGAAAGGCTCTGAGATTATTAGTCAAGAGAAAGAGCATGTTCAGGATCCTTATTCTTTTAGATGTATCCCTCAAGTGCATGGAGCATCTAAAGATGCGATAGCTTATGCAATTGAGATTTTTGAGCGTGAGATCAATGCGGTTACTGATAATCCGACCATATTTCCTGAAACAGATGAAATCATTTCGGCTGGAAATTTTCATGGTCAGCCATTGGCGATCACTCTAGATTTACTGGGAATAGCTCTTGCTGAATTGGGCAACATTTCTGAAAGAAGAGTTTATCAATTGATAGGAGGTAACAGAAACTTACCAGCATTCTTAGTAGCTAATCCTGGATTAAATTCTGGTTTCATGATTCCACAATATGCTGCTGCATCAGTGGTGAGTCAGAACAAGCAATTAGCGGCGCCAGCCTCAGTTGATTCTATAGAGTCTTCAAACGGACAAGAAGATCATGTTAGTATGGGCGCAAACGCAGCAACAAAGTGCTTCAGAATAGTCGAAAATCTTAAGAAAATAATTGGAGTTGAAATTTTCAATGGTACACAAGCTCTTGAATTTAGACGACCACTAAAGACATCTTTAGTTCTTGAAAAAGTAATTGAGGATTATAGAAAAAGTGTACCTTTTGTAGATCACGATATAATTATGCAACCTGAAATTGAGAAGTCAATTTCATTTATTCAAACGATATGAATGTAGACGAAGAGTTATTAGACAGCAAATTAGAAATTAAAGAAAAAAGAGGACAAGCTTTACTTGTTTATTGCATCCTTTCTTTCGTTTGGATAGGGATTACAGCTGTGAGTTTATTGTTTGCCGCTTCGCAGGGTCAAAAAACAGAAGCTGAAATGCTTGAAGAAAAAATTGAGCTATTAAGTACAATTCCTGATGGACCCGGATCTGAATTATCTGCAGATATGTATGGAGATATTTTAGAAGTGAGCGAGAGAAGTAATTATTATTTCTACGAGATGATGGGAGCAAATATATTAACCATTGCGTTGGGGCTGATCTCTGTTTTATTGATGTTTAAGCTGAAAAAAATCGGTTATTTCATCTATATCATTTATAGCATCTTTCCATTAGTGGTAACGGCTTGGCTGATGGGGGTAACAGGGTTTATGGGCATTATTACTTTCGGAGTGACTGCAGTATTCTCAGTCACCTTCATGATTCTTTATGCTTATCAGCTAAAGAGAATGTCTTAAAACAAACTTTAATAGAGATATACACGTTTAAGTAATTGTGAAGTATCTACTCATCATATCCATAGCACTTTTGGCTTTGTCTTGTAAAGACAAAAATGATGGTGACATTATTTATGGATTCGAGTATTTCCCGATAGATGAAGGGAAATACGTCTCTTATGATGTTGTTGATATTATTCATGATGATCCTTCTGCCGTGCACGACACTGACTACTACCAAATCAAAGAAGTAGTAGGGGAAATTGAAATTGATGGAGAAGGAGATGAAACTCATAAGTTGTATCGATACATCAGGCAATCTGACACCCTTTCATGGGGCTTAAAAGATGTGTGGATAATCAAGAAGACTACAAGGTCAGTTGAAGTTGTTGAAGAGAATCAGAGAAAGATTAAAATGGCATTCTCTATCTCTTATGATCAATATTGGGATTGCAATGGCCTTAACAACCTTGATGCTGAACAATGCTATTACTCAAACATTTACCTTCCAATCTCAGTAGGAGGATTAGACTATGATTCTTCAGTTGTAGTGGAGCATGAAGACTTCACTTCTTATATTGAAGTTTTACGTTCTTATGAAGTTTATGCGCCAAATATTGGCAAAATACAATCTGTAAATAGAGATATTGAAATTTCTAATGGTGACACTTTAGATGTGTATAAAGGTACCGAGCTGTTCTATACGGCATTCGACTTTGGAACTGAGTAAGTATTCAAAATTAAACAATTATGTTAAGAATTTAATAATCTATTGTTTTGATAGATTAATGAGTGTATCATTGCGACAAATTGAACCTCATGAAATTACTCAACCTCCTTTTATTATTCTGTCCCTTAATTCCTTATGCACAAGATGCAGCCAAAGATTTTTGTATTCCATTAGATGCTGTAGCCAGTGAGAGTCCTGCCTCTATTACTTTGAATTGGACCGAAAACTCTGCTACTGGAACAACTTATAACATATTCAGAAAAGATGTCGGGAGCTCTGGCTGGGGATCCAGCATAGGAAGTGTAGCATCAGGAAACACCACTTTTGTTGATAATAATGTCGAGGTAGGGGACACCTATGAATATCTCGTTCAAAAAGTATCCGGCTCAACTTTATACTCATGGGGATACATCAACGCAGGTGTACAAAGAGATTTAAGTGCAAATAGAGGCGACATATTAGTATTAGTTGATGAAACATTTGAAACTAGTCTAAGTTCTGAGCTTGATCAACTAATGGATGATTTATATAATGACTCATGGATGCCCAAACTTATTGCAATTGATCCAACAGATACCCCTCAAGAAGTGAAAGCAATAATTCAAGCCGAATACACTGCCTTAAATGACTTGAATGCAGTTTTTTTATTAGGTCATATTCCAGTTCCATATTCTGGAAATTTGTATCCAGATGCGCATACCGATCATGAAGGAGCTTGGCCTGCAGATACTTATTATGGAGATTTAGATGGAAACTGGACAGATGTATCTGTCGATAATACGGTTGCCAATGATGTGAGAAATGATAATATTCCGGGTGACGGAAAGTTTGACCAAAGTAAAACCCCATCATCATTAGAACTTGAAATTTGTAGAGTTGATTTTAATGATCTGCCCGTCTTTACTGAAACTGAAGAAGATCTGCTCAGAGAATACTTGAATAGAGCTCATGATTTTAAAATTGGAACATATGTGCCGTTAGAACAAGCAGTTTATGATCAAGGTTCTTTTACTGGTATGACAGAGGGGTTTGCTCAAAACGGTATTAGAAATTTTGCCCCTTTTGTCTTCAATTCGAACGTAATAGAAGCCGATTATGCAACTTCTTTAACCACTGAAAGTTATTTGTGGTCATATGGTTGTGGACCCGGATCTTATACAAGTGCAGGAAGCCTTGATAACGGCACTTCCTTAACCTCAGCAGAACTTGGTTCAAGTGTTTCACTTCAAGCTTCATTTACCATGTTATTTGGGTCTTATTTTGGTGATTGGGACAAGACAAATAACTTTATGAGGGCAGCTTTAGCTTCAGGTAATACACTTTCGGTTTCTTGGGCTGGTAGACCGAACTGGCATTATCACACCATGGCACAAGGAGATCATTTAGGTTCGGCTGCTAAGATGTCAATGGACGTGAATACAGATTATCTTTCATTGAGTTTAGGAGTTGGATTTGTAACTGGAGAGGGAGTTCACATGGCGCAATTGGGTGATCCTTCTTTGAGAGCTTACTATGTAGATCCAGCTTCTGCATTAACTGTTTCAAATGTTAATAATGTAGGTGAACTGAGCTGGACAGCAAGTACTGACCTTTCAGTTGACGGTTATAATATTTACAGACGAACAGCCACTTCTTTATGGACGAAGGTGAATACAAGCATTGAAACTTCAACTTCTTTTTCTGATGCTACAATTCCATCAGGAGGTGATATTGAATATATGGTGAAAGCAGTAAAGTTGAAAACGAACGGTTCAGGAACCTTTAATAATGAATCTCTCGGAACCACGAATTCAGCTATTTTTTCTGTAGGATTAATAGATATAGCAGATGTAGATTTATCGTTTTTTCCGAATCCAACAAAAGATATTTTTACAATAAAGTCAAATGTGGCCATTCAAGAAGTATCGGTTTATAATATGACAGGACAACTTATCTCAAAATTCACTAATGCATCTAATCAAATTCAAATAGACTTATCAGATTTTGATAAGGGCACATATCTGGTTGTAGCTAAAACAGATCACGGATTGAGTTCGAAAAGAATTTCAAAGATTTAATTCCAACCTATGAGGTTAAAAATGCGTAATTTTAAATATGAGATTACGCATTTTTTTATTCCCAGCACTTTGTATTTTGATTCTAGGTTCTTGTAAAAAAGCTGATGAGCTTACTACCCAAGAATTGTTAGATAAGGGCAGGCCATTATCCGAAATTGTTGAGGCGAAAGGTCTTGACAGTCTTTATGGTAAAAAGTATCAGGGAGGCTTAATCGCGTACTTGGATACAACAATGTATAAGGGATTCGTGGTAAGTGAAGAAGACATTAGTTCAACTTCTTATTGGGGCTGCAATGGGTTTACCAACAACTTCACAACAGGTGATCAAATTTGGGACGGAAAGGCAAATCAAGATGCAATTTTATTGCACTGTGTTGATCCACTTTCTGCAGCTAAGGCTTGCGAATTGTATCAAACTGACGGAATAATGGATTGGTACCTACCCTCTGAAAAAGAGATGTTAACTTGTTTCACAAACTTACATTTAAAAAACATGGGAAATTTTTCTCTTGATTATTATTGGACATCTACAAAAGGTGACTTAGAAGGAACCGCACAACACGTCTTGTTTATTGATGGTGGGGTTAGTTTTAGTACAGTTACGAATATCCATCTAACGAGAGCGATTCGAACCGTTTATTAATAGAGAAGTTAGCTAACATCCTTGTGAATTTCTAGCGCTTAATAAAAGTCATTTTTTAAATCCATTCTTTCTGAAGAAATTGGAGTATGAAATTCTTCACTCTCCTTGCCTTATTGCTTTCTGGATCAATCTGTTTTACTCAGCCAGCTTTAAAAACTCACCTTCCTATTAAAGAAAAACCTAGTCTTCAGAGAACTGAAATTGAAGACGCATTTTATGTTCTGCTATGGTATGAAAATTCAGATCTGATTATTGACGCAGATTTTGTTCGCAGACTGCATCCTGCATTGAAGGCCTCAATCGCCTATACAACCTTTGATTTGTGCACAGAATGTGAATGGGGAGAAAAGCATGAAAGAGGAACCAGAGAGGGCTTAGAATGTTCTATGAATGATGCCTTAGGTCTCGGTTATCAATGTTCTGATTTTCATCTAACATTTTTACGATCATGGTTTCGAACAGATTCTTCTGCAATTAACAAGTTTGAAAGCTGCCCAACAATTCCAAATGGAGCAACTGTTCTTTCTTCTGCACAGTACGTCACTGTTGAGGCTAAAGGGGTGAAAGTTATTGTTAGTTGCAAGGTTGGCGGATATAATTTTAGAGAACAGCAATCATGGGTATACGAACGCATTAATACCTTCGAAATAACTAAAAAAGGACTTAAAGTTGAGCAGCTTTTTTCATCAGATGCAAAAATCGATTTTTGGGATATTCCGGATGACCTTTAAAATTAAGCAACTTAATACTACGTATTAACGTATTCAATAAAAACGCAGTTTTTGCGTTAGTTACTTTGTGCGCCTAATAATCGTTCTCATATCGCTCCTAACACTTGGCTTCGTAAATGATGCTAAAGCCTCTCATATCATGGGTGGAGAGATAACTTGGGAGTGTTTAGGCTCAGGAAATTATCAGTTTGATTTGGTTTTATACCGTGATTGTAACGGTTTAGATATCGTTGATCCTTCACTAGATCTTGAAGTTTGGGGGCACGGAAGCGTTTCTTCTATCCAATGTGACCTTTTCTCAACCTTAGATTTATCACCTGATTGTTCTGAATTAGCTGGTTTTCCTGTTGAATTAGAATGTGGTGTTGGTTCTCAATCAGGTAATGGACCAGGAGCTGTTCAAAAGTACACTTATCGTTCTGCACCAATTCAGTTGACGGGTACACCACCTGCCACAGGTTGGGCATTTACGTACGATTCGTTTTCAAGAAATTGGGATTTAACGAACATTGATAATCCTGCAGCTTACGGGATAACGCTTTCAGCAATTATGTATGAAGTGCCGGGCACAACTGCAAATCCATGCACAGATTCTTCACCTCAGTTCGCTCAAGATCCTTACATGCTTTTGTGTGCTGGTAGTGATTTTCAGTACAACTCAAATGCTTTTGACCCTGACAATGATTCTTTAGCTTACAGCTGGGGTGTTCCTTTAGATCACTTTCCTGCAGGATCATTTAATCCACCAACTAATCCTGCTCCAGTTCCTTTTGTAATGGGGTTTTCAAATACGAACCCAACTCCTGATACCGGTTTTGATCCGGGAAATATTCCGGCAACCATGGACCCGCTTTCAGGTGATATCAACTTCTTGTCAAACACAGTTGGAAACTTTGGTGTGGTGCAAAAAATTGATTCGTATCGTGATGGTCAGCTGATTTCAACTATCCACAGAGAATTTCAAATGATTGTGATTCCTTGTGTAGGATACAATAACACAGCTCCCACAATCACTCCGCCTTTTGCAGGTAATACTTCATTTGAAGCTGAATTTTTCGCAGGTGATTTAGTAAACTTTGATATCATCATTGCAGATATTGAAAACTTGCAAGACGGTTCACCACAAACGGTGACGCTTAATCCAACAGGTAATTATTTCGGTACAGGATTAACGAATGCTGGAGCAGGTTGTGAATATACACCTTGTGCAACTTTAGATCAGCCACCATTAATTCAAGGTGTTCAAGGATTGACCACCGAGTTCAACTGGCAAACTTCATGTGATCATTTGCTAGATGCTAATGGAATCCAACAAACTGAGCAGATTTATGATTTCGTTTTGAATGCTCAAGATGACTATTGTTCAGTACCTGGTAGAACATTTGAAACTATTAGAATTAAATTGAAGAACAGACCCGAGATTCAACCAGTAGATTTACACTGCGTTGATGTTTTAGATAACGGAGATGTCGTCTTGACTTGGACTCAAACTACTGACCCGGGAACTTCTTTTGTTGAATATCAAGTATGGTCAATTGAAGACGGATTCATTGCATCTGTTCCTGGAGGAATAACAACTGAGACCTATACAGTTGTTGGTGCTAATGCTAATCTGAGCTCAAAACATTATTACATTCAAACTCAATTCGGATGTAATGGAAATAACTTATCACCTTCTGACACTTTAGCCTCAATCTTTTTGACCCTAAATGATTTGATGGATGGAAGAGCGCAGTTAAATTGGAACAGTACACATGATCCAATTAATGGTGGAGATAACGCAATGCAAGAATTGTACAGAGAATATCCAGTCGGAACTTGGACATTATTAGCAACATTGCCATTTGGGGAGAATACCTATTTAGATACGATTGATGTTTGCAATGAATTTTTGAGCTACGAAGTTATCATTCCGAATTCAGCTGGATGTTCTTCTACTTCAAATACTGTAGGGGCACAATTAGGTGATATAATTAATCCTTACATCCCGGTTTTAAATTGGGTAACTGTTGATACCACTGATCAATTTGTAGATTTAAGTTGGAATGTGAATCCTGCGCCTGATACTTATGGATATGTTATCTATGGCTTAATTGGCGGTTTCTGGATTCCGATTGATACGGCTTGGGGAATTAACAATACTGATTACACCTATACGGCTACAAATTCGGCAAACCAACCTGAGTCGTTTAGAATTACTGCATTCGATTCTTGTTGGACAAATGCAACACCTCCAACATATCAAACATCTGCATTGAGTAATCCTCACACTACTATCCATCTTGATAATAGTTTTGAAGTGTGTGAGAGAAGTGTAAGCTTAATTTGGTCAGATTATTTAGGTTGGACAGAAGGCGTGAATAGATATGAAGTGATTGCTAGTATTGGAGGCTCGACCTATGATGTTATTGCAACTCTAGCTCCTGAAGTGCACGAGTATGTGCATGAAGATTTAATTTATGACGTCAATTATTGTTACTACATCCGAGCAGTCTCTAATAATGATTCAATCTCCTATTCTAATAGAAACTGCCGATTTATGGAGCGACCAAGCCTTGCCGATTTTCATTACTTGGCAACTGCCTCACATAATTTGATGAATGAGATAGAAGTTGTATTGCA
>Ga0316204_10011559_pt1 | contig 11012 bp, 11 predicted proteins | sample 6monrhotite_MG_2_FD_205661 | JGI IMG/M metagenome (GOLD analysis project Ga0316204, IMG submission 205661) | Microbial mat bacterial communities from mineral coupon in-situ incubated in ocean water Damariscotta River, Maine, United States -... | ecosystem: Environmental > Aquatic > Marine >...
GCGTTCTGGCCATGTTCATTATGGCAATCAGGCTGTTCAACGGAGCGGTGGACCAGCCGTCAAAGGCGAGAAAAGGAATTGTTTACTGTTTGGTGGCCCTAGTGGTTGTAGAGGTTGCCGTTGCAGCATTAGATAAATCACAAGACATGACACACGACAGTGTAAAAGATCAAATGGAGGAGGTACAACATGGAGGTTTCTGATATAGCAAAAATCTACTCAATAGCCCTAGGGCTCTATTATATAGGGCTCGTATTGTTCTTAGCTAAAGATCAATCAAAAGCGGTGCTAATAAATGACGGCAATGGCTCAGAAGTAACGGAAACTAGGCAGCAGGTAGTATCGGCAAATGATATAGAGACAGTCGAGGCTATTCCACAAGAACAGATGGAGAAGCGAGAAACTGAATTTGACCTAACAGAAGCGGCTGGATATGACCAAGACCATGATACCAATTTGGAAAATATGGTAGAAATAGACGGTGAAGTAATTGCCGCAGAGGCACCGCCAATGAACTCTTATGTTGGCATGCAAGAAGTAGGAGACGAGGCAGAACATAGCGAGGAAGTTGAAGTGTCAAATGAAACTGAAGGCATGCCAGACGATGAGATGGATCAAGACGAAGATGATGGCTTGGACGAAGACGAAATATTAAACGCAGATCAATAATTAAATATATAAATCATGAAAAACAGAATGAAATCAATAATCGGTAAAATGATGGTACTGGCACTAATTACGATCCCCTCGATGGTTAGCGCTCAAAGTTCATCGACAATTTGGGGTTCTATGAACACCCAGCTTGACACGCAGAAGACAGCCATGAAGCCACTTTTGCAAAGCATATTTGGATGGGCTGCCGTTGCTTCGGTATTAGTTCTTGCGCTTATGTTTTTGTTTGGAAGTAGAGAAAACGGACAGAAAGCCAAAATGTGGGCGGGATTCTTTGTCGTTGGTCTAGCTGTGGGTTACACGGCATTAGCACTCTGGTAAAATGGAAGAGCGAAAAATAAATCGCTACGAGAACCAGACAATCAACTCAATTAACAAACCATTCACGGTTTTAGGTTTCAAACCTCAAACCTTCATGATAATGCTAGGAGCAATAGTCTTGCTCTTCATTATCTCGTGGGTGGTCTTAGTAATATTCATCATAGCATTGATTGCTGTGTCCACAGCGCTAATCAATGCACAAAAGAAAGGTGACTATAACTATTTGAAGGAGTTGATATCGCCAGTCAATCGACATGGCGAAATAATCGATGATGGCATCAGTAGCATAATTAATTGCAATGAAGAAAGAAGTAACAAAAAAGCTAAGTAAGCATATCCCAGTAAGTCATTTTGCAGATGAACTAATCATCAATAAAAACGGCAACGTGACTGCGGGGTATCGTTTGCTCCTGCCGGAACTTTACACCGTGACTGACGAAGAAAACTCACAGATACAGGAAATGCTCATGGGAGTCGCAAACATTCTTGAAGAAGGGGTGCGTCTACATTTCCAGAACATCTATTATCAAGATGTTTATCACGGAGATGTTGCGCCCGGTGATTCGATCGCAGTAAGACACAACAAGCTCTACTTTGAGGAAAAAATGTTACTAAAGAACTATTGTAATCTATATGTGACTTTTCCGTACTCGAAATTAACCAGTGCTAAGCGTGACACTTTGTATAAGCCAATGGATTATTTCACTCGTTCAATTCCTGAGGTTTCTATGTCGAGACTTAAAGAAATGGGCGAACAGCTCCAGCAGCTCGCTCACATGATAGAAGGGGCATCGAATGTCGAAATACTACGGATGTCAACAGAAAGCCTTCAAATTGAGTTTGCTAAAATATACAACCTTGACTTTGGAAACGACATACTAGATTCGGATGATATCGCCTACAATCCAGCTGCATATGACGGCTCTGTAGGTAGTAATTTGTTTAAGATACTTCGGTTGGTTCAGGACGGTGAAACGTTAACAGACTTTAAAGCATCAGCGCTAATAAAGGGAGAGTCAATAAACGAACAGCTAAGTTACAAGCCCAACCGTAATATTAACACCTCATACATGTTCCCAATTGGGGCCGGGCTGCCAGTTCCTCATATTGTGAACACGATAATCGAGATCTGTGAAAACGAAAAGGTTAAAAAAGAAATAAAATCGAAGATCGGCCTGTACGGGAAAGTGGCAAAAATCGTTAGCTCAGTCAAAGCGCGAATTGAAGATTTAGAAGATTTTTCAGACGCATTAAACGACACTTATAACCGAGTTTCAAAGTTCCATGTTAATGTGGTGATTACGGACACTAATGCTGATCGACTAACGCGGATGGAAGGGATTGTCAAGAATGCCTTTCAAAATATGTCGGGCGCTCGGGTTGCAGTAGAAAATAAAAACGCATTGTTTTATCACTACTCCAATCTGCCTGGAAACTGTTACGCATTAGACCAGATGCTCTATACGACAAGTGCGAGGGCTGCGTGTTACGTTCCTGCCGAAAGTCATTACTACAATGATAGAAGTGGATACTTGTTCTTGGACCCATTTGGCAATCCAATCCAGATTAACTTAAGAAATCCTAAGTACACGAATTCGGCAAACGGATTCATTTTTGGAAAAACAGGTTGGGGAAAATCCCACCTTATTCAAAACATGCTTGACAACGCTCTTTCAATTGGAGAAGACGCGGTGATCATTAACACCAAAGATGATTATGTCAAGTTCACGGATATTAATAAAGGTCAATATATCTCAGCTGATAAAATGGGCGGAATCAATCCTTTCATTTGCCAAAGAAACAACGGCCAATATGTTCCTTTATCCGAAGATTATGACATGATCTTGGAAATGATCGAATTGATCTGGAAGGGAGAGGACGACATGTCTCAGGAAGAAAAAGCGATTGTAAGAGAAAGCCTTATTGCGTATTACCGGGTTGTAAACGAAGAGCAAAGTACTCCCAATTTCAATGGGTGGTACGAAAGCCTAGAACTATTTCAAAAAAAGGTTAATACTAATAAAGCCTACCAGAACGAAGATGGAAAAAGCTTCCTCGATTTTTCTTCACTGAAATTGACAACTAAGGAATTTTACAAGGGTGGTCCGAAGGAGCACGTGCTTAACAGCGCTTCCGAAATAAATCTAATCAACAACCGATTGACTTGTTTCGATCTCGGGGCCGTGACTAATAATCAGCTCTTGTTCAAGCTTTACCTAACATACTGTTTTACCGTTTCTACCAGGAAAATATTCGCCAATGCGGAAAAAGGAGTATTCACGAACGTAATTGTAGACGAATGCATTGATTCGATGCAAGGTAAGGGAGGTCATGTTATTGGCCAATATTTCCGAAAAAACAGGTCAATGGGAGCGTCAGTGATGATTTCAACACAAGACGTTAAGTATATCAAGGCGCTTCCCGATTTAGTAAAAGATTCGATCTCTTCAAATGCTCAGATCAAGGTTATTCTGGGGGATCTAACTAAAGACTCAAAAGAGTACTTAGTACAGAATATGGGTTTCACCCCTAACGACATTAAGCTAAATGAGAATTGTGAAACGGACATGCAAAAACCTTATAGGGAGTTTGTCCTAAAGATTGGAAACAAAACTAGAATCTTAAGAAGTCAAGTTTCCGATTATACCAACGCGGTGTACACAACATCAAAAACAGAAGTTAACCAGATCAAGGAATTATTTCATGCTACTGGAAGCATGCAAACAGCGATAGATCTATTTGTACAGGAGAAATATGAAAACTAGAAAATTAAAAATAGTGATAACGGTGTGCTTAATGGTGGCGCCTGGAATAGCGGTCAATTACGGTCAAGATGCAGCAACGCTTATTCCGTTTTTAGAGCGAATAAACACTACAAACGTGATGCAGCTTAGACAGGATCTAGCACAGCAGCGATCCCTCCAGCAAATTGCCGCTACACAAAAAAGGATAGCGGTGATTCAGGCGAAACTGGAGAAAGCAAAAGACAATGCTGGGAAAATAGCGAAGCTTCAGAGTTACCGAAAACTTTACAAAATAGTTGGAAATATGGCTTGTACTATTAGAAACTTGGAAGCGGTTTTGCAGTTGTCAGGAGACCTTTCTAATAACTGTGTATTCAAGTTCGATTACGATCTGGCGTTGGCTAGATATCAATTCGCAATGGATGGTCTGGCCACGGTTGTAGGCGTTGGAGTCCTAATGAGCACGTCTGAAAGTCTAAAGACTATAGACGATGTAAACAACTCACTAGAGCAGGCTAACGCTAGGCTTAATCAGCTGACAGCAGTGCTGACAGGGAATCTGATTAATAACGGTATGAACGCGCTGAAAAGAGTTCAAACCAAAGAGGATTTAACTCAGGTAGGATTTAGTCAAATGAATTCACCTTTAAACTAATAACAATGGCATTTGAAGTAAGTAATAGCGTATTCAGAAACGCGATTTTTCACGGAGATTTAGTGAACGCCAAAGCAGCAGCCGTATTGGACCAAATGATAACTGTGTGTCTGCCGTTGGCAATTGGCTTTGTGGCGGTCAGATTCGGCTTTAGAGCCTTGCAACAAGCTTTAGGGCGGGTGTTTGGGCACGAACAAGATGGTGTCCTTTTTAACTTGCAAGAATTGGCCGGTGCAATCGTTATATGTGTAGTCATATCAATGTTTGGGGCGCTTTCAATGGGTCTCGGCACAAGCGTTACTGCTTTCAATCGAAATACAAAAATGGGTGACGTGGCAGCTCAAAGAATACAAGAGAACTATGGGGCCACAATAGACGCTCACATAAATCAAAGCGTAACAAAGAACCTAGCGGGGTTTCAGAGAATAGTTGACAATAAAGACGGGAAATATGACGCAGAGCTGGTCGCTCATGCCGTTAAGTCTTTAGCCGTGCACAAAGTTGTGATGGATAAAACAGGTGGGGGCGCAGACGGATTGCAGTATCAAAATAATCTGCAGCAGTTGTCCGATTACCAAGACCTAAAGGACAAGGACGTAAACCCATTAAACCCTTTTGAATCCATGCCGGCAATGTGGGAAGCAATAGATTTTGGACAAATGATTCGTAAAGGACTTCATTCAGCGTTTCAGGGATTAGCCAGTATTATTCGTCAAGTTGTCGCTGCAATATCTCTTATGGGGTTTCAAGTTATGTTATGCCTGGGGCCACTAGCGTTTGCACTTGAAATATTTTTTAGGGGTACTTGGACTCAATGGTTTAAGTACACATTGGCCTTAGGACTAGTAAATACGGTCTTCAATATTCTAGATCATTTCATGGACAGAAACATGAACCTTGTGGTCGCTCAAGAAGGCTGGGAAAATGCAGCGTTAACGTGGGAGGCTGTGAGCTATGACATTACCATGATTGCCATGTACATCATGGCTTTTAGACTAATCGGAAAAGTAATTGGAGACGGAAGTGGAGGAGCATTGTCTTCGAAAGTGATCACGTTAGCAACTATGGTTGGCGGTGCCGCCATTGCGGGGGCCGCATATGCACCAGCAATGGCTGGTAAAGGTTTCAAAGGAATGAGCGACTTAAAAAAGGCCGCTACAAGAGGAGGAAGAGGAAGAAGAAGAAGAGGAATGGGTAGAAATATGGTAGATAACGGAGGAGAATAATAGAAATTATGGAAGATTTAAAAGGATTTTATTCAGTAGGAAGGTCGATAAAAGCAATACGCACGTTCGCTATTGCAGCACTATTGGTCGGTTTTGGAACAATGGGCATCTGCTTTTGGATGTATCAAGATATGAGTAATTCAATTTGGGTCCGGGACGGAGCAGATTATTATCAAGTCAATCGAAAGTCAGGCATTAGCCCTCAAGAGCGGTCTTATGACTACAAGGAGCACGTGACCAAGGCAATCTACTTCGGATACCAGATGGACGAGGGTTCCTACGATCAAAACATGGAGAATTTGTTAATTCTGATGGGTGAGTGCGGGAGAGATCTATACTCAAAATATCAAGAGCAAGGAACTAAAAACTACCTAGTCCAGGAGAATGCAATGTCCAGTGTCGATAGTGTTGCGATTTATATAAACATGAATACGTATCCGGCAACTGGAAGAGCGCAATTCTATCAAACATTTAAAAGATATAACGATTCGAAAAGAAGACTTGTTGAAGCAAAGTTTACGATTTACGATGTAAGTCGATGGGAGAAAAATAAACTAGGCGCTAAAATAGAAGATTGGGAATTTAAATTTTACGATACGCCATGATGAAAGAAAAAGTATATACAGTGCTTGACAAGATCAAACAAAGCAAAAAGAACAAAATAGCATTAGTGCTTCCTCTATCCCCATTGTTAATAATGCTTTTCCTGGTGGTGAATGCTCAGGGGGATGGTAGTGGAGGAAGTGCAGAGTCTATGTTAGTAGATTTGGATCGAAGCGAAGCCAAAGAATTTAACTCCAAAACAGAAGCTTACAGGGCAAAGCAAGACAAGCTGGGTGAGGTGGAATCTAGAAATAAGAAGTTGTCGTCAAATGGAAGCTTCTTCAATTCATGGGACGATGAATCACTTGGCTATTTAGAGAATGACAGTGCGCTCATAGACAATTCTAATGTTGTTGCCGACATAGCTGGAAGCACTGTGAATCCCAATACATACAGCCCTATTCAAGATTTCGGAGGTGGAAATAACCACTCGCCTTCTAATGATTTCAACTCTGGTAATAACGATCAAAGCACACAACAAATTTACGGTGGAGATCCTAACCCAACTTATGAGAATAAGGTGGAAACACCATCCGAGAAAAACAGCCGAGGAGCTTTAGGGGGGAATTATGGCGGTGAAACAAATGATGAAGCCACAACCAAGTCTAGTATTACCGCAGTTATTCATAATCAAAACCGTGTTATTAAAGGTGGAAGTTCAGTCCGAATGCGTCTTACTGAAGAGTATAAAGTTGGAAAATATACAATCCCTAAGAATCACATTATTACAGGAATAGCTTCTCTGTCAGCTGAGAGAGTACTGATCAACATAAGTTCAATTCGATTGGGGAACGAAGTGATACCAGTAAAGTTAACAGTCTATGAATTGGATGGATTGAGAGGGATCTACGATGAAGAGCTGCTTAAATATGATTTCACAAATGACTTGGCAGACGAATCAATTAATCAAGGCGAGACTAGAGTTGAGCTTGGCAATTTTGGATCTATCTCTACAGACGGATTAAAGAAGAAAAAGGACGAACCAAGAGTAACCATCCCAGAAAACCACAAAATCATACTAAAACAATCACGATGAAATTAATAATATATGCACTTATGATACTCCCTTTTTTGTGTACCGCACAACAAGAGAAGGTTGACACGATTGAAGTCGCGTACACCAAAAGCAGCTTTCTGATATTTGATTCGGAACCAAAATACATTCCTGGAAGTGAAGACATAATCGTTCAGCAAATAGATAACAAGCTGATTATTCAAGCTGCAGTAGCAGATTTTGAAGAAACGAATCTGATGGTTCAGGTAGGCGCAGACTACTTCCTATTTGTGATCAGATACAACGATCTCGTGAAGGATTTTTTTCACAATTATCAAGGAATGTCAAATGTGGTGGCTCAGAAGAGTGATACCGCAGATACAATTAAAGTTGCTAATGCCTTGGTTGATAGGTCAGCTATTGTTGGTGCTGCGAAAACTAAAAGATACGAGGACAGTGTAGCAACTTACTTTAAAAGTAGATGTGACTCGGTATTCGCAACTCCGCAGGATATTAAGACCCTGGGTGTTATGAAATATAAATACCTAGCATACGTGTCAAATATGTACGTTGATGACAATTATTTCTACATCCGGTATGGGATTAAAAACACATCAAATGTGAAGTTCCAAGTGGACTACCAAAGCTTCATTATCAAAAATAAGTCTGGTTCTTTAAGAAAGAAAGCCTATCAGGATCTGATTGTTTCGAGCGTACATGTTGAAAATCAAATATCAATTATCGAAGGAAAGGAGACCAAGGAAATGGTAATTGTATTGGACAAGTTCACTATTGAAAAGGACAAAGTCTTTTCTATTGAGGTCTGGGAGTCTGACGGTGATAGAAGAATCATTGTGGATATAGATTACAAGCATTTAATCAACATCGAAAAACTTGATATCTAAATGAGATTGTGTGTTCCTGCAGCGAGGAAAAAACAGCCGTTAGAGACATAAATGTTAATGGAATAGCGGTGATTAAAATTACTGGCGAATCTTACAGCAAAACGTATAAATTATATTTAAATTAAGGACTATGAATAGGAATACAGTAAACGCAGCTGACACAATCTTAGGTGGATGGTGTAAGGATCACATTGGAGAGATTTACCATGAAGATCAGGAGTATCTAAAAATGATGGGCAAATACGATGAGTATCTTGAAGAGGTGGCGAAACTTGCTGTAGAAGAATATTCCAACGCAGTTGCGAATGGTTCTGACGAGCTAGAGGCTAAAGAGATAGGTCAGGCGGCAGCTAAACTGCATGTTATAAATACTATTAAAACAAAGTAGGCGAGGCTTGTCTGTTATTCAGTGGAAGGAATTTCCGCTGAATCTAAATCTGGATGCCCAGCACCAGAAATAAATCCTCCCATAAATGCGCTTTTGATTTTTAAGGTCTCCTGGATGAACTCAGCTTCATCGGTGATTTCCTCTTGCGTCTCAAATGATCTTGGAAAGTCAATTAATGAATGAAGTACGGCCTGATCGTGTTCATTCGTGTGTGCTATTTGATTGCGGATTTTATTCAAGTTAAGAACATACGTTTTGAGATTCGGCTGATCTACAAATAATCCAAGTACTTCCGCTATTTTCACTTTTGTCATAAAGGCAAATCTCATTTTATTTATATCCTTTTCAGACTTGTTGTGCCTGGCTATATAATTCGTAATCATGGATTCAATAAACAAATGAGATTTTAATATAATAATCTCGACACCGTCTATGTCGAAAAAGTATTGCTGAATTACCGATTTAGCTCCTTTCTGGTCTTCACTCATGTTTGAATATTAAAGTGCTCGCAAGGTAGGCGATTTAGCGGATGTAAGATGTCGATTGGTTCGGCTTAAAATATGTGTTATTTTTTTGCCAGTTTTATAATTTTATTTATATATTAGCAGTGTATTAATAATTCAAAAACGAATCAAACCCCCTCGATAAGTTTTGAAGTACAGTTACAAGAGTGAGTTGGCTAAACGCTCCATCAATGGGGCCGTTTGGTCACTTTCTCATATTTATAATAGACGGCCTCTAGATACAATGCCAGTTGCTGGTGGCGGTCATTTACCACTGATATGAGTTTTAACAAAAAGACAGCATTTCGCGAGAACCTAGAAGCAGTTAAGGAGACTTTCCGAGCAGCTCGAAACAAAACCGAGCCAGACAAATACTTGTTAAGCAAGTATAAGGGTTATGGTGGTCTGAAAGAGGTTCTTATTGACCCTTACAACGAAGAGGGCTGGACAAAATCAAACGTAAGATATAAAGAGGATGTTCTTGAGCTGCACGAGTATTTGAAGAAGTATTTCGGGTCTAAACAGCATCGATATGAGGCTTGTTTGAGCGCACTTAAGGCAAGTACCCTCACGTCTTATTACACTGACAAGAAACTTATAAAAGAAGTTGTTGATGCATTACAAGAAGGTGGTGTATTAGATAAAGAAAGGGAGCAATGGATTCTTGAGCCTAGTGCCGGAAAGGGTGATTTTGTTTCGGTACTTCACGAGGTTGGCGCTACGGCTAACTGGAGTGTGGTCGGTATTGAGAAAGAACCTTTATCTGGGTACATGGCGTCAAAAGTACATTCAAAGGCACATTGGGTAATTGGCGGATTTGAAGAAGCGGATCAGAAGGATCAATTGCACGGTAAAAAGAACTATGACCTAGTAATTTCGAACATTCCATTCGGCAATTTTCGAATTTACGATCCAGCTTTCGCTAAATCTAGGAACGAGCAACTCAAGCAATCTCAGACACAGGTACACAACTATTTCTTTGCAAAAGGACTAGAAAAACTTAAGCCTGGGGGCTACTTAGTTTACATGACTTCGACAGGTGTTTTGGATAGCAAAAAAAACAAAGGTTTAAGAGAGCATTTACTTAAGAATGCAGAACTCGTTTCCGCTGTTCGTATGCCAAACGACACTTTTAAGAGTGCTGGAACAGAGGTTACCAGTGATATCGTTGTGCTCAAAAAAAGGCTGGTTCCTGTGCAAGATTTAGCCACTTTGCCTGTTCGCGAACTCGACTTTGTTAATACAAATTCCATTGTGCTTTGGGATAAAAATGGCGAACCTGACGAGTTTAGCTACAATGCTTCTTTGGATCAAAATGAGGACAGGGTTCTTGGTGAATTTGCGCTTGGGTGGTTTAATAACAAACCATCACTCACTGTGAATCCATTCGATGAAAGAGAAGGGGGTATAGATGGTGCGGTCAGAGAGGCCATCTTATCCGATCTTAAAATGTTCCATGGTGATAATGCGCGGGCGGTTATAGCCGAAACTGTAACCAGTGAGCTAAGGTCAGAGAAGCCTAAAGAATATCAAGCCTCTTTATTTGAGGGGCCAGCACCGTTGGTGGTGGAGGCAATGATAGAAATTCCAACCGTAGATGCGCCTGACAATTACATTGAAGGTGAGCTATTCGTACATAATGGAATTGCTGGTCAGTTGAAAAATAACGAGGAAAACGGGATGTTAATGCTTGATCCTTCCGCATTAACTGGAGTCAATCTGACGCAAGTGGAGAGGATCCTAAGCATCCGAAATATCTACAATGAATTAATTAAAGTAGAGGGTGACGGTGCCGATGCAACCAACACAAGAAATTCACTGAAAACCCTGGTTGAAACATATGTTTCAGAGCATGGCGAGTTTGCACATTCTGACAGCAACACTTTGTTGAATTTAGATCCTCAGGGCTATAAGGTAATGTCCTTGAGAAAAAAGGGGGAGCTAGGACAATGGATCAATGCGGACATTTTATCAGAAACGACATTTGCGTTTACTGGAGAA
>Ga0316204_10011560_pt1 | contig 11012 bp, 8 predicted proteins | sample 6monrhotite_MG_2_FD_205661 | JGI IMG/M metagenome (GOLD analysis project Ga0316204, IMG submission 205661) | Microbial mat bacterial communities from mineral coupon in-situ incubated in ocean water Damariscotta River, Maine, United States -... | ecosystem: Environmental > Aquatic > Marine >...
GACAAGTTGAGCTACCTGTATGGACAATCTGGGGATGTAGGTAAACTGTTTTTACAAAAACATGATTTAGAAGACCTGAAAGTTCACCCTCAATTACCCATTCTGGAAGATCTTATCCGTATTTCTGACAAAGAGCTGCCAAACCGTTTTGAACGCACCTTGATTCGAAAAGAAGATGGATCTAGTATTAAGGATGACCTCATTGACATGAAAGGGACCTATTTATTGGGTAATGGTGAAATTGTGGCAGCCTTGGAGGAGTTTAAGAAGATTGATCGTTTAAAATGGGATGATTATGGGGTGATTAATCCCTTTGAGGAGCGATTAATTGATTGTATTAACTGTTCTCAGCGAGATTCTCTAACCATGTATAGTAAAGGAGAAATCATCGAACGGATTCTGGATTATGAATATAAGGCACTGGCGAGTAGGGAAAAAGGTGCCAGTTATTTTTACCGGGTAGGCTTGGCTTATTATAATATGTCCTACTTTGGTTATGCCTGGAAAGCTGGGGATTATTTTCGTAGTGGAAACAGCCTTAAAGCCAAAAGGCGTACGGGGTCAGATATCATCAATTCGTACGAATATGAAAATGGGAACTTAGAAAACTTTAGTAATAAAACAGCCTTGGAATACTTTGAAAAAGTAATTCAATTGGCAAATAATCCCGAACTGGCAGCAAGGGCAGCTTTTATGGCTGCCAAGTGTGAACAAAACGAGTACTTTGTAAACGGAGGAGAACGAAGCTACCACTACTTCGACTTGTTAAAGGATAAATATCTGAGTACACAATTCTATCAAAAAGCGATAGAAGAGTGCCGCTATTTCAATAAATATGTAACTCAATAGGCAACTGTATTCGTTTTTTGTGATTGAAAAACCATTATGCTTCGACTGATTATACCTTTTCTACTGCTGATCTCCACACAGGCTGCTGGCCAGGGATCTCTGCTTCCGCTTGGAAACCCTGCTTATCATACGGTTTTACGCCAGGAAATCCTCTCCGGAGAAGCGCCTAGTTTTCATACCGCACTTCGATCTTTTGAGCGCATGGACGTATTGCGTTATGCCTTGACTTTAGATAGCCTAAGCGCCCAGCGTCAACTAGACCAAGCAGATCTACGATACATTTACCGGGACAATAATGACCTCATACTTGGAATGGGTTTGGATTCTTCGTATTATTTTAAAAGCAAACGGCCTATCTGGAAATATTTCTATCAAACTCCTGCCAATTGGTTTGAGGTGGATGTTCCCAACTTTCGGCTCCGGGTAAATCCTATGCTGAATTTGAAATATGGCCAGATGCAAGGAGATGAGACGCCCTTTTTTCTTAATCAGCGCGGGGTAGAATTACGGGGTAGCTTCGATGAGAAAATCCATTTCTACACTAATATTGTTGAAAGCCAGGCTAATTTTCCGGACTATCTCCGTGATTTTGTAAATACAGAGCGGGTTATTCCAAGGAATGGTTTTTACAAAGCCGGTTATGGAAGTGACTTGCTTAATTTCCAGCGCGGATTCGATTTTCTGAACTCTCAGGCTTATTTGTCTTTTAATCTGACCGAACACGTAGGTGTCCAGTTTGGATATGGAAAGCATTTTATTGGAAATGGATATCGGTCGGTGTTACTATCTGATTTTAGTAATAATTTTCTACACCTCAAACTCAATTGGCGAATTTGGAAATTGCATTTTCAAAATATCTTTGGCGAATTAAACAGCACTTCTGCCCAACGAATCGGAGGAAGCCAGCTAGTTCCCAAAAAATATATTGCGGCCCATTATTTGAGTTTTAAAATCACACCACAAATAGAGTTTGGTTTATATGAGGCAGTGATTTTCAATCGACAAAATCAGTTTGAATTTCAATATCTTAATCCCGTAATTTTATACCGAACCATTGAGCAGAGTGTTGGAAGCCCCGATAATGTTCTGATTGGAGCGAATGTAAAATGGAACATAGCCAAGCGCTTTCAGGCTTATGGTCAGATCATCCTGGATGAATTCAAATTTGATGAACTGTTTTTGGAGCGCAACGGTTGGTGGGGTAACAAGTTTGCCATACAGGCTGGAATCCATTATCCTAATGTGTTGGGGATCGATCACCTCGACGGACAATTAGAGTACAATACCGGGCGTCCTTTTACCTACACCCATTTTGATAGCCTCGCTAATTATACCCACTATGACCTTCCTTTGGCCCACCCGCTGGGCGCTAATTTTAAGGAGGTGATTGCCATTCTGCGGTATCAGCCACATCCGAAACTTAGTTTGGAAGGCCGGATTATCCGGATGCAATATGGGGCAGATCTAGGAGGCGAGAATTTTGGAAAAAGTTGGAAGGCTTCCTATACCAGTCGAGTTCAGGATTATGGAAATACGATCGGCCAGGGAGTCGATACGGAGGTACAAATCTTTGGTATGGACGTCTCCTATCAAGTTCGACATAATCTTTATTGGGATCTACATTATTTTTTGCGAAAGCAACGCACTCCCGACGCGAGTACTAGTTTTGACAGCCAATTTGTATCGACAGGAATTCGACTAAACTTAGCCAATTATCGGGCAGACTTTTGATCCATCCACGTTTTAGCGAAAGCGAATAAGTTTCCTTCTTGCAAGGTATCTGCCATGAACTGTACACCAATAGGCATCCCGTTACGGTGTTGACCTAGGGGCAAGGCAATGGCCGGGATACCCGTCATATTAGCTTGTACCGTAAAAATATCGGCAAGATACATTTTGACAGGATCGTCAAGACTTTCTCCTAAATTCCAGGCTGGTCCAGGGGCAGTAGGCATCAGGATGAAATCATAGTCCTGGAAAATAGCTTTTGTAGCTTGATAGATAAGTTGGCGTACTTTCTGGGCTTTGGAATAATAGGCATCGTAATAACCAGAACTCAATACGAAGGTGCCTAACATAATGCGTCGTTTCACTTCAATCCCAAAACCTTCGGTTCTACTTTTTTTATAAGTTTCTAATAAGTTTTTGGCTTCTGGTGAACGATGTCCGAACCGTACGCCGTCGTAACGGGATAGGTTAGAAGAGGCTTCGGCAGTCGTCAGTACATAATAGGCAGGGATGATATAGTCGAGGTAGTCAAAAGGTACCGCTTCGACCTGATGACCCTGTGCTTTTAGATCCTCAATGAGTTGGAGGGTTTGAGCTTTGACATCTGCATCCAATTCCGGATGGTGAATAGCCGTTTCGAAATAAGCAATTTTAGCTTTTCCCGGATGATTCAAGGTTTGACTATAAGCAGGCACATTGGTTTGACTAACGGTACTGTCAAATTCATCTGCTCCGGCGATAACTTCCAGACAAAGCGCAGCATCTTCTACGCTGTGGGAGAGGATTCCGATTTGATCGAAAGAGGACCCATAAGCAAGGAGGCCATGTCGGGAAACTCTTCCGTAGCTAGGTTTCATGCCGATGACGCCGCAAAATCCAGCAGGTTGTCGAACCGAACCCCCAGTGTCAGACCCTAGAGAAATTAAACAAGTATCCATTTGTACGGCTACTGCTGAAGCTCCAGAGGAACCTCCGGGTACTTTATCCGGATCAGCCCCATTACGAGTTGGCCCGTATATGGAAGTTTCGTTGGTTGATCCCATGGCGAATTCGTCGCAATTCACGCGGCCAATGAGGATCGCATCTTCTGCTAAAAGGCGTTCGATCGCGGTGGCGGAATAGATAGACTCAAAGCCATCCAGCATTTTGGATCCTGCCGTGACACCGTGCCCCTGATAGCAGATCACATCCTTATGGGTGGCTACTAAGCCATATAATCTTCCTAATTGATCAGGAGATGTTTTAATTTTTTGATCTAGGGCAATTGCTTGCTCCAGGGCTTCTTCGGCATAAACTTCAACAAAGATATTAAGCTCCTTACTGGCCTCAATTTGCTCCAGATAATGGCGTACTAAAGCCTCTAAGGTGATTGCACCACTGGCTAAATCATCCTGAATTTGCTTGATGTTGGAATACCTAATTTGCATACTAGGAGGATTGTAAAGTCTGAATAATTCCTGCCAGGTTCTGCTTGCTTTGATCGCCGGACTCCATGTTTTTGAAGCTCAATTGGCCGCTTTGCATTTCTTCACTACCAATAATAGCGACGAAAGGGACCTTCCGATCGTTGGCGTATTTCATTTGCTTTTTCATTTTTGCAGGCTCTGGATAAAGATCTGCATTTACCCCGGCTGCTCGTAAAGCAATTAATTGTTGAAACGCAAACTGGTGGGCCTCTTGATCAAAAGCAACGAGTAAGATTTGGAGGTCATCCTGAAAATGTTCAGGAAAAAGGTCCAAGGCCTCCAAGGCGTTGTAGATCCGATCGGCACCAAAAGAAACACCTACTCCGGATACATTTTTCAAGCCAAAAACACTGGTCAAATCGGCATAACGGCCACCGCCGCCAATACTTCCCATTTCTACACCTTTGGCTTTGACTTCAAAAATACAACCGGTATAGTAATTGAGACCTCTGGCAAGCGTAATATCAAACTCGACCTCATTGCTGGCAGAGTAGAGATCGAAATACTGATGGAAAGTTCTTAACTCCTCAATACCTTCCTGTCCGGTAGGGGCACCTGCAAAAAGTTGGGCAAGTTCGTCCAAGCCTTTGACGGCTAAAATTTCTTTAATAGTCTCTGTAGACTCCAGAGAGAAACCTTTGTTGAGCATTTCTTTCTGAACGCCATCCCAGCCGATTTTGTCCAGTTTGTCAATGGCAATCGTCATGTCCATAAATTGCTCTGGAATTTTGGCGGCTTCCGCGATACCAGCCAAAATTTTCCGATTATTCACCTTAATCGTAACGGGCAGTTTCAACTGTGCGAATACCTCGTCATAAATCTGGACCAATTCTGCCTCGTACATAAGGGACTCTGAGCCGACTACATCCACATCGCATTGGAAAAACTCCTGATAGCGGTTGGCCTGAGGGCGATCAGCTCGCCAGACCGGTTGGATTTGGTAGCGCTTGAATGGGAAGGATAAGTCATTTTGGTGCATGACCACAAATCGAGCAAATGGAACCGTTAAGTCATAGCGCAGTCCTCGTTTGGAGATACTCGGTAGGACTTGACTTTCGTCTTTATTGGCAAGCGCAGTAGGATCGGCTTTGCTCAAGAAGTCTCCATTGTTCAGGATTTTGAAGAGCAATTTGTCTCCTTCTTCTCCGTATTTCCCGGTAAGGGTTTCCAGCTTTTCCATGGCTGGCGTTTCAATAGGTTGATACCCATATTTAATAAAGACTTTCCGGATGGTATCGAATAGATAATTCCGTTTAGCGACTACCGCAGGACCAAAATCACGGGTGCCTCTTAAAGTGGATGGTTTCATGGATATTTTTTTTCCATAAAAGCCGAAGGTGTTGATTGCCTTAGACTTATAGGGCCGATCTGAATTGCTTCAGGAATCGGACATCGTTTTCAAATAAAAGCCGGATATCACTGATCCGGTAATGAAGCATAGCTTGCCGCTCGATTCCCATTCCGAAGGCATAACCGGAATAGACATCTGGGTCGATTCCACAGTTTTCCAAGACATTGGGGTCCACCATACCACAACCCAGAATTTCTAGCCAGCCTGTACCTTTGGTAATTCGGTGATCGGTTTCATCCTTGAGCCCCCAATAAACATCCATCTCCGCACTAGGTTCGGTAAAGGGAAAATAAGAAGGACGCAATCTAATCCGCGTATCCGGGCCATACATTTCGCGGGCGAAATACAGCAGCGCTTGCTTCATATCTGCAAAAGAAACTTTCTTATCGATATAGAGTCCTTCGACTTGATGGAATTGACAATGGGAGCGTGCAGAAATCGTTTCATTCCGATAAACTCTTCCGGGGGCGATAATCCGAATAGGAGGTTGGCCAGCACTCATCATACGGGCTTGAACTGAAGAGGTATGCGTCCTCAAAAGCATGGAGGTACTATCCTTGAGGTAGTAAGTATCCTGCATGTCTCTGGCGGGGTGATCCTCCGGCGTGTTCATCGCTGTGAAGTTATGCCAATCGTCTTCGATTTCGCGCTCTTCGGCCACGGTAAAACCAATCCGCTCAAAAATACTGATGATTCGATTCATCACAATACTAACAGGATGTCGAGACCCAGAATCCAGGGGTTCTCCTGGAGCACTTAGGTCAATACTAGCTGCCTGAGAGCTCGCTGCAGCTTGTTCGACCGCCAATTGCAATTGGGCATATTTTTGTTCGGCAGTGGCTTTGACTTCTTTGATCAACAGGCCGAAATCTTTCTTTTGTTCATTAGGTACATTGCGAATCTCTCCCATTAAGGGTTTGATGATATTCTTGGAGCCCAGGAAACGGATACGAAATTGTTCGACCGCTTCCGATGTCTCTGGAGCAGCAGTCTCAATTTCAGTAATGAGCGATTTTAGTTGTTCGATTGCATTATCAGCCATAGCTATCCTATTAATTTGAGCTGGCAAAAGTACGGATTATCAAGGAAAAAAGAACCCATTCCCTGCGCTTTTACCAATTGTTAGAGGGCTTATTGAGGATTTAACCTTAAACCGTACCTAAATGGTTTCCTCAAGCGTGTTCTTTTTAAGCAAGAAGAGCGGGCAGGTAAGTATTTTCGGGATTAATAAGCAAAGTATTTAAGCTGGCTTTGTAAATCTTTTCTACCTTTATTCAAGCTGAAACTGGCTATTATGATATCGCTAAAATCTACCTTCACGTATAAGAATCTGGTGCTACTCGTATGGGCGTTGATCCCCGTGGGGCTGATTGTTGCTCCTTTTCTACTGAGTCTTTGTATGTTAGCGAGTGTGGCTTTAGCACTTTACCATCCAGAAAGATCTAATCGATTCCTTATTGGCTTGCGCAGAGATTGGAGTAGACAAATCCAAGGTTTTTTTCGAAGCCCGCATATTTGGACCCTTAGTGTTTTATTTTTTTTGAGTCTTTGGGGTTTTTGGGTGTTGGAGGATGCAGGGTATCAATTGAGTCGCTTGCGGATTAAAGCACCTTTTTTGGTCTTGCCCTTTGCTTTTTTCTTGCTACCCCGCCTGGATCGAAAGACTTTTGAAGGACTTTTGTTGTGGTTGTTATGTTTATTGAGCTTGACGAGTATTGGAGTGATGATCAATTATTTGTTCAATTACTCCGAGATCAATTTACTGTTGGAACAAGGCCAGTCTATGCCGCTGCCCAGTAATCATATTCGGTTTAGCTTGATGTTGTCTTTTGGGATTTTATGTGCGGCCTATCTATATATTTATGGAAAACTACAGCGGCAAATCGCTTGGTTGAAATATGTCTATCTGGGTTCAGGTTTGTTGCTATTTGTGTTTTTACACTTCCTGGCCGTCCGTAGTGGGATATTGGTTACCTATCTGACAGGTGCGCTATTGGTATTGCAATATATACTTCGTACTCGGCAGTATTTGTTGATTCTAGTGCTGGTATTCTCGGGGGTGGCTTTCCCTTTTTTGGCTTATGAAGCTTTTCCAAGCGTACGCGCTAAAATGGGCTATGTGAATTATGACTTCGAGTATCTGCGAAAGGGAAATGATGCTTTGCAATTATCCGATGCCGGACGTTGGATTTCTCTACAAATAGGATGGGATGTCTTCAAGTCGGCTCCAGTCGGTGGGGTAGGCGTAGGTAATTTGAAAAAAGAAGTTATGCTTCGCTATGATCAGCGGTTCCCAGATGCTCCGATAGCACAAAGGAAAATGCCACATAATCAATTTTTATCCGTTCTGGCTTCTACCGGAATATTGGGCTTTTTTATTTTTATCGCTGCTTTTTTATTCCCACTTTTTCATCAAAAAAATTATCAAAACCCGTTGATCTTAGGTTTTTACAGCATTGTTTTTCTATCCTTTATGGTAGAAAATACGATCGAAAATGCCATGGGAGCAGGCTTTTTTATTTTTTATGCTTTGCTGCTCTTATTATCCGCTAAGCTGATAGACGACCATCCGCAGTTTTTAGGCGAGGACGGAATAATAAACCCATAATCATTCCAAAAATAAAGCCTCCGATGTGTGCCCAATAAGCTACACCAACATTAGCTACATTTAGGCCTAAGGCATCTAAGCCCTGAGTGACCTGCATGATAATCCAAACGCCAAGAAAAATGAAAGCGGGTATACGGAAAGGAATTACAAAAAATAGAATTTTTATTTTGGAAGAAGGAAACATCACGAGATAAGCACCCATCACTGCGGAAATAGCTCCACTCGCGCCTACGGTAGGGATTCCACTATCGGGGTAAAGGAAGATATGCAGCGCATGGGCAAAAAGGCCTCCAATGAAATAAAAAATCACAAAGCGCCGACTACCAATAATAGCCTCTACGTTATCTGCAAAAATCCAGAGGAACAGCATATTCCCTAAGAGATGTGCCCAACCACCATGTAAAAACATACTCGTGAAGAGGGTAAATAGATCCTGGCCGTGACGGATCTCAACCGGAATTGCTCCATAATAGGTAAGGAAATTGCCAATATATTCTCCGAGAGAAAGCTGATACAAAAAGATCGCTATGTTAATTACAATGAATCCATAACTAAATACTGGATAATATCCTCCCTTGATATTGTTGTCTCCAATTGGTAAAAGCATAGCGAATTTGGGTTTTGTAGGAAAAAATGTTGGATCGAAAATAGGGTATTTGCCTTAAAATGGAGATAAATTCTCTACAGATATCTCTATCTTTTATAGAAAACCAGGGAGGAGGAGGCTCAAAAGCCTTCGGAATACTTATTTTATATAGGCTATAAATTTTAATAAATGCTTGCGATTCTATAGAAACTGATCTAATCCCTTAGCTTTTAATTGAGCACTAATTTTTTTAATATTTTGTTCATCTGTGCGCGGATAAACCAAGAGTACATCCTTATTGTCAATAATGATATAATCCTCCAAGCCTTTGATTACGACGAGTTTTTCTGCTCCACTTTGGACTAGGCAGTTTCGGCTATCGTCCATAATAGAGGATGGCGTATTAATAACATTCTCCTGTTCATCTTTGGGTTGAAGATCATAGACTGCATTCCAGGAGCCTAAGTCGGACCAGCCAAACTCGGAAGGAATAGTGCAAACATTTTGGGCTTTCTCCATAATGGCATAATCTACTGAAATACTAGGTGTCCGGGGGTACGCTTCATTAATGAAAGCCTGTTCAGATTCCGCATTATAATGATCCTTTCCCGCTTCCAGGATTTGGAAAATTTCGGGAGCATAATTTTCGAAGGCTTCCAGAATAGATTTGGTTTGCCAGACAAAAATTCCTGCATTCCAGAGATAATCGCCACTGGATAGAAACGCTTCTGCTTTTTCTAGGGCTGGTTTTTCGGCAAAAGCCAAGACTTTATGTACCGCTCCTTTTAAAGCAGGTTTTTCATATCGGATATAGCCATAACCGGTATGTGGACTATGCGGTTGAATTCCCAGGGTTAATAATTTTTTTTCGGCCTGGGCATAGGCTACCGCTTCCTGGATACAAGAGATAAAAGCAGATTCATCTGTGATCAAGTGATCAGAGGGGGCAACAATCATGCTTGCTTCTGGGTCCAATTGGTGAAATTTCATACTCGCATAAGCAATACAGGGCGCCGTATTATTGCGACTGGGTTCACAAAGAACTTGCTGGGGCTGGATTTCTGGAATATGCTCTAAGACCAAATCTCGGTATTGCAGGTTAGTGACCACAAAAATATTTTCGTTGGGACAAACCTTTAAAAACCTTTCGTAAGTCAAGCGTAATAAAGATTTCCCCATTCCTAACATGTCTAAAAATTGTTTAGGATGGTCATTGCGACTAGCGGGCCAAAAACGAGAGCCAACTCCACCAGCCATAATTGCAACGTAAGTATTTTTGGAATCAAGTTTATTCATTCGGTGTTATTTTTGAACAGATTGGTAGAACCTTTTGATATCCTCCCGCAAGCTTTCCAAGCTGGTTTTTTTTATTTTTTTTGTTGAAAATCCTATTCCAGCATCTAGAAAAGGCCAGAAAATTTTCCGAGGTTGAAGGTAGAGGTTTTTAGATAAAATCGCTTTACGTTGGGTGAACCAATCCGGCCCTCTTTCCAGGTAATGTTCTTGCAGTACTTCGCGCAAGGACGCTCCTTGTTCTGCTAGAAAAATCGGAGCATATTTTGAGTAGGGATTCCATCTTTGGAGGATGTCCAATGAGCCCAGTATTTTCGTGATTTGATGCGTTATTTTGCCCTGATCTTCCCATCTCTCCGATATTTTAGTGAGCTGACTTAAAAGAGTCTTCGGATTTGAAGGGCTACTAGTGGGTGGAGCGATTTGTAAAAATTTTGCTCCCGGATCAGGTGCTTCAAACCCGCTCAAGTTCAACTTGGGGCCAGATGGAGGAATGTTAACTAATATTCCAGCCTCCGAGGAGATACCTTGTGGAATCCGAGCGAAGTTTAAGGCTCCCAGCGTGCCACTATATTGTCCTTTATTATTTACTAAACTCAGCGCTTCACTGAAGTCTTCCACTATAGGAAGGTGATATCGATGAGAAATAAATTGCAAAGCTTCCACGGCACCAAAATGGTCAGCGAATTGAGTTAAAAGAATACCTCGGATTGGAGAATCATCTTTGCGATAAAGGAGTTCGTTTCGCTCATTCAAAATGCTGGAAAGGCTAAGAAAATGCTCTAGAATATCGACATCCAATTGCCCGTCCTTTTCAGAAAGGTCAATAAAAATCAGTTTCGCACCTAGGCCTAATAAAGTATCAATGCAAACTTGATGGGCTAGAGGAGACAAAATAAAATGATCGCCGGGGGTGATTGGTAGCGCTTCGAAGATTGACTTCAAAACGGTGGGCTCATCTTGATACCAGGAAGTACAGGTGAGTTGCCAATGCTGAGCTAGGTATTGAGTTAGTTTTTCTTGAGCCTGTTCGGGCTGATTGTTATCCATTTAGGCATTGCTTTATCCAATCCAAATATTTTTGGAAGACGATTTGTTCATCATAACGATCCAAGACTAGCTTTCTACTGT
>Ga0316204_10011562_pt1 | contig 11007 bp, 7 predicted proteins | sample 6monrhotite_MG_2_FD_205661 | JGI IMG/M metagenome (GOLD analysis project Ga0316204, IMG submission 205661) | Microbial mat bacterial communities from mineral coupon in-situ incubated in ocean water Damariscotta River, Maine, United States -... | ecosystem: Environmental > Aquatic > Marine >...
GGATAGTAGTGATCATTGTCCGGGCTCAGCCCCTGGCGAAAGGCCTTGATGAAGTCCTCGTCGCTCCAGTTGCCAATTCCGGTTTCCTTGTCCGGGGTTATGTTGGGGGAATAAAAAACACCAAAAGGTGTTTTCAGGGCATGCCCGCCCGCCAGTTCCGGTTTTTTACCCTTGGTGTCTGTGTGGCAGCCAATGCAGCCACCAGCCCAGACCATGTATTGCCCTTTTTTCACCAGATCAGTGTTCGCATGTGAAGGTTGAATGCCAAAAACGCCGACGCACGCCGCCGCGATCGAAACAACACCAAAAGTTCTCCAGCCTCTTAAAGTCATCGCAGCCCCCCTTTTTTCAATCCGGCCCGGCAATCAAGGTAGTTCAACCGTTATCGTACGACCACCGAACTTGTGTACAAGGTCATGTCCACGAATTGTTACCTTCTTGATATCTTTGGGGATTTTGACAGCCGACAGACTCCGGGTAAAGGGTTGTTCGTTCACATGCGGATGATACAGCACCCGTTTGGCCAGCAAACTGCCATCCGGCGACAGCACCTCCCAGGCATTGGCATAGTGATCCCAGCCGGTGTCCTTGTGATGCAAGGTGACGTCAAAACGATAGCTGCCTGCAGATGACTTGTGGACTTTGACGTCGACAACGTCCACTTCATTGGCATGGGCTATTGAAGGTGCAATTGACAGATACAGGCAAAGCACCGTAGTCAAGGCCAAAGAAAAGAACTGTTTAACAAAGGTTAGTTGCATGAGTACCCCCAAATCCATCTGTGTTTATTGTGGTGCTGCCAAAGGTGAAGACCCCGCCCACCGGGCAGCAGCCGAGCGTCTGGGCAAGTTAATGGCCGAAAGCGGTATCCGCCTTGTCTTTGGCGGCGGTCGCATCGGCATGATGGGTATCATCGCCGACGCGGTTATGGACAATGGCGGCGAAGTCGTTGGTGTCATACCGGAACACCTGCATGACATCGAAGTCGGCCACCAGGGCCTGACCGAATTGCACATTGTTGATTCCATGCACACCCGCAAGAACAAGATGTTTGAACTGTCTGATGCCTTTGTTGTCATGCCCGGCGGCCTTGGTACCCTGGATGAGACCTTCGAGATTATCACATGGCGGCAATTGGGGCTGCATGACAAACCCGTGATCCTTGTTAATAACAACAATTACTGGGACCCCTTCCGTGATCTGGTGCAGCATGTGATCGACAACGGCTATGCCCGCGAGAACTGCATCAACCTGTTTTCTGTCGTGGATGGCATTGATGATGTCATTCCGGCTATTGAACAGGCTCCGGCAGAGCGTTTCGACCCGCTGGCCAAAGTTTTTTAGGCGGGTTTTGCTGCGCCGCCTTGTCGCGGGCCAGTTACCTTGACCGGGGCGTGGAGGTTGCTAATTTGCAGCGCACAAAAACCTGAATGTACCCGTTTAAACAACCGAGGAATTCCATGTCCAAGATCAAAGTTGATAATCCTGTTGTCGAGATCGATGGTGATGAGATGACCCGCATAATCTGGGACTTCATCAAGACCAAACTGATCGTGCCGTACCTTGATATTGATCTGAAATATTACGATCTGAGCATTCAGTATCGAGATGAAACGGACGATCAGGTTACCATCGACGCCGCAAACGCCATCAAGAAATACGGCGTTGGTGTCAAATGCGCCACCATCACACCGGACGAAGCCCGGGTGAAGGAATTTGGCCTTAAAAAGATGTGGAAGTCTCCCAACGGCACGATCCGGAACATTCTTGGCGGCACGGTTTTCCGCGAACCGATCATCTGTTCCAACGTGCCGCGCCTGGTTCCGGGTTGGACAGAACCAATTGTCATTGCCCGCCACGCTTTTGGTGACCAGTACCGCGCTACTGACATGGTTGTTCCCGGCCCCGGCAAACTGACCATGACCTTCACACCGGACGACGGCAGTGATCCCGTTGTCCACAATGTCTTTGACTTCCCCAGCGGCGGCGTTGCAATGAGCATGTACAACCTGGATGATTCCATTCGTGGTTTTGCCCGGGCCTGCATGAACTATGGCCTGAAACGCAAATGGCCGGTCTATCTCTCCACCAAGAACACCATCATGAAAGCCTATGATGGCCGTTTCCTGGATCTGTTCCAGGAAATTTTTGATGCTGAATTTGCCGATAAATTTGCGGCTGCCGGTATTACCTACGAACACCGCCTGATCGACGACATGGTCGCCTGTGCCATGAAATGGAACGGTGCCTATGTCTGGGCCTGTAAAAACTATGACGGTGATGTGCAGTCTGACACGGTGGCCCAGGGCTTTGGCTCGCTTGGTCTGATGACATCCGCCCTGATGACACCCGACGGACAGACCGTTGAAGCAGAAGCCGCCCACGGTACGGTGACCCGCCATTATCGCGAACACCAGAAGGGCAATGAAACCTCGACCAACCCGATTGCCTCGATTTTCGCATGGAGTGGTGGTCTGAAACATCGTGCCAAACTTGATAGCAACGACGCCCTGGCAAAATTTGCGGACACGCTGGAGAAAGTTTGTGTTTCCACCGTTGAAGCCGGTTTCATGACCAAGGACCTCGCCTTGCTGATCGGCAGCGAACAGTCCTGGCTGACCACCAACCAGTTCCTCGACAAGCTGGATGAACGCCTCAGAGACGCTATCGAGGCCGCCTGATCAAAATCAGAACGATCAATACAAAAAGAAATGGCCCGGCGTTTAAACCGGGCCATTTTTTTGTCTCAACTGAAATCAGCTGATGGCGGCTTCAATAGCTGCAATGGCCTGTTCAGCAGCTGAGCCATCCGGCCCGCCACCCTGAGCCATGTCCGGGCGGCCACCGCCACCCTTGCCACCCAGCTTTTCAACACCGATGCGCACCAGATCAACAGCGTTGAAGCGATCCAGCAGGTCGTCATTGACGCCCACAACGATTGCCGCCTTGCCGTCACTGGAGGAGACCATGACGTAAACGCCAGAGCCCTGCCCCTTCATCTCGTCGATCATGCCCTTGAGGTCTTTGGCCGGCACACCTTCCAGAACCCGACCGGCAAAGGCCACACCATTGATATCCTTGATCTCCGGCCCCTGGCCATCGCCACCGCCGCCCATGGCCATCTGGCGCCGGACTTCAACCAGTTCTTTCTCAAGCCGCTTGCGCTCTTCTGAAAGTGCCGCCACGCGGGCGGCAACTTCCGCCGGGGCCGCTTTCAGGGTGGCAGCTGTTTCGCGCATCATATGTTCGTAACTGTTGGCGTTTTCGATCGCAGCAGCACCGGTCAGTCCCTCAATCCGGCGCACGCCGGCAGCGACGGCACTTTCACCGACGATCTTGAAATAACCGATGTCGCCGGTGCGATTGACGTGGGTCCCGCCACAAAGCTCAACCGAGAAATTCACATCATCCGCCGCTCCCATTGAGACCACGCGGACTTCGTCACCATATTTTTCGCCGAACAGAGCCATGGCTCCCGCTTCAACAGCTTCTTCCGGGCTCATCAACACCGTACCGACTTCGGAATTACCGCGGATACGGGCATTGACCTCAGCTTCTACGTCGGCGACTTCTTCCGCGCTCAGGGGCTTGGGGTGGCTGACATCAAAGCGCAGACGTTCAGCGGAAACCAGCGAACCTTTCTGGGTGACATGATCACCAAGGCGGCGGCGCAAAGCTTCGTGCAACAAGTGAGTGGCAGAGTGGTTGGCACGAATACGGTTACGACGATCACCGTCGACCCGCATTTCGACGACGTCACCAACTTTGAGAGAGCCGTTTTTAACAGCCCCGCCATGTACATGCATGTTGCCGGTTTTCTTCAAGGTATCGCTGACCGCGACCTCAACACCATCGGCTGTGAACATCACGCCGGCATCGCCGACCTGACCACCTGATTCGGCATAAAACGGGGTCTGGTTTACGATCACCTGCAAGTCATCGCTGCCGCTTGCTTCCTTAACGCTTTCACCGTCAAGCACCAGGGCTTCAATGCGGCCTTCCGCGACTTCGGTCTTGTAGCCAAGGAATTCACTGGCGCCGATTTCCTCTTTCAATTCAAACCACAGGGTTTCTGTTGCGGCGTCGCCGGACCCGGCCCAGGCCTTGCGGGCATCGGCGCGTTGACGTTCCATGGCTGTCTGAAAGCCTTCGGTTTCCACGGACCGGCCCTGGGTGCGCAGGGCATCTTCCGTCAGATCCAGCGGGAAACCGTATGTATCGTACAGTTTAAAAGCCACTTCACCCGGCAAGGCTTCACCGTCGCCCAGACGCTCGACTTCATCGTCCAGCAGACGCAATCCGCGATCCAGAGTTTGTTTGAAACGGTTTTCTTCCAGTTTCAGGGTTTCTGTGACCAGGGCTTCGGCCCGTCCAAGTTCCGGAAATGCCTGACCCATTTCGCGCACCAGGGACGGCACCAGCTTCCACATCAACGGGTCCTGACAACCCATCAGATGGGCGTGGCGCATGGCCCGGCGCATGATCCGCCGCAAGACATAGCCCCGACCTTCGTTGGAAGGCAGAACACCGTCAGCGATCAGGAAACTTGTGGCGCGCAGATGATCGGCAATGACACGGTGGGAAACGGCATATTCGCCGTCGGTGGCCTGGTTGCTGGCATCGGCAGAAGCGTGGATCAGCGCCTGCATCAGGTCAGTGTCGTAATTGTCGTGTTTTCCCTGCAACAAGGCAGCCAGGCGCTCCAGCCCCATGCCTGTATCAATGGATGGCTTGGGCAGATCAATTCGCTCTTCAGGCGTGACCTGTTCATATTGCATGAAGACCAGGTTCCAGATTTCAATGAACCTGTCACCGTCTTCATCGGGACTTCCGGGAGGTCCACCGGGAATGCTGTCACCGTGGTCATAGAAAATTTCCGAACAGGGACCGCAAGGACCGGTTTCCCCCATGCTCCAGAAATTATCGGATGTGGGGATGCGGATAATGCGGTCGTCGCTCATACCGGCGATCTTTTTCCACAGATCAAAGGCCTCGTCGTCCGTGTGGTAAACCGTTGCCAGCAGACGGGAGCCATCGATGCCGTATTCCTTTGTGATCAGGTTCCAGGCGAGCTCGATGGCATCAGCCTTGAAATAATCACCGAAGGAGAAGTTCCCCAGCATTTCAAAAAAGGTGTGGTGACGCGCGGTATAGCCGACGTTATCCAGATCGTTGTGCTTGCCACCTGCACGCAGACATTTCTGGCTGGTCGCAGCTCGCGAATATGGGCGTTGTTCAGCGCCGGTAAAAACGTTTTTGAACTGCACCATTCCGGCATTGGTGAACAACAACGTCGGGTCGTTGTGCGGCACCAGCGGACTGGACGCGACCGCTTCGTGGCCATTGGCAACGAAGTAGTCGAGAAAGGCCTTGCGAATGTCATTGGCAGTTTGCATGTCTTTATCCGGCACAAATTCTTGTAAATGTAAAAGGACTGGCCTGAATAATTATTTCAGGCCACAGCAGGTTTTAGCCCCTGCCCTGCGGCCTGTCCAGATGCGGGTCAGGTGGCCAAAAGGAAACGGCGCGCCTGTTGCCAGACGCGCCGCTTGGAAAAACTGCCTTAATTATCAGGTTTCTACTCAGGTTTCTGCGGCAACCTCGGCAAAACCGTCCTCATCATCTTCATCCTTGGCCTTGACCGGTACTTCCAGCATTTCTTCTGCAATCAGACCGGCACTCTGGCGAATTTTGTTTTCAATGGAGTCTGCCATATCAGGATTTTCAAGCATGAACTTCTTGACGTTCTCTCGTCCCTGACCAATGCGTTGACCATCATAGGAGAACCAGGAGCCGGATTTTTCAACAATCCCGGCTTTGACGCCCAGATCAATAAGTTCACCGCGCTTGGAGACCCCTTCACCATACATAATGTCAAATTCAACGACCTTGAACGGCGGTGCAACCTTGTTTTTCACGACCTTGACGCGGGTCTGGTTGCCAACGACTTCATCCTTGTCCTTGATGGCGCCGATACGACGAATGTCGAGGCGGACCGAGGAATAGAACTTCAGGGCATTACCACCGGCTGTTGTTTCCGGGCTGCCAAACATGACACCGATCTTCATTCGGATCTGGTTGATGAAGATCACCATACAGTTCGACTTGGAAACAGAACCGGTCAGCTTGCGCAGCGCCTGGCTCATCAGACGGGCCTGCAGGCCGACGTGGTGGTCACCCATTTCGCCTTCCAGCTCGGCACGTGGCACCAGGGCAGCAACCGAATCAACGACCAGCACATCAATGGCACCGGAGCGCACAAGCGTATCGGCAATTTCCAGGGCCTGTTCCCCGGTGTCAGGCTGGGAAATAATCAGGTCTTCAATCTTGACGCCCAGTTTGCGGGCATAGCCGGGATCAAGGGCATGTTCGGCATCAACAAAGGCACATGTACCGCCCTTTTTCTGGGATTCGGCCGCGACATGCAGGGCCAGGGTTGTTTTGCCCGAACTTTCAGGCCCATAAATCTCAACCACCCGTCCTTTGGGCAAGCCGCCAATGCCCAGCGCAATATCCAGTCCGATAGAACCTGTGGAAATCGATTCAATTTCCATTGCCTGATCGCGCTGACCCAGTTTCATAACCGAGCCCTTGCCAAACGCCCGTTCGATATGTGCGAGTGCGGCTTCCAGAGCCTTTTCTTTATCCATGTTTTCTTTCTCAACCAAACGAAGCGCTGCTTCTGCCATGTCTCAATCCCTTCTTATTTCACAGGGTGTCCCCAGTTGCAATTGGCGACGAATGTACCTGTTTTGTTCTCATTGGCAAGTATTTTTTTAACTTACTGATATTACTGGTATTTTAAACCTGTGTTCTGTTTTTATTCTCATAAACAGAACATACCCGTCTGGCCTGTCAGGCGCCCATCGAGGGGTACAATGGACTATTTCCAGGGTTTGGTATTTGGTTCGCTAGTGACACGGGGGAGGCAGCGAACTGGAAAACGGTCACAAATACCGATCTGTGCGCGAAATTCTCTAACCAAGAAGGGGTGGAGTTAGAAGCCCAAGCGGATCGAAATTGCCTGACTCGAAGAAACAAGAAATTAAGTCCTGTGAGCTCTTCGATCCGAAACGAAAAAAGGCGGTCCCGATAGGGGCCGCCCCGTTCCGTTCCTGGCGATGATGTGATTATGCCAGGAAATCCTCACTCAGTTGCTCGTCAATACCCGGTTCCGAAACCTCAGGGACGGCAAAGTCGACGACGGCCAATTCGCCGAAGCTTTCCAACTGGGCGTCATCGAGGGCGCTGTCAAGCGTCTCGACGAGTTCATTGACTTCCGCCTCACTCAGGGCCGGACGCAAGACGGTGTCGGCATCGACAACCCGAGCTGCATTATAGAGGTTCTGCAGGTTGATTTCAGAACCGTCACTGAGGCGCATAGTCTCGAAAAGTTCGCCATGCGCCAAGTCGATAGTGACGCCGCCGTGGTTCACGCCTGCTTCGAAGAAAGATACGTTCAGGAATGAACCATCGTCGGCCTTGGCCCAGTCGATATACATGGAGTCGGAGAAACCACGCAGTTCCAGAGCGTCACCCGCGCCGTCCGCTGCGACAATGGTATCCCAGCCGTCGCCCTTGTTGAACACATAGGTCTGCGCGCCTACGCCACCGACCAGCACGTCATCGCCGCTGCCGCCGATGACGTTGATGCCGTTTCCAGCCGCCGCGACCACATCTTCGCCGGCGCCGCCGTGAACCGTGCTGTTGGCACCCATGGCGATTACCGTATCAGCGCCTTCGCCGCCGGTGGCCATGTTCCATGAACCTGCGGTGACCACGGTGTCGTCTCCCTGGTTGCCGTGTGTCCAGTTTGCGTCACCTGTGGCAGAGATCGTGTCGTTTCCCAGGTTGCCATAAACCACGCTGGCGCTGCCGTTGACGTTGATGACATCTTCGCCTTCGCCACCGTGCGCGCCATTCCACAGGCCGGAGACATTGATTTCATCAGCACCAGATCCACCGGTGACGAAGTTTGCGTTGCCGGAAACGGTCATCTGATCGTCACCTGCGCCGCCATGGACGTAGTTCTGCGAGCCATTGACAGTGATCTGATCGTCGCCGGCGACACTGTCAACGGTGTTGCGATCTCCGGTAACGTTGATCTCGTCAGCAGCGTCAGCTGTGCCCGAGTCCGCATTGGCCTGGCCCGTGTACTGCTCCTTGCTGCTGCCGATGATCGTACTGTCGTTGCCGGTGGCGTTGATGACATCGCTGCCGTCACCGGCAAAGATGTAGGATTGATCGCCGAGAACCGTGATCTCGTCCTCGCCAGCGCCACCATATGCGGCCATCATTGAACCCTGCATGTCGATGGTGTCGTTGCCTTCGCCACCCCGGGCACGGACGTACTCGCTGTCGCGAACCGTGATCGAATCGTTGCCCTCGCCGCCTGAGACATCGGTGTCGTAGGTTCCTGCAATATCGAAGGAATCATTACCGGCATCCCCGTGCAGATCTGCCCGCCAGCTGTTTCTCAATTGAAACTCGTCGTTGCCGCCACCACCGTGGGCTTCGTTATTCTGACCGTTAAAGATCTTGATCTGATCGTCAGCTGCGCCACCGTTGAGGGTGTTTGAACTGCCTTCTACGGTCATGTAAGTCTTCATGTCACTGGCGTTCAGCGTGTTGTTATCGCCAACGGCATCCATCATTTGGAAAGCAAACGGATTGTCCCCGGAAGAAGAGCCGTACCCTTGAAGTACATTGTTGTTGCCAACCGCTTCAATGAACTCAAATTCATCGGATACAACCAATGTATTGTAGTCACCCTTGACCAGAACCTGATCAGCGCCGGCACCGCCGTCAACAAAATTGCCATCTCCGGTAACGAGGATGGAATCATTCCCCTCACCGCCATCGATGATGTTGCCGTTTCCAGTGGCCTCGACGAGATCGTTTCCGTCAGTGCCGGTGAAGACTTGATTGATGCCGTTCCAGATATTCGTGAAGTTTGCCATGATGTGTTCCTTCCGTTGAATTTGGCTCTTTGAGCCTCGGTTCAATTTGCGATCGGGATGACCGCTTTACCTGGGGTCATTGATACCCTTCGGCGAAAGGAAAGTGGTTTCTCAGATATTTGAATGAGGGAAATACGATAGTTCGTAGAATTTATTGAATAGATTCAACGAGATTGCGCCGACATCGTTTGCCTGTATTAGAAGCTGAGTGGCGTTCTCAGGTGGGGTGGACAACCGTCCAGCCGCATTTGTAACCGGCGTTGGAAATGGTCTGGATCGCGTCCTTGGCCAACTTCCGGCGGACCCGGCTAACCAGGTTGTCGACGGCGCGGGACGTTACCGGCCCCTCCAGAGCCGGCAAGGCGTCGATCAGATCCTCCCGCGACATGACCTTGCCGTCGGCTTGGGCCAGGGTCCAGATCAGCGCGAATTCGGACGGCGAAAAACCAATGTATCTGCCGTCGTTACCGTGAGCCTCGTGACGGCTGTGGTCGAGGACAAAATCACCGCAATAAAGAACTATGTCGGTGGTCACGCCTGAGTCGTCGATCCGTTTCAGGATTGCGTTGAGGCGCATCACCAGTTCACGCGGATCAACCGGTTTTGTAATGTAGTCCTCGGCACCTAAATCAAAAGATGCCAGTTTGTCATCGATCCCACTGCGCCCCGAAAGCACCAGGACCGGCGCGTTGCTGAGCGCCCGGAGCCGGCGGATCAGGACGATGCCGTCTTCATCGGGAAGGTTAAGGTCGACAATGTAGCAGTCGTAACTGTGCCGTTCGAGGCGATGGAACATCTCTGTGCCGGTGGCCACAGTTTCGGCGGTAAAACCTGCTTCCTGCAGGTGCGAAACAATGAACCGGGCATATTCGACATCATCTTCGATAATCAGTACGCTGTAACTCTGCATTGTCTTCATCCCGTCTTATTTACCGGTATGCGCCGGGGCCTTTTCCACATCTTGTTGCGTCAGGGTCAGGAGATCGTCGGCTGCGCCCACCAGTCTCTCGCTTTCGTGACGGAGGTTTTGAGCGTGCTCCTCCATTTCATATTGTCCGGTCGGAACGTCTATACAGTCCTCCAGCCTGGAGACATATCCGACGACCCGGTTCAAGACACCGCGTAGATCATGACAATTGTCCGCCAGGAGCCTGGATTGTTCATCTCGTGGCGGGACAGCGGCTTCAACCGGTTTCGCAGGTTCCTTGACTTCCAGAGCCGTCGCAACGGACGGTTCAGCCATTTTCGCGGCAAAGCCCGGATCGACAAGGTGCAGCACCGCATGCCTCAACTCCACCGGTTCGATCGGTTTGATGACGACATCGTCCATGCCCGCTTCACGGCAACTTTCAATCTCATATCGGGTGGCGGCCGCCGTCAGGCCGATGATCGGAATAGTTGACGTGGGTTCCGTCAGGGCACGAATTTTCCTGGTGGCCTCCAGGCCGTCCATCACTGGCATATGCCGGTCCATCAGGACGATGTCGAACGAACCCGGGTTATTGATCAGGTCCAGCGCCTCTTGTCCATTCTCTGCGACGACGATTTCAGAGGCGAACTTCTCCATGATGCCAATAGCGACTGTGCGGTTAGTCGCGTTGTCGTCAACCAGGAGGATGCGTGGTCGTACGGTACTTTCGCCCGAACGGTCCACGAGTGCTAAATCCGTTCGCGCCGGCAGCGCCGCGAAGGCGCCTGCCCCGCCGACACCGAAATCAAGCAACAACGTAAACGTACTGCCTTTGCCTGGAACGCTGTCCAGTTGAATTTCTCCACCCATCAGTTCGGCCAGGCGGCGGCTGATTGACAGCCCCAATCCGGTCCCGCCGTAGCGCCGCGCCACCTCGACATTGGCCTGCACATAAGGTGCAAAAAGTTTTTTCTTCTCATCCTTGCTAATGCCGGTTCCGGTATCGGCGACGGACAGCGTGAAAAGGCAGCGGCCACCCTCACGGAAAGCCGCGCCGGCACTCACCGCCACGCCGCCATGTGAAGTGAACTTGATGGCGTTGCTCAACAGGTTGAACAGGATCTGGCGCAGGCGGCT
>Ga0316204_10011563_pt1 | contig 11006 bp, 10 predicted proteins | sample 6monrhotite_MG_2_FD_205661 | JGI IMG/M metagenome (GOLD analysis project Ga0316204, IMG submission 205661) | Microbial mat bacterial communities from mineral coupon in-situ incubated in ocean water Damariscotta River, Maine, United States -... | ecosystem: Environmental > Aquatic > Marine >...
TTAATTATCTTAATTCTTCCCTTCATTCTAATGGCTCAGACCTATATTTTTTCTGGGGGAACAGATAATGTTGTGCAGATTATGGCAGCCAAGATACTTCAAAAAGCCTATGCAAGAGCGGACATATCAATTGAGCCAAAATTTACCACTTTGGACAACTCTTTATTACTCTCTAGCACAGGTAAAACTGACGGTGAACTTGCTCGAATTAAAAACATCTCTAAAGTATATCCTAACCTTATACAAGTTCCTGTTGTACTTGTCAGTGTTGAAGCCGTTGCTTATAGTAAAAACACAGACTTAAATATACAGACATGGGATGATCTAATAGGACATGACTTTAGCATTGTAAAAGGGGCTAAGTTCATTGAAAAAGGAACATCTCACCTACAAAAAGACCTTGTCTCTTCATTTCAAGAAGCCTTTGAGGCACTTAGTAGAGGCGAAACAGAGATAATTGTCATTCCAAAAAAAGCCGGTATACGGCTTATCTTACAAAAAGAGTATCAAGATATCAAACCTGTAAGTCCTACTTTAAAAAAACTTGACCTTTATCATTTTGTGCATAAAAAGAATGCACATCTTATTCCCATTATCACCCCTATTTTAAAGCAGATGGAAAAAAACGAAGAGATCTTATACCTACGCCACTCCTATCTAAGAAGTGTTACAAGCAAATACTAAAACCGTCCTTACTCAGGCAACTCTTTTATAGCCTCATTAAAGAGCATATCCATAAGCGCATCAAAGCTAGTAAAATCGTTTCTTTCTTCAAAATCACTCATTCGATTTTTAATAAACTCTAAACGCTGGACTAAGGGTTTTTCATTCAGACCTTCAAAGTAAGACTTGTCTATACCCTTATAAAGTCTAAAGCTATAGGCTTGACCATTAGCCTGTATAAAAAAACATGCTGAAAGTCTTTTTAATTTTGACTTTTTAAACTCTACTGTTAAGACCTGCGTCTTTGCCGAAAAAAAACCTGAGAAATTCATGCTTTCAACATAGGTATCAAAACCCTTTAGATCAAGAGCTTGTATCTTGGCATAGACTCTGTTTAAAAAGAGCTTTTCTATCTCTTCTTCTGTCTTGGTCGTGACTGTATGAGAGTGGAGTTTATCCGCGTAAGTATTATCGTATTTTAATTTCATAAAATGGATTATACATAAATAGTTTTTAAGTAAGTATCTTTGAGCAAAGACACCTTAGAATCTATTCTGCTGTCACAAGGCTATCAATATGTTAAAATTGCATATGAGCGAATTAAAATACATCAAACATTATCATCCTGATACTCAGGCCCAAGTACAGACTCTCATCAAAGAAGACAAGCTATCTGCCTACCTTTTAAAGAAGTACCCAAAGGCGCATGACCTTAAAACAGACAAGGCACTTTTTTCTTATATTAATCAATATAAAAACGAACACATGAAGAAGTCACCTCCCCTATCCAAGGCCTTATACGATGGAAAAGTACAGACCTTAAATGCTCTTGGAACCCACCGGTTTGTATCACGTGTACAAGGTGGAAAGCTCAAGGCAAAAAATGAGATTCGTGTCGCTCCTATCTTTAAAGCCATGCCTGAAGAATTTCTACGAATGATCGTTGTGCATGAGCTTGCACACTTCAAAGAGAAAGATCATAACAAGGCTTTTTATAAACTCTGTGAGTATATGGAACCAAGCTATCATCAACTCGAATTTGATCTAAGACTCTATCTTACACAGATGGATATTGCAGGTAAACTTTATTAAACAAGAACACAACTGAGGAAATTCGCATCAAGCGAATGTTTCTTTAGAAAGTATTTCTATATCGATCTTTACGTCTCAAACCAACATACTATTTAGCCACAAATCTTCCCAATTCATGTAAAAATAGAGTGATTTTTTCAATGTACTAACTTCTTCATGCCAAAAGCATCTAAAAGAAATACTTTCTTATTTACAATTGATTGTGATAAAATATTCCTATCTATATATCATTAAAGGAAAAGTTTATGCGTTATATGTTTTTAGCAATAGTAACTATGCTGTTATTTACAGGCTGTGCCGATTCGGTGGAGTTTACATTGGCAGATGAGCATGAAAAAGTGGGGTTTTGGTATGGTTTATGGCATGGTATGATTGTTGTGATCGCTTTTATTGTGTCGCTTTTCGATGATAGTGTCGCAACCTATGCCGTCTATAACAATGGCGGATGGTATGACCTTGGGTTTTTAGTCGGTATCATTTCTGTCTGGGGTGGCGGTTCTCAAATGAAGTGTAAATCTGCCGCAAATAGAAAACGTGACAAAGAGTGGGAAGAGATAGGCCATAAAGTTGAGATCAAAGTGATGCATAAACTAAAAGATTGGGCAGAAGATGAAGAGAGCTCTGAAAATGGTGAAGAGTGGGACGATATAAGTGAGAAGGTAGAGAAAAAGCTAAAGCGTAAAATTCGCGAGTGGGCAGAGAAGGATTAAAAAAGGCCCGTGTTCTTAATTTACTTTTTAACATCAAGGTTTTTTGTTTAGATACAAACCTTGGAATATTATAAAACGCTAACAAACTAAAGGGAGAAATAGATGGAAACAAATGTTTTGCCTAAATACGACATGAGTGACAATCCGACAGATTGTTGTCCCCGATTTAAGCCTGAAGTGTGGGATGAACAAGAATTGCATTTCAACGAGAAGTTATTCGTTAAGGCTATAACCTTAAGTTTCTTTCATATTCCACTCAATATGGGTTCCGTCTTTCCAAAAATATTTGATGCTATCAAAAGTGCCAATGCCTACAGTGAGGACGACTTTGTCGTTCTATCATATGATTCATCGCCATGGAAAAGCGAGCACTTTTTTTCTGTCACCAAAGACGTACCCGGTGAAAAGATGGTACCTATGACAGGTGACTTCATAACAAAGGTATTTGAAGGGCCATATAAAAACGCACCCATATGGGAAAAAAAGATGGAAAGCTTTGTTCTAAGTCAGGGAAAAGAAGCAAAGAAGACCTATTTTTTCTATACAACCTGCCCAAAGTGTGCAAAGCATTATGGTAAAAACTATCTCGTGGCGGTCACGGAGGTAGTTTAAAATACTTGGAGTGTATTATGGATGAAAAAGTAAGAAAGTATCTGGACAGTCTTCCTTCGCCGCAGAAGGAAATCTGTGAAGAAGTCAGGAACATCATTGTAAAAACATTTCCGAATTTGAAAGAGTCTTTTAAAAACGGTGTTCCTTGGTATGAATGTAAGTATTATATTGTCGGTCTTAAAGACCATGTCAATATTGGTTTTTCTGTAGAAGCTCTCAGCGACGAAGAGATGAAGCTATTTGAAGGAAAAGGAAAATATATGCGACATATCAAAATATATTCTCTCAATGATATAAATGAAAAAGAAATTATAAAATTGCTGAAAGTTGTAAAGTAAGTAATGTTAAGACTAGCAACCTAGCAAACCAACGAAGACAATCAAGAACCATGAGCGGTTTCTGATTAATCATTTTAAACGTTAAAGTTCCCTAGTTAAAAAAGAAAGCACTCAAGTTTCAGCCTAGAAATAAATTATAAAAATTAATATTTTACATTATCTGATCTTATTTCTATAAATTCAGATATACTGTATGCAATATCAGCATACTCGATCTGTATCTGACTTCGTTTTTACACTGTTTTAGATGTGGAAACAACCTACTCACTAAGCCTAGATCTACTCAAATTAACATTAACAGATTTTTGTTGGGCTTCTTCACAATGCATTTTTTATTTTATTACAAATTTTTTGCATTATCCATAAGGAAAACTACTCGTGAATATTGAAATTATTACAACACCCAATGAAGAATTAAAAGAGAGTGGCTTTGGTAGCCTAAAATCTTGTAATAGCGTATTAAGCTCCATCACAAAAATGGGTCATAAGATTAGACTGAATATATGTACAACAAAAAATGATTTACATGCCATAGTCAAAAGAAAACCGGATTTAGTTGTCTTAGCGGTTAAGTATCTTTCATTTGAAGATGAAAATGACATTTGGTTGTCTGAGTATTTTGCTGAACATAAGATAAACTATACAGGCTCATCAATGCAGACATTGAAATTTGATTCTGATAAGGTCCTTGCGAAACTGCATCTTAAAAACAAAGGGATTAAAACAGCCAACCATTTTACGGCGATTCCGGGACAATATAAATCCGAAGAAGAGTTACCACTTTTATTTCCACTATTTTTAAAGCCAATAGATGCTGCAAACGGAAATGGGATTGATGATTTATCTTATGTAAGAAATTTTGCGGATTTTGAAAGTAAGGTATTGTCATTGCATAATTCATTTAAACTTCCAATATTGGCAGAAGAGTACTTAGATGGCAAAGAGTTTACCGTTGCCGTTATACAAAAAAACAATGGGGAATTAATAGTCTCTCCTATGGAAATAATACCGCTGCTTTCAACAAATGGACTAAGAATTCTTGGACAACAAGCAAAAAAAGATGATAGCGAAGAACTTAAAAAGATCGAAGATAAAGATATGATCATTAAGCTAATACAACTTGCAACAGATGCTTATAAAGGCTTAGGAGTGAGGGATTTTGGTCGAATTGATATCAAAACAAATCAAAAAGGTGAATGCTTTTTTATGGAAGCCAATCTCGTCCCAGGAATGACCGAGGGCTCAAGTTACTTTCCAAAAGCGTGTGAGATCAAAAGTGAATTTACTTATGATACTGTGATTGAATTAATGCTAACAGGTGGACTTAACCGTATATCCCCCGCAGTATTGGTGCAAGATTCTCGCATTTGTAATAATACAAACCGCGTTAAAGACGCTTACCCCATCAATAACTCTGCAAGTTGGCTTCAAGATAAGAATGAAATGCTTGTGTTAGTGTAAAGGAAACCAACTCAAGAAGGGCAGCTCCTTCCTTACAAAGAAACATTACTGCATGGTAGTGAACATCAACACTGCTTCACTTTTTATGGTCTCTTTGTTTTTTGGCTTTTTCTTATGTAGACCTCTTGTTTTGACCAAGCCCTCTTTTACATCTTTTCCAATGAGGTAGTACTCACTTTCTTCATCATAATGATATTGTGGAAGACTTGTAAACTTATGGTTGGAAGCGATTACTTGCAGGCTTTCTACACCATAAGGTGCCTCAACCACAAAACTTCCTAACTCTAACCATTTATTGGTATCATCTGCGTTGACAAACTTTATAAACTTAGCATCAGAAGGAGCTTCTTCAAGCTCAAGAAGATAAGCATGTTTTCCACTTTTTGTCTGGGTATAACCTACGACATAAAAGTAGCCCATCTTTGTCATCTTTACCATAAGCTTTATCTCTTCTTTTGAACGAAAGAGAAGTTCATCATTTCCTTTGTTTGTATTGATAGAGACCCTTAACTTGTCTGAGACCACAATGCCTGTGTGCAAGAGCTTGTCAAAACTTATGCTCTGGGGTTTTGTTCTAAGCCCTTTGTAGGCTTTTGAAGGCAGACTTAGCACACTGGCCTCGATGTCCTCTCTTTTAGCTGTGTCGACCAAGGCATAAGAAAGCACTATGCCCTCTTTCATCTGGGTATACTCACCTATAAGCCAGTAAGATGCATCTGCTGGTAAGGCCACCGTCTTGAGTTTTGAAGAGAGTTGCATCTTAAGTGCATTGGCAAAAGGAGTTACTTCATGACTTTGAGATGTTTTAGCAGGATAGATATAAATCTTATCAAACTTTGTAAATGGCTTTGCCAAGATATCTCCTGCCATTTCCAAGGAGTCGATATCATTTTCTAAGGAAACAAGTTGGCCTTGGACCTGTCCTATGTTTATACGAGGCTGCTGCATTGGCTCCACCCCAACCACAATAGCAACACTTTGATAGCGACTAAACTCATTGAGCTTATTTAGTAACAAAGCCAAAAGCTTCTGTTTTTGTACATTTGATTTTTTACCATCGACTTCCAAAGCCAAGCTATCAATCTCAACTAAAAGCTCTTGCAGTTTGGTGGCATATAAGACACTTGCCTTAGAAGGGTCTAGTTTTACAAGAGCTTCGATGTTGTCAGTATTATCAAAGAGTTCAAACTCCGCACCTATGATGGGAAGATTTGAGCTGACTTTGACGGAAGACTTGGAAAAGGAGCCTGAATTTCCCTCCTTCTGTTCAAATTTATGGTTTTCAAAACTTGAACGCACTTCGGCCTTGATACTTTGAGACAGATCGCTCAGTGCCTCACTTTTGGCTTCCGCTATACTCTCCCCAAAGCCTGTACCTGTAAAATCTGTAGCACCTAAGTTAAGCACTGCAGTTAAACCCAATAAAACAACGATTTTTTTCATCTTTTTTACCTATTAAAATATTTTCCCTTAGTTTGCTATAATTCGCCTTATGAATAACTATGATGAAAAATTTAGCACCTCTATAAAATCAACCTACTTCAATAAACTAAAAACAGATCAACAAGACTTTATCAAGACAAAGGCTTATGAGCATACCCTCTCTTATCAACAACTTCGTCTTATTATCGAAATGGCGAATGATTTTGAGATGTGGGGTGAAAAGAACATTATACAGATATGGCCGGAACACACCCATGCCAAGGTCATACTTCAACGCATCACCAAAATCTATAATGAGGTCAAAAACAAACCTAAGAGCTATGATGGATTTAATCCTTCTATCTTACGATCAGAGCAAAAGTTCAGCTTTACGACCAAGAAAAAAGAGGGATTTAGCTTAGGTATGTGTCCTGTTGCTTCTGAAGAGACACGATGTTGTAACCTGATGACCCTTGACGCTGTTGAAAGCTGTGGATTTGACTGCTCTTACTGTACAATCCAGTCATTTTACAAAGAAGACAAGATTACCTTTGACTCAGGTTTTAAAGACAAGCTCAAAAATATTCAACTTGACTCTAACCGTACCTATCATATCGGTACAGGTCAATCCTCGGACTCTTTGATGTGGGGGAATAGAGAAGGTGTTTTAGAGGCACTTTTTGACTTTGCAAGAAACAATCAAAATGTCATCTTAGAGTTTAAGACCAAGTCAGACAACATCAAGTATTTTTTAGAAAACGATGTTCCTAAAAATATCATCTGTACCTGGTCGCTCAACACCACAACCATCATTGAGAATGAAGAACATTTAGCAGCTTCACTGGCTAAACGTATAAGCTCTGCACGTGCATTGGCTGACAAGGGTGTGATAGTAGGCTTTCATTTTCACCCTATCGTTGCCTATGAAAACTACCTTGAAGAGTATAAAGAAGTTTATGACACCTTAGTTCAGACCTTTAAACCTGAAGAAATAGCCCTTATCTCTATGGGTACGCTTACCTTTATCAAGCCTGTTATCAACAAGCTCAGACAAAGAAACTTTAACTCTAAAATATTGCAGATGCCTTTTGACAATGCTGCAGGAAAGGCTTCTTATCCACTTGAGATTAAAGAAGAGATGTTTAGACATGCTTATGAGAGTTTCAAACCTTGGCATAAGAAGGTCTTCTTTTACCTGTGCATGGAAGATCATTCTTTATGGAAAAAGTGCTTTGGCTATGAGTATTTTACAAATGTAGATTTAGAAAGAGCAATGGTAAGCTCTTATTGTGAAAAAACTGGAATGGACTATATATATTCCTAGTCAAGGTAGACGCAACAGTTTCTACCCTTGTCTTTGGCCATATATAAGGCCTTGTCTGCTCTTTGAACGATACTATTTACATCATCATCTTCATGGCTTAAGGTAAGACCTATACTAACACTCACATCTTTCATATGAGAAAAAGTATGCATTTCTATGCTTTTTCGTAAATGCTCACACACTGCCAAAGCGCCATCCTTGTCAACCTCAATACACATGATAATAAACTCTTCTCCACCCCAACGGATGGCACTATCACTTTGACGAATTGAGCCTAAAATCAACTTAGAAACTTCAATCAAGACCTCGTCACCTACCTTATGACCAAAGTTGTCGTTAATGGATTTAAAATAATCAATATCAACAAAGGCACAGGCAAACTGATGTTTCATACGTTTCATTCGGCTGAGTTCTTTTTCAACAAGGATATCAAAGCGGGCCCTATTATGTAAACCCGTAAGTGTATCCGTGTGCGCTAATTTTTGAAGTTCACGTTCATGTAAAAAAACATTTTTTTCAGATCGTTCAAATAAAAAGGCTCCTAAAAAGCCAAAAGAAAAAGCGGCAGAACTCCAAAAAATATGCATTACAAGCTCATTATATTCCAAGTGTAAAAAAGAAACTACTGTTATTATAAATACCATAAAGGCACTTAAGATCGCTTCATAAAAGCGCATCCCAGAAACCGTAAAGATCCAAAAAATTATAAGATAAAGTTCTGTCATATATGCATGACTTAATTCAAACTCATTTGTCATCCAGACATTCCATAAAGCAGCTACTATAGGAGCCAATACCAGTAAAAGATTAAGAAGTTTAATATGCTTTATATCTTTAGCAAGATAACTAAGAAAGAAAAGGTATGGGGCCAATACAAAGACATTGACACAGGCCAATAGAAAGGATATTTCTTCAGGCAAGACAAGGTAATGAAGGTAGGCAAATAAAAGATATAAAAAAGCAGTTAAAGTAGTAACACACGAGACTTGTTTTAAGCGTGCCTCATTACGCCAATCATCAAACTTCCTGTTCAAGACCTTATCATTATTAAAACTCAATACATTGAGAAAAGACAACATCTAAGGCCTTTGAACATTCATGATGAAATCGCTTAAACGATTAGTACTCTGTTACGATTCCTAATTGATCCATAACATTATCCACTACATCTTCAAGCATCTCATGATCATAACCCGCATCATGTGCTTTTCTTAGACCAAAGGTAATAGCTTGATCTGAGAATGGTCCATTGACTGGTGCAATCGTTTTTACGATGTTAAGTGCAGTGGCGTACTCTTTTACCTCTTCAGGTGCTTTTTGATAAGTGTCTGAAAAACGGATCATTTCAACAAAGGTCTCATCAAACTTCCAGTGTTCAAAAATTGCTGCTGTTACTGTCGCTGTTGTCTCTTCAACATAAGAAAATTCAACCTGAGGGATATTATGACTGGTTTCAATCTCAGACTTGAAATTAAAAAGAAGGTCTTCCTTGATGATGTCAGAAGCGATAATAATCTTTCCTGTTTCTTGAAGGAAACTTGCTAAAAACAGGTTTTCCATCTTTTTTCTATCAATTTTTGAATACCAGTTATGCATCAATACTGCCTGCTGGTTTGAGACATCTGCGAACTTCTCAGACGTGATACCGTAAGGCTCCATATCAACATTTAAAAGCTTTCTTACCGAGTTACCGATGGCAATAGAACGGGTCATACTCATACCAAACAGAGAAACAGCTTGAGATACATTCTTGATCTCTTTTCCAAAACAGTATAAAGGCGAATTAGCCGCCTTTAAAAGGTTTGCTACGATCATTGGATCTTTTTCAACTACACTGACAAGATCATTGATGGCAGCTTCAGGGTTTGCACACACCTGTTGCATTTCCACTATCGTTTTTGGTAAAGCCGGAAGAGATTTAATACTATCAACGAGAGACGATTTCATTTATATATCACCTATATTTAACTTATTTATTTTAACCATTGTACCACTACTTTTTTATTTTTTATGTAAAGCCAGCTCTTTTTTCAAAAATTCGCCCGTATATGAACCCATTTTCTCAAAATTGTCAGCTAATTCTTCTGGTGTACCTACACCAACAATACGCCCACCCTTTGCACCGCCTTCTGGACCCATATCTATCACATAATCTGCATTTTTAACCATATCAAGATTATGTTCAATCACAAGAACAGAGTTACCTAAGTCTACAAAGTTATGTAAAACCTGCGTTAAACGATCAACGTCAGCAAAATGAAGCCCTGTTGTTGGCTCATCTAAGATATATAAGGTCTTCCCTGTATCTTTTCGGCTTAACTCTTTAGAGAGCTTAATACGCTGCGCCTCACCACCTGAAAGCGTTACCGCATTTTGACCTAAAGAGATATAACCTAATCCAACATCATGAAGGGTCTGTAACTTCATCTTAATCTTTGGAATAGGTGCAAAAAACTCAAGTGCTTCCGTAACCGACATGTTTAATACATCAGAAATAGACTTGCCTTTATAGAGTATCTCTAAAGACTGAGGGTTGTAACGGTGGCCCAGACATGAGTCACACTTCACCATAATATCTGGTAAAAAATGCATCTCGATCTTGATCTCACCCTCACCCTGACACTTCTCACAACGTCCGCCTTTTACATTAAAAGAGAAACGTGAACTTGTATATCCACGTATCTGCGCCTCTTTTGTTTTAGCAAATAGATTACGAAGCTCGTCCATTAAACCGGTATAGGTTGCAGGGTTAGACCTAGGTGTACGGCCGATAGGACTTTGATCAAGGTAAATAACCTTATCAAGCTGCTCTAAGCCGTCAATCTCAACGCCCTTGACCTTCTTAACTTTTCTTGCATGATTTAGAAGTTCTCTTGCAACAGGAAGAAGAGTTTGAAGGATCAACGATGACTTACCTGAACCACTTACTCCGGAAACACAGACAAGGTTATGAAGAGGGATCTGCACCGATACATCAGCAATATTGTTGATAGTAACATTTTTGATCTCTATCCAATCTTCTTGTGGACGGCGGTAAAAGTACTCGATCATCTTTCTGCCATATAGATAATCAGAAGTAAGTGTTTTTGCTTTTTTCATCTTAGAAAGGGGGCCTGAGAAGATAACTTCTCCTCCATACTTCCCTGCACCAGGACCAATATCAACGATATAGTCAGCATGTTCAATAGTCTCTTTATCATGCTCCACTACAATAACCGTATTGCCCTTTTCTTGTAAAGAGCGAAGCGTACGGATAAGCTTTAAGGTGTCTCTTTCATGAAGCCCGATACTTGGCTCATCTAAAACGTACATAACACCCGTCAATCCTGAGCCTATCTGTGAAGCAATACGAATACGTTGGGCCTCGCCGCCGGAGATAGAGCG
>Ga0316204_10011564_pt1 | contig 11006 bp, 7 predicted proteins | sample 6monrhotite_MG_2_FD_205661 | JGI IMG/M metagenome (GOLD analysis project Ga0316204, IMG submission 205661) | Microbial mat bacterial communities from mineral coupon in-situ incubated in ocean water Damariscotta River, Maine, United States -... | ecosystem: Environmental > Aquatic > Marine >...
TTCTTCAACGATCATGCCCAGTTCCACAACGTGCGGAATGGCGGAGACAAACCGTTTGGCCAGTTCAAAGAAATCGGCGCCTTCAAAATTCGACACAGTCAGACCCCGTGGTAATCGCGGTACCACTTCACAAATGCCGGAATACCTTCCTCAATTGACGTGCGCGGCTGATATCCGGTCGCTTCCTGAATGGCCGAGATATCTGCGGAAGTTTTTTTGACATCGCCATCCTGCATGGGCAGCAACTGGCGCTCGGCCTTGATGCCGATTTCTGTTTCCAGAATATCCACCAGCTTCATCAGTTCTTCCGTGCGGTGGTTGCCGATATTGAACACTCTGTGCGGTGGCTTGTCCCCGTCCGCAGTTGGCGGAAGATCCAGCGCCCGTATGGTGCCGTCGACGATGTCATCAATGTAGGTGAAATCCCGCTGCATATCGCCGCCATTAAAAAGCGGAATGGGATCGCCTGCAAAAATGGCTTTGGTGAAAATCCACAAGGCCATGTCCGGACGCCCCCAGGGCCCATAAACGGTAAAGAACCTCAGCCCCGTCGCCGGAATACCATACAAATGGCTGTAACTGTGACTGATCAGTTCATCTGCCTTTTTGGTCGCCGCATACAGGGACACGGGCTGATCGACCCGGTCTTCAACCGAAAAAGGCATCTTCTTGTTGCCACCATAAACCGAACTTGAACTGGCATAGACCAGGTGTTCGAATTCCGGAGCATGCCGACAGGCTTCCAGAACAACTGTATGGCCCATCAGATTCGTTTCGATATAGGCGTAGGGATTGGTCAGCGAGTATCGCACACCGGCCTGGGCCGCCAGATGAACAGCCTTGCGAATGGGGCCAACCTCAGCCACCGCCGCTTCCATGGCTTCCCGGTCAGCAATATTGACCTGCCGAAAAGTAAAGTTCTCATGGTCCTGAAACCGGGCCAGCCGCGCCTGCTTCAAGGAAACATCATAGTAGTCATTCAGGTTATCGACACCAAAAACCTTTTCACCACGCTCCAGCAGCTTGATACAAACATGTGAGCCAATAAATCCGGCGGCTCCGGTCACCAAAATCGTCATGAAAAAATTCTCTCCGTCCGTATCCGTAGCCGGATTGCCTGACAGGCCATCCTGCGTGTCGTCTGAAAATGAAATTATGTGAGCGCAGTCACATTAATGCCCGTTACATAATAAAACACCCCCCGCAAAAGCAATAGTTTTTGGCAAATGCGGTTAATTTTGATACAGGTGTTGTATCGGAACGAAACATTTCGCAGTATCTATAGAAGATATTTGGGTTTGGTAGTAGTCGAAATGCGTGCAAATCCATAGGGGTGAGTTATGGCATCAACGATACTTGTCGTTGAAGATGACCCGGCGCAGCTTCGATTTCTGGAATTGATGGTTCAACGAATGGGGTACCGTGTTCTCACGGCGCCTGGCGGACCTGAAGCTTTGGAAATCCTGATGGGGCCGGAACGCGAACAGGTTGATCTGGTTGTGCTGGATCTGGTTATGCCGGATCTGGATGGCATCGGTTTGCTTGAACGCGTTCATCCGGTTTACCCGGCGCTGCCCATGATCGTCCTGACCATGAAAGGCGGCGTTGAAACCGTTGTAAATGTCATGCGCGCCGGCGCGGTTGATTTTGTCATCAAACCAGCCAGTCCTGAACGCATGCAGGTCTCAATAGAAAATGCCCTGAAGATATCGGCACTGAGTGGCGAGGTTTCACGCCTGACCCGCCGGGCCGATGGCACACTGGGCTTTGATGACATCATCGGCGAAAGCCAGGCCATGCGACGGGCACTGGATCTGGCTCAACGGGCCGCAGATTCGACCATTCCTATTCTGGTGGAAGGCGAGAGCGGGGTTGGCAAGGAACTGATTGCCCGGGCCATTCAGGGTGTGGGAGAACGGGCAGGGCGAGCCTTTGTCACCGTGAACTGCGGCGCCATCCCGGAAAATCTGGTTGAAAGCATCCTTTTCGGCCACGAAAAGGGTTCGTTTACCGGGGCGGACCAGAAACATATCGGCAAGTTTCAGGAAGCTGATGGCGGCACCCTGTTCCTGGATGAAATCGGTGAACTGCGCTCCGACCTGCAGGTCAAGCTGTTGCGCGCCTTGCAGGAGGGTGAAGTTGATCCTATCGGGGCCAAAAAACCAACCAAGGTTGACGTCCGCTTGATCTCGGCGACCAACCGTGATCTCGCACAACTGGTCACCGAAGGCACCTTTCGGGAAGACCTGTATTACCGGCTGAATGTCTTCCCCATTCACGTCCCGCCGCTGAAGGAGCGCAAGGACGATATCGAAACTCTGGTCAAACGCTTCATCTCCAATTACGCCAGTTCTGAAGGCAAGTCTGTGCGCACAATTTCACCGGAAAGCCTGGAGATGCTTGGTGCCTATGACTGGCCCGGCAATGTGCGTCAGCTTGAAAACGCTGTCTTCCGGGCTGTGGTCCTCTGTGACGGGGATGTTCTTGATATTCTGGATTTCCCGCATATCGCCCAGGCTCAGGGTGTGCCGACCCCAGGCACTGGTCAGCCTGACGTTGCTGAACTGCCGCAGGATATTATCCTGACAGCCAACGAAGACGGACGGGGCCGTGAGTTAAAGGATATCGAAAGTGATGCCATCCGCCTGAGCCTTGAGCGCTGCAAAGGCCAGATGTCTGAAGCTGCCCGCCAACTGGGAATTGGCAGGTCGACCCTGTATCGCAAGGTCCGCCAATACGGCCTGGACGAATACAGCAACGACTAACCCTCTGTAATTAATACTTAAGTATTTTCCTGCCCTGGTACGTAAACCTGCTCCCGGTCCTGTGAATTGACGACGGTGGCTTAACGCCTCATATCAATGATGTCGATTTCTCTTGCCATAAAGGTCAGCATTACTTACCTATATGGCCCTGGAACATTGAACTTTGGGGGTTGTTACCATGTCGCTTGCAGAAGTATCGCTTGACGATAAATACACCAGGGAAGAAGGGCGGATTTACGTCAATGGGGTTCAGGCACTTGTTCGCCTGCCTTTGCTGCAAAAACAACGTGACCGGGCCGCAGGCCTGAACACAGGCGGTTTTATCTCGGGCTATCGGGGCTCGCCTCTCGGCGGCTACGACCAGGCGTTGTGGAAGGCTGGCAAGTACCTCAAGCAAAACGACATCACCTTTCAGCCGGGCCTGAACGAAGACCTCGCCGCCGCCGCCGTCTGGGGCAGCCAACAGGTCACCATGTTCCCCGGCGCTGAATATGACGGTGTTTTCGGACTGTGGTACGGCAAGGGTCCGGGCGTCGACAGGTCCGGTGATGCTTTCAAACATGCCAACTACGCCGGTACTTCAAAGCACGGTGGCGTCCTGGTCCTGACGGGCGACGACCACGCCGCCAAATCCTCTACCCTGCCGCACCAGAGCGAACACGCTTTTATGGGCGCGATGATCCCGGTCCTGAACCCGTCCAGCGTTCAGGAGTATCTGGACATGGGCCTGATGGGCATCGCCATGTCGCGCTATTCCGGCTGCTGGGTTGCCTTCAAAACCATCACCGAAACGGTGGACAGTTCGGTCTCGGTGTCGGTGGACCCGGACCGGGTACAGATTGTTGAACCCGATGATTTTGAAATGCCGGAAGGTGGCCTGAGCATTCGCTGGCCTGACCCGCCCCTGGCCCAGGAAGCCCGCCTGCAACAACATAAGCTTTATGCCGCCCTGGCCTTTGCCCGTGCCAACAAGCTGGACCGCATTGAAATGGACAGCCCCACGCCGCGTCTGGGCATCATGGCGACCGGCAAGGCCTATGGCGATGTGCGCCAGGCGTTGATTGATCTGGGCATCGATGATGACACGGCAGCCAGGATCGGTATTCGTGTCTACAAGGTTGGCATGAGCTGGCCGCTGGAGCGCGAAGGCGCGCGGGCTTTTGCCGAAGGACTGGAAGAAGTCCTGGTCGTCGAGGAAAAACGTGCCTTCATCGAAAACCAGTTGAAGGAACAGCTATATAACTGGAATGAAGATGCCCGCCCGCGCGTTGTCGGCAAATTCGACGAAGATGGCAATTGGCTGCTGGATGCCAACAGCGAGCTGACCCCGGCCAAAATTGCCCGGGCCATTGCCGGGCGCGTTGCCCGCTTCCATTCAAGTTCTGTCGTTGATGAACGCCTTGCCTTCCTGGAAAAAAAGGAACACGCGCTGACCAGCGATCCGGCCACACTGGCCCGCCTGCCCTACTTCTGTTCGGGCTGCCCGCACAATACGTCGACCCGGGTTCCCGAAGGCAGTTTTGCCATGGCCGGGATCGGTTGCCATTACATGTCCGTGTGGATGAACCGCAATACTCTGACCGCAACACACATGGGTGCCGAAGGTGCGCCGTGGATTGGCATGGCGCCTTTCACCTCCACAAAGCACATGTTCCAGAACCTTGGAGACGGGACCTATTTTCATTCAGGTTATCTGGCCATCCGCGCAGCCCTCGCTGCCAAAGTAAACATCACCTACAAAATCCTCTTCAACGATGCCGTGGCCATGACCGGCGGCCAGGCTCATGATGGCGATATCACCGTGCCGGAAATCGCCTGGCAAGTGCATTCCGAAGGTGTTGAAAAACTGGTCATCGTTTCGGACGAGCCGGAAAAATACCCCCTGGGCACCAGCTTCCCGCCCGGCGTGACCTTCCACCATCGCAAGCATCTTGATCCTGTCCAGAAGGAACTGCGCGACACGCCCGGCACCACAGTGATGATCTACGATCAGACCTGCGCCGCCGAAAAACGCCGCCGCCGCAAGCGGGGTGAGTTCCCCGACCCGGCCAAACGCGCCTTCATCAATGACGCGGTTTGCGAAGGTTGTGGGGATTGTTCCGTGCAATCCAACTGTCTGTCTGTTGAACCACTGGAAACAGAATTTGGCCGCAAGCGTGTGATCAACCAGTCTTCATGTAACAAGGATTTCTCTTGCGTTACCGGCTTCTGCCCCAGTTTCGTCACCGTCCATGGTGGCAATGTGCGCAAGCCGAAATCCGAGGCCGCCAGTAACAGCGGCCCCATGCAGGATCTGCCGGAACCTGAAACCGCCTCGACCAGTGAACCCTATAACCTGCTGGTCACTGGCGTCGGCGGCACCGGCGTCGTCACCATTGGTGCCCTGCTGGGCATGGCCGCCCACATCGAAGGCAAGGGCGTGTCGGTACTGGACATGACAGGTCTGGCGCAAAAAGGTGGTGCGGTGATGACCCATGTGCGCATTTCCGACAACGCGGATGACATTCACACCGCACGTCTGGGTGCCGGGTCAGCCGATGCTGTACTGGGCTGTGACATGGTTGTCGCGGGTAGTTTTGATGCCCTGGCCAAAATGCAGAACGGCTCAACCCGCGCTGTGATCAACAGCCACGAAACACCCACCGCCGGCTTTACTCTGGATAACGAAGTCAGCTTCCCGGGCGATCACTTCAAACAGATGATCCGGGAAAACACCGGCGATAATCTGGTTGATTTTGTCGACGCCACCAAACTGGCGACAGCCCTGATCGGTGACGCCATCGCCACCAACTTGTTCACACTTGGATACGCCTATCAGCGCGGGATGGTGCCTCTGAGCGGTGCCGCTATTGAAAAGGCCATCGAACTGAACGGTGTCGCCGTGGAAACCAGTCTGGATACCTTCCGCTGGGGCCGCACCGCTGCCTTTGACATCAAGGCCGCCGAAGCCGCTGCCGCACCGGCCATGCCGGTGGTAGAGGACCTGCCCATTGCACCGACACTGGCGTACATCGTGGCCAGACGATCCAATGAACTGGTTAAATACCAGGACCAGGCCTATGCCGAACGCTATCAGCAACTGGTGGCCCGTGTTGAACAAGTGGAAAAAGAAAAAGGCAAGGGTTTAACCGGTCTGGCCGAAGCTGTTGCCAGAAACTATTACAAGCTACTGGCCTACAAGGACGAATATGAAGTCGCCCGTCTTTATACCGATCCGGCCTTCATGGAAAAAATCCGTGCACAGTTTGGTGGCGACTACAGCTTGCGTTTCCACATGGCCCCGCCACTGTTTGCGCGCCCGGACCCAGTGACCGGCAAAATTGAGAAGTCGGAGTTTGGCCCGTGGATGATGAAAGCCTTTGGCTTGCTGGCAAAACTAAAAGGCCTGAGAGGTGGTGCCTTCGACATCTTCGGCTACACCGAGGAACGCAAAACCGAACGCCAGCTGATCCTGGATTATGAAAAGACCGTTGCTGATCTGCTGGATGGACTGACAACAGAAAATCACCCGACCGCTATACTGATCGCTTCCGTGCCCGAACATATCCGCGGTTTTGGTCGCATCATGGAAGAACAACTGGCTTCAGCAAAAGCCCGCGAAGTCGGGTTGCTGGCGGAGTTTCAAAATCCGACGCCTCATGTCAGTGCGGCTGAGTAACCACGTCATCCATCAGACAAACAAAAAAGGGCGGCAAAAAATTGCCGCCCTTTTAATCACCGGAAGACCGGAATTTATTCCATACCCATGGCCATTTTATAAAGGTCCAGGATAGCTTCCATTTCCTTCATTTTAGGCTCGTCCATTTTGCGCAGACTGACGATCTGGCGCATGGCTTTGGGATCAAAGCCGTTGCCCTTGGCTTCGGCATAAACTTCACGGATATCGGCGGCCAGCGCAGCTTTTTCTTCTTCAAGGCGCTCGATCCGTGCAATCAGGGCCCGCAATTGATCTGCGGCAATCCCGCCTACGTCGTCTGACATTCTCTGTTCCTCTGCTGTGGTAAACCGGACCCGGTGCCCGGCATCCTGAAATCTGAATTCTGAATTCTGAACGCGGACCTTACCCGGACTGACCGGGCCGTTCAATATGTCGACCCGGAATCACGGTGATTCCAGTGAAATCATCTAAAGATCAACCGTGGTTTCCCTGATCAGCATATCCACAACGGCTTTCAGGGCTTCGTCGCGACCCGCACCAGCCGCCATGGCCTGGCGGAAAACCTCCTGCTGATGCTGGGCTGAAGTCCCCCGTCGGACAATTTCACGGGCGTGTTCAATTTCCGCCACGCAGTCCATGCGTTCAGCATCCTCACGCACCAGTTCGATGACTTCTTCCAGCAGGTCCGCATAGGCAACAGGCTGGCCAATGCCAAAGTCCACCATATTGCCGGACACGCCATAGCGCTGGGCCAGCCAGCGGTTTTCATTGATCATGGTGCGCGGGTAGAGACGCCAGCGCTGATTACTTTTGCGCAAACGATAGAGCATGCTGAGAATACAGACATAAAGTGCAGCGATGGCTACCGAATCATCCAGCCGCGTGCAAACGTCAGTGATGCGCATTTCAAGTGTCGGATAGCGCGCACTGGGCCGCACATCCCACCAGAATTTTGTGGCGTCCTCAATGACGTTGGCGTTGACCATCTGGGCAACCAGGCGATCATATTCGGAGGCCGAATCAAATACATCGGGCAAGCCGCTGCGCGGCATGGCATCAAACACAGACAGACGGTAGGACGACAGGCCTGAATCTTCCCCGCCCCAGAACGGCGACGAGGTACTGAGCGCCAGCAGATGCGGCAGGAAGTAACGGACCTGGTTCATCAGGTCGATACGCAGGTCGTCATCATCAATTCCCACGTGGACGTGCAGACCACAGATCAAGAGCCGTCTGGCCAGAGCCTGCATGTCCTGGGCCAGTTCGTTATAGCGTTCCTTGTCGGTATGTTGCTGGTCGTTCCATTTGGCAAAGGGATGCGTCGCCGCTGCAATCAGCCCCATGCCATGATTGTTGGCAACCGTCGCCACAGTTGAGCGCAAGTGGGCCAGGTCAGCACGGGCTTCGGCCACGCTGGTACAGACACGGGTTTCCACTTCGATCTGGGCACGCATAAATTCAGGGCTGACCTGACCGGTCAGCAGAGCCTTGCAATCAGCCATCATGGTCGCGGGCGGATCGACGGCAAGGTCCCGCGTTTCCAGATCAACGAACAGGTATTCTTCTTCGATACCGATGGTCAGTGGTGGATCATTCGTCGTCATGGCATCGTTCTCCGGAAACAGGGCACCGTCAGGCGCCAGTCTAAAACGTTATGCCTGCAGCGCGCCACGCCAATCTGAATTTGGCGTCAGTTCAAAAGGTTGTGCTGATTTCAGCGCCTGATTAATCGCCCCGGCCATCAACCCGGCCCAGGTCTGAGCCCCATGGTGCGTGTCGATCAAATCCTGGCGGATTTCGACCGCCACACAGGGAACGCCGCGTTCCTCGCCATGCACATGAACGGTGTAGCCCGACGGATCATCGCCGGAATAAGGCACATTCTGATCGGCCACCAGACCGGGGTGTGCATTCAGGGCATCCAACATGCCCGGCACCAGGCGATCGTCCTTGTTCCACAACAGCCCGGCATGCCAGGGCCGTTCAAATCCGTCCATTATCGGCGTGAAGCTGTGGATGGAGATCAAAGCTGGCACCAAGTCGCGCGCGGCAAATCCGTCCAACTGCGCCTCAACAGCGCCGTGGTAGGGCTTAAAATACTGCGCCTGTCGCCTGGCGATCTCTTCGTCTGACAAATCCTTGTTGCCCGGCACAACGATGCCGTCGCTGACCTCAGGTGTCGCCGCCGCATTACCGGGCTGGCGATTACAATCAAACAACAAGCGTGAATATCCGGACAGGACGGCCGGGGCATCCAGCAAGTCTGCAAGACGCCGGGTTACATCCGCCGCACCAATATCCCAGCCGATATGACGCAGCAGGACGTCCGGCTCCAGCCCGAGGGTGCCATATTCAGGCGGTAAGGCGGAACTGGCGTGATCACAAATCAGCAACACCTCGGCCTGGCCGGTCGGGTTAACAACTTCGAAAGGCGGTGCGGGTAACTGGGTGTCGGACATGGGTTTACGGTTTTCACAAATGTCAGTGGCAATATCAGGAGCCTATATCTAAGACCACACCGCCGGTTTGTCGATGCCGGATTCCTGACATTGGTCCCGACATTTCCTGAAGCCGGGTATGAACCAATCAAGCTCGCAAGGTTCCACCCGTATTCCAGACAACATCATCGCCACAACGACCTAAGTTATGGAATTAACACAAATAATTCATCGCCCTGTGCTGGCAAGAACCGGCTGATCCGCTTATGATTGTTTTATGAGACGTCTCAGAAACTCAAAAGTTATCGCAACCCTTGGCCCCGCCAGTTCAACACCGGAGATGATCCGGGCCCTGTTTGATGCCGGTGCAGATGTTTTCCGACTGAATTTCAGCCACGGCGATCACGCCGATCACAAATCCCGTTTTGACGCGATCCGCGCCCTGGAAAAAGACGTTGGCAGGCCCATCGCCATTCTTGCTGACTTGCAGGGCCCCAAGCTGCGGGTCGGAAAATTTGCCAATGGGCCAGTTCAACTGAAACCGGGGGAAGCCTTTCGCCTGGACATGGACAAGGCCCCTGGTGACCAGAACCGTGTATCGTTGCTGCATCCGGAAATCTTTGCAGCCGTTGAAGTCGGCACGGACCTGTTGATTGCCGATGGCACCATCCGCCTGAAGATAGAAGTCCTGACGAAAACATCAGCCGACTGCACCGTTGTCACAGGGGGTGAAATATCCGATCGCAAGGGCGTCAACGTGCCCAAAGCTGTTCTGGATATCGCCGCACTGACCAACAAGGATCGCACCGACATGCAATACGCCCTGGATCTGGGCGTTGACTGGGTGGCACTTTCTTTTGTGCAACGACCGGCTGACGTGGCTGAGGCCCGCAAGCTCATCGCCGGACGTGCGGCATTGATGGCAAAGATCGAAAAACCGGCAGCCATCGACACCCTGGAAGAAATTGTCGAGATCAGCGACGGTATTATGGTTGCCCGTGGTGATCTGGGTGTAGAGATGCCGGTCGAGGAAGTCCCTGGCCTGCAAAAAACAATTATCGGCGAGGCTCGCAAGGCCGGAAAGCCTGTTGTCGTTGCCACGCAGATGCTGGAATCCATGATCACCGCAGCCGTGCCCACCCGGGCCGAGGTTTCCGATGTGGCCACCGCCGTCTTCGATGGCGCGGATGCTGTCATGCTGTCGGCAGAGTCAGCCTCAGGGGAATATCCTGTTGAATCCGTCGCCATGATGGACGGCATCGCCTGCAAGATTGAAAAAGACCCGAGGTATCGCACCATTGTCGAGGCCTTGCATGCCACACCGGAGGCCACAGCAGCGGATGCCATTACCGCCGCGGCCGCCCAGGTTGCCGAAACCATCGGCGCAGCCGCAGTTGTGACCTATTCGACAACGGGCTCAACAACCCTGCGGGCGGCACGGGAAAAACCTGTGGTGCCTATTCTGGGCCTGACCCCGAATGAAAAAACGGCCCGCCGGCTGGCGATTGTCTGGGGTGTGCACAGTGTGCATACGGAAGACCCAACAAACTTTGCCGACATGGTCGAACGCGCCTGTCGCATTGCCTTCCGGGATGGCTTTGCCCGGGCCGGGCAACGCATTGTGGTTACCGCGGGCGTGCCCTTTGGCACACCGGGAGCGACCAACATCCTGCGTATCGCCTGGGTCGGGGACAAGCGCGAGGCCCGGTAGACTGCCCCTGATCCAGCAGATTGTCAGGTCTTGTTTCTGGCGATAATCGATTTCAGTTCGATGATCTGTTGCCGGGCACCCGGCAGATGGGGGTTGGCCTGAAGGGCACGGCGAAAAGCCTTCAGCGCCAGTTCATGGTATTCCATTCGCAAATATATCATGCCCAGTCCGGACCAGGCACCGAAGTGCCGGGGCTCCAGTGACACCGTCTTTTGCACGTCGGCCACTGAAGCCCGATAGTCTCCCATCATGAAGAATATCGTCGCGCGTTTGTTCCAGGCCTCGGCAAAATCCGGATCCATGTCGGTGATCGCCGTAAAACGTTTCAATGCCTTGTCCAGTTCCCCCTGAGCCATGGCGTGGATCCCCGCCTTGAACAGAAAGTCTGTGGTGTCACTGCCGGATTTGCTCCAGGCCCGCCAGATCAAATGGGT
>Ga0316204_10011565_pt1 | contig 11004 bp, 10 predicted proteins | sample 6monrhotite_MG_2_FD_205661 | JGI IMG/M metagenome (GOLD analysis project Ga0316204, IMG submission 205661) | Microbial mat bacterial communities from mineral coupon in-situ incubated in ocean water Damariscotta River, Maine, United States -... | ecosystem: Environmental > Aquatic > Marine >...
CGTTTATGTGCATAGCTAATTCCTTCACGGGAACGCTGTTCATTAAAGTTTAAACCGGCAAAATGTCGAGCATTGGTATCATTTTTAAAACCCATGTAAACCGCATCGGCACCATTATCAATGGCAATTTTTAGTGCAGGTAAATTACCGGCTGGGCAGACCAACTGCATTTTATCTTCTTCTTGAGGATTGCTTGTATTCATAACATTAATGTAAACATTGGCGGCTAGGGAAACTTGCACGGCGATGCAATTCCTGAGTGATTGAATTAACGACCTGCCACTTTTTGGAGCACCACTGCGGTGCCAGCAAAATATCAGTTGATGCCGTGCCGGTAACGCGATGATAAATAATATCTTTCGGTGTCATCTCAATTAAGTCTGCCGCGTGGTGCACATAATCTTCAAGACCGAGTGGTGTGTATTCTTGTGCCTTCCATTGGCGTGCAAGCTGGGTGCCTTTAACTACATGCAGGGGATGTAGTTTTAGGCCTTCCACGCCTGTATCGATGACGCGTTGTAAGCTGGTTGCATAATGGGTTTTATCTTCACCGGGCAGGCCAATAATTAAATGCGTACATACTTTTAAGTTGCGCAGATGGGCCTGCTGAATAGCCTGATGATACTCTGCAAAGCCATGACCTCGATTGACTTTATTCAGGGTGGAGTCGAATGCGGACTGTAATCCTAGCTCTAACCAGATTACATATCCCTGCTGTTGATAGTCGGCTAATAAATCGAGTACTGCAGCAGGTACGCAATCTGGCCGAGTACCCACTGATAAGCCAATAATATCTGGCTCAGCAAGCGCCTGATCATATAGTTGCTTTAACTGCTGAATATCCCCATAAGTATTGGTGTAAGCCTGAAAATAGGCGAGGTATTTTTTGGCACCGGTACGTTTGCGAATTACCTGGCGACCACTAGCCAGCTGCTGGCTAATATTCGATGGCTTGCGCGCATTGGGATTAAATGACACGTTATTACAAAACGTACAGCCGCCGATGCCTTTTGTGCCATCCCTGTTGGGGCAGCTTAAGTTGGCGTTCAGGGAGATTTTATGTACCTTTTCACCGTGTTGTTTCAACATGGCCTGACCGAATGTATTTACGTAATCAGAAAGTCTCATTCTCGGCTCGCTAGTGTCTTCTGGCAGGCAGTATTTGCTGGATCAGAAAGATAAATGATCATGTGAGTCTAACAGCAGATTTTTTTTCAAGCTTTGAGGGAAGTCAATTGGTAGAGGCGGTACAGGCCAGGTTGATGAAAGGCTATATATGCGGAGTGCTATATAACTGACATTATTTAAAACTAATAGCGTTAGGGTTCAGTCTTCTAATTTATTTTTTTGTGCAAGTTCGCGTTCCAGCTTATCTGCCAGTTCACGACGTATTTTTACTTTATGAGAAATGCTCGCGTATTCCTTAATCGAGCTGGCTTTGTCTTCAATTTCTTGCGCCTCTTTGCGTAGCTCGTCTATGGCTTCTTGCTTGGTCATTTTAGGTTGATCAGACATGCTGCGGTATCTCGTTTATTGAGTTTATTAGTTTACGCTGGTGATAGCAGTTGTTACAAGATTAGTTAAATTTCAGGATTCATTAAATTGAAATAATATTGTCATATTTTTGAAATATAAATCCTTAAAATATCAAACATAGACACTTCACAGGATAGTAATATGCAAATGAATCATGCAGTAGTTGGTCAATGTATACCTAATGTAAATAGTGGATTAACATCAGGTAAGCGAGCTGATCTCTCTAATCATTTTGATGACAGATTGGATGACCTGACGGAAATTGTAAAACGACTATTACTGGACAAGGGCGTTTTTCACATTGCAATGCATTTTTCCAGTAGTCAACTCGTTTGCTGGACACTGGATAATCCATATAGTTTTAGAGTATATACAGCGGAAGAGGTGTTTGCAGATGATTTTTTGAGTCTGTTTTCACCCATGAGCACTAAAGCACATAGTTGTATTGAGATGAGCAGGGTTGTGCCTATTTTAGAGTCTTTAAAAGGTTTACGTGAAAATGTAGGTGCGAGTGAATTACGTAATGCATCAATGCATATGTTGAATGGTTATGTGGGGCTAACTTTTGCTTGCGATGACACACGGTATATTAGCTATAAAGATTTTGTTTTGCCTAGGTATTAAATTTTACCGTTTAAGTGAGTGGCGTAATTAAATAAATTTTCAATCACATTTCAAAGGCTGACGGTGTAAGCCAAACGAGTTTTCGTATGTAAAATTTGTTAGTAAAAGTTTAACCAAAAGGAGTGTCGTGATTTTTTAAGCGAAGGTTTTTACCTGATTACGACCCTTCTTTTTAGCGATATATAGGGCGTCGTCTGCTTTTATTAACATATCTTCCAGAGACTGGTTTGTAACAGTGCATGAAGAAATACCAAGGCTGGATGTGATGTGCAGTGTTTCATCTTTATATATGATTTTTTCATCAGATATTTTCTCACGTATTCTTTCAGCTAGTTGATGTGCATCATCTATATTGGTTTCAGGTAAAATCAGCGCAAATTCCTCGCCGCCTATACGTGCCAGTATATCGATTTCTCTAATGGTTGTTTGTAGCAGGTTTGAAATGACTCTTAGTACGTGATCGCCAGCAGAATGCCCGTAGTTATCATTTATGTTCTTGAAATGATCTACATCTATCATAATCACAGATACGGAACGCTGAAAACGTATAGCCTGTTTGAATACTCGATTACCCTGTTCAAAAAAAGCACGTCTATTATTTAGTGAGGTTAATGCATCTTTATTGGCCAGTTCTTCGGCATGTTTTTTGGCAACCAATAATTTATTTTCGGAATTTTTTAATTTAGTAATGTCGGTAGCTATTTCCATGCGAACGATACGCCCATCTACCCAGGTAATTGCCTGATCGTGGCATTGATACCAGCGTTTGTTAATTGTATTTTGGAATTCCCAGACGTGTGTGTCAGTAGGCTGGTTATCCTTATCAAGTAAAAGATGATTAGTGCAGAATGAGCAGGGGCCATTCTGCCCCTTCTGTAATGCTTTCCAACAGGTTTCGCCTTGTACATCACCCCATGTATCGCGCCCGTATTTATTAATATAGAGTAATCTAAAAGTATCCATATCAGATACGTAAACCAATGCATCGAGACCATCTAATACAGCGGTGAGGCATTGGTAGCTTAAGTCGGGGTTGGAATTGTCTGGCATATTAAAACTTTTTTATGGCTTTAATGACTAATAAAGCGTTAATTATTAATATTTAAGAAACACTTGATAATAAAACTCAAGGGGATTCTTAGTATCTTTGAGATGGTCGTTTAAGGCAATAGAAATAGTTATAAATGTGGAAAATATTAAAATTGAGTAGCGCTTTTTATTTTCTGTCATCTTGCTGTAATAAATAACTGCTTCAATAAGAAATAATTCTTCATTTTCTGAGTTGTTTCCTATATCGTCAATGTATTCTAGTAGGAAAAACTAGTTTTATCTGATGTCATTCTCGCATTGTATATACCTCCCTAAAAATATGATTTATGTGTGATTTAGTATTATGAAAGAAACCTGGAAAGATGCAGTTCAAAGACAAAGAAAAGTACTTGCCGAGCGCTTATCTATTCCATTGGAGATGCTTGCTACAAGTTGTGAGCCGGTATGGGGTAATCGAGAAGCGCTGAATAATGTATTGCTCAATGATTTTGCTAGTGTGCCCAATGGTTTGTTTATGTATGCACTTGAGGCGAATGGCTTACAGATTTCAGATAATGTCAGCATCGATGGTCTGGTTCCGAAACACTTTGGGCGAGATCGCTCTCTTAGGCCGTATATGCGTGAAGCGGTGCCACTGGAAGGTTTTTTATTGTCCGATGCATACCTTAGTCTACGTGTGAACCGGCCTTCCATAACCGCGTTACAGATTGTTAAGCGTGGAGAAGAGTTATTGGGTTATATTGGCGTAGATTTCGATTTGCGTGACTTGCCAGTCACATCTGAGCTCTATGAAGAGTCAGAGGAGTGGCGACAAATTAAAGGTGACCCCGCAATTCGCAGCAGTGTGTTTTTGCAGTGCCGAATTGAAAGCCCAATGGACAAGGATATCGACGTTGCTCTGGCCATTATAGAAGAGCTGATCATTGATCGGGGTATGTTTCAGGGGGTTATTCACTTTTCCAGCAGCCGTGCAACGACATGGTTTATGAACGATCCCTTTCGCTATCGCATCTTCGACGCAGAAGCGCTGAGCGATCCAGATGTCTGCTTAATTTATCCTCCGCATATCTATCCTAAAGATGCGCTAATTCCTCGTGAGAAAATTGCGTCGATTCTAAGGGCATTGAAAAAACTTCGTCTTACGGATGAAACCTTCTATTTACGCTCGGCCTCAATCAATGTATTTAACGGGCTAATCAGCCTGACGTTTTCTTGTGACGGTTCGCACTATATGTCATGGCAGGAGTTTCTGGAAAAAGATGAATCATTCTGGTTTGGTGCTGCCAGCTAGTTAAGGCAGGTATTAAAGTTTCAATTTGAGGCTTTAATATCCATCTGTAAAAGCCTGATTTTTATTCCATCGAGTTGTATCTCATCTATTTCTAAAATTTTCTAAATGTAATTTAGTTTCTGCCGCTAATATTTAATGAAGATATTTGTGCCTGCAAGGTACGGATGTGTCTGAGTGTTTCAGTATATAAATTAATGACAAACCTTTATGGAGTCGTTGATGCATATGATTTAAATAAGAGCGGAATAGTTTAAATGGTTGTTTTCATTGGTTATAAGAAGCTAATTACTCAGTAATGTCTTTAGTTATAACTACCAATATCGCATCTTTAAATTCCCAGCGGAATTTAAATGGCAGTCAGAATCAGCTGAGTGTTTCACTACAGCGACTGTCGACTGGGCTACGGGTTAACAGTGCCAAAGATGATGCGGCAGGTTTAGCTATTTCTGAACGTATGACCTCGCAGATTAGAGGTATGAATCAGGCGCGAACGAATATTAACGACGCTATTTCAATGATGCAGACCAGTGAAGGTGCGCTCGGTGAAGTAAACAACCTTATACAGCGTGGACGTGAGCTAGCTGTTCAAGCGGCTAACGCAACAAACTCTCAAAGTGATCGAACTGCCATTCAGCTTGAAATGGATCAGCTGATGAGCGAGGTAGGGCGTATTACTCAAACAGCTGACTTTAACTCGGTAAAGCTGTTTGATGGTGGCAGTAGTACGCTAACCTTTGACCCTGATAGCACAGGACTAACGGTTGATCAGGAGCGCATACTCGAAAGCCTGAAAACTTCCTGGCTAGAGCAGAGCGAAAAGGTGGTTACAGAGTATCTGGGAATTACCGCCAGTGGATATAATCTGGAAATTATTATGGACGAAGATACCGGCCCTGCCAGTGCCTTTGTTAGTTATGTCCCTGGATCAAAAGACCTCGAGTTACATGTAAATACATCCATCTTTTTATCGGTTATGGATAGTCAGGGCGACTGGCCTAACCAGCCGCTTGATCAATTGATCGCCCATGAAATAACCCATGCAGTGATGGCGGCAACGACCAGTATGGGTACTGCTGCGGGTGCTGGCCAGATGCCAAAATGGTTTAGTGAAGGCGTCGCTGAGTTAGTTCCTGGGGGCGATTTTCGTGTAAATAATGTGTTAACAGGTGGGGCATCGGCTGGGCAAGTTATTGCAGAGCTGGATAACATACAAGGTTCTAACTGGGATACCACAAATATTCAATACGCAGCAGCCTATGTTGCTACCCGTATGCTACATGATGAAATTCAGAGTCTGGGTGCTGGCTTCGAAGGCGGGGTTAAGCATCTGACCGAATATTTAGCAGCAGATAACACACGTACCTTAGATAATTATTTCACCGATGTCCTGCAGCCAGATAAGGGCGCCAATTATGCGGATGCTGATACATTTATAGATAATGTCGTACAGGCAACAGGAGTTGCCTACATTGGTGGCTTAACCTTAACTAATGCCAGCGACACCGGTGGTATTGGTGGTGCCGAGGCGGACGGCGGTACACGTGATACATCATGGACGGGGAGTGTGCCGGACATCGCCAATCTCAACAATAATCCCTTGCTAGGTTTTTCAGAGACTTTTCCTAGCGGCTCGCGAGCTATTCAACTGAGCACCACAAAAACATTGAGCTTTCAGGTGGGTGCCAACGTTGGTGAAATTATCGACATAGATCTGGTGGGAATGAATACAGGCAATCTGGGTATATCGGATATTAATCTAGTAAGTAGTGCCTCTCAGGCACTTAATCGATTTGATGCTGCACTGGATGCAGTCAATACAGAAAGAGCACGTTTAGGAGCGGTACAAAACCGCCTGGAATCCGCGGCATCTTCGCTGGAGGTGAGTATTGAGAACAATAGCTCTGCTCGCTCACGTATTAGAGATGCCGATTATGCACAAGAAACGGCTGCTTTAACGCGTAGCCAAATTTTACAGCAGGCTGGTGTGACGATATTATCGCAGGCAAATTCATTGCCACAACTGGCCTTGAGTCTGTTGTCGTAATATTTATTAAGGCCACATCGCTTACCTATTAATTGATTCTCGTATCTACGGCATCAGTGGTCTATCTAGTAAATCTCTAATATTCGTCAATCCTTTAAATTCAGTGCGCTATACTTGTAAGTCCTTAGTTTTATTTGTGGGCATATATAGTGATTTACGCGAGAAATACGTTACCAATTCTGTTTTTTTTCAGCTTCGTACTGCACTCTCAGGTAATAAAAGCAGAAGATCTGGGTGCGTTTGGGGCGCGCATTTTCATGTTTCAGGAGAAGTTGGCGAAAAAAGGAAATGTGCGTGCTCAATATAAGCTTGGCACTCTTTACGAGTTTGGGGTATCGGTAAAACCAAACGTAGAGCAGGCTCGTCATTGGTACCAGTTAGCAGCGAAGAGTGACTACCAGCCAGCTATCAATCGATATACCTACCTTGATGTCAGAGCAAGTGGGTTTGTACCGCAAAAACATAACCAGTGGCTTTCTAGTTTAATTCAGCAAGCTGATATTGCGGAACCCAATGCCTTAATTCTACTCGGCCAGATGCACCGTCACGGTATTGGTGTAAAAAAAGATCTTGAGAAATCACTAACGCTGTTGTCACAGGCTAGTTCATTAGGTCATACAGAGATAGATGCTGAAATAGATGAAATTTCTCGTGAAATAGAAAAACAGGATGCGGTGGCAATAGAGAATAAAAAACGTAAAGCATTAATCAATAAACAGAAAAAGGCTGTAGCGCTTAAAAAACGCAATGAAGATAAGCGTAAAAAAAGTCAGGAAAAGAAAAAACAAGAAGCGGCAGATGAAAAACTTCGTCGTTATGAAGATGCCATGCGTAAAATTCGAGAAGAAGAATTGCTTTTAGAAGAACAACAAAAGTGGGCGGAGTCTCAATAAAAAAGTATAGCATTAATCTTTTCAGTTGTTATCAGCCAAGAGTGGGGCGCTCAATGAAATGGTGCTGAGAGTAACTACTTACATTATTCCAAAGATAAAATTCACAATAAATTAGGTGTAGCTATAAAAAATGACTACACCTAACTTAATGAAGCTAGTGAAACTTAAAATTACTTACCAGCACCTGAAGGTCGGATGCCAGTCTAGCCAATTCATTTGATGATATTAATGTTTGTTCTGTTCCGCTAGATGTTTGTTCAGAAATATTACTAATACTGATTATACTTCTGTTAATTTCCTCAGTAACTGCTGATTGCTCTTCAGCAGCGCTTGCAATTTGTGTATTCAAATCATTAATAGAAGAAACTGCGCGGGTAATAAGTTCAAACGATTGTGTGACTTCACCCGCATGTTTAACACCTGTTTGTGCCTGATTGCAACTTTGATCCATTACTTCTACAGCTTCACGTGAACTTTGTTGTAGATGATCAATCATAGTTTCAATTTCTTGAGTTGATTGCTGTGTACGGCTTGCAAGTGTTCGAACTTCATCTGCAACTACTGCAAAACCACGACCTTGCTCACCGGCTCTGGCCGCCTCAATTGCAGCATTTAATGCCAATAAGTTAGTTTGTTCCGCTATACCTTTAATAACATCAAGTACTGAACCAATGTTCACGCTGTTGCTTTCTACACTCTTAATAACACTTGATGCATTATCAATACCTAATGCAAGTTGACTAATAGTGTCCGTTGTATTTTTTACAACGACTTTACCTGCATTCGCTTCATTATCCGCACTATTAGCCGCACCTGCAGCGTCGCTCGCATTTCTAGCAACTTCCTGCACAGTGGCTGTCATTTCGTTCATCGCAGTAGCAACCTGATTTGTTTCATGTTTTTGCTGATCAACATTTGCAGCACTCTCTTTTGAAATTAGTGACATTTCTTCAGAAGCAGCAGCCAGTTGATTGGTGGCACTAAAAATTTGCTGAATTAATGCAGCAAATTTCTCAACCATATGATTAAACTGTTCTGCAATAACATTCATTTCGTCTTTAGAATCAAGTGGTATGTTTGTGGTTAAGTCGCCATCAGCTAATGCTTTTGTAGCCTCACTTACTTTAGCTACACTCATGCTAACTGCAAAATATAGCGCAGTAAAAAGGTAAGCCACTACCGCAATAACTGTTACCGAAAGGGATATAGCTGTTATTTCAGTGCTTATAGCCGCTTCTTTTCGCTGTAGAAAAAGCTCATCTAGACTGGGAACAATTTCATCATAAAGTTTGTATGAACCTGAAATAGCTTCTGTTGCCGTATTAAAAACAACGCTTGACTCAACGCTGATATTTTTAGCCTCCATAAGTTCATTTGTTAGCAAGTTACGTATAGTTTGAACAGCTGTATTGTTTGTATTGGCAAAGGTTTTTAACTTTTGAGCCATTTTTGGGTTGTAATCAAATATAGCTTTAAGGCTTGTATCAAGATTAGAAGCATGGTTTTCAATGTTATTAATCAGTACAGATAATTTAACTAAAGTCTGAGGGGTGAATTCGCCTTTGGCCGCAATACCTGAACCCACAGCACGTGCTTGGCCCATATTTTCAATCAATTTAGGCAATGTACTAACTACTGCCGCACCCATATAATAACTATCAATTTGAGGATCGAGCGTAATTTCAGAACTATCAGCGACAAAAGTCATTAAGCCAAGTAAATCTGCAATTAGCGTGCTGTTGTCTTTAACGGCAGTGACGGTATTTTGCTCCAATGAGTTAGATTTAATTGAATCCCACTGTTGTTGCAGCTGATTTACCCTGCCTCCTGTTTTCAGGTCTTCACCCAATTTTGCGTCAATCATTGCAAGCTCAGTCATGAACTTATCGACATCCTTGCGTTTTGCCAAAATGCGATCTCTAAAGTGAGAGGCGCCATTAAGGTAAGCTGCGGTCATACCACGATGTTGTTGAATTTGCTCAATGGGAAGGCGTATGGTTTTAATGTATTCAAGTCCCACACGCTCGTTTTCAAGGAAGTTAATATCTTCGTCAAGTTTGCTAATTAAGATACTACTTAGTATAACCAAGGGGATCAAAATAATGATAAAAATAAGACTGAATTTAACTGGAAAACGTAAGCGATTCATAAATAATATAGCGGGTTTAAATAATGATTGCATTCAAGTTACCTTGCATTAGTATTTAGGGATATCAGTCAGTATAGCGACATATTCAAATATATCTTGAGACTCTATATATTTTATTTAAATAAAAGTTTTTATACATCGAACGTCCGCTTTGATCCGGAAGGTGTCCATTGTTTTTGCGGCCAACAAGAAAAATAAATAAGTTTCAAGCAGCTACATTCGAATAAAGATGAATAACCTCAAGCCCTAAAATAATCAAAGCCATACCAATCATTGCCGGAATATCCGGTATCTTTTTATAAAATACCTCACCCACAACTGAAATTAAGACAATGCCCAGGCCGGACCAAATAGCATAGGTAATACCAATTGGCAGCGTTTTTATGGTTAGAGTCATAAAGTAAAATGCCACCGCATATCCCGTTATCACAATCAGGATGGGTATTAAACGAGTAAATTAATGTGAGACTTTAAGTGCGCTAGTTGCGATTACTTCGGCGATGATAGCAGTTGCCAGATAAACATAAACCATGGTGCTTTTAACCTTTTTTGATGATTAATTTGTAAGTAAATCATTTGTTTATACAAGCTTGGCACCTATCCTGCAATTACTCCGTTAAAGATCTTTTTTGTCAAAAATCCGACGGGAGTTTATATGACACAAGACACGGTAATGGAGTTGGCAAGCCAAGCCCTGTGGGTAGCTACGCTATTGGGCGGCCCATTATTGCTCTCAGCATTGGGCATCGGTTTAATAGTCGGTATGTTCCAGGCGGCCACACAAATTAATGAGATGACTCTGAGCTTTATACCCAAGTTAGGTATTTTGATTGTTGCCTTATTGATATTTGGACCCTGGATGCTTAGTTTACTGGTCGATTTTACACGCACGCTTATCACAGAAATTCCACACCGCTTAGGTTAGGGCGAGAGCTGATGTTAAGCCTTACGACTGAACAAATTACATTATGGTTAGGAGGTATCTTCTGGCCATTTGTGCGTATTAGCGCAATGATGTTCGCCGCTCCGATATTTGGTGCACGTATGATGCCTGTACAGATTCGTATTGTTTTGGCTTTTACTCTCAGCGTTTTAACGATTCCTTTATTGCCGCCGGTACCTGCGGTTGATCCTATTTCATTCGCCTCTGCAGGTGTGATGGCGCAACAAATTCTAATTGGCGTTGCCATGGGACTAATTATTCAGATGACATTCCAGTCATTAGTGGTGGCGGGTGAGGCTATAGCGAATGGCATGGGTTTAGGCTTTGCGCGCATGGTAGACCCGGCCAATGGCGTACAGGTACCGGTTATTTCGCAATTTTTTATTGTTATGGCTACCTTGTTGTTTGTCATTATGAATGGCCACTTATTACTTATTAAATTAGTTATTCAAAGTTTCGAAATTATTCCTATTT
>Ga0316204_10011566_pt1 | contig 11004 bp, 5 predicted proteins | sample 6monrhotite_MG_2_FD_205661 | JGI IMG/M metagenome (GOLD analysis project Ga0316204, IMG submission 205661) | Microbial mat bacterial communities from mineral coupon in-situ incubated in ocean water Damariscotta River, Maine, United States -... | ecosystem: Environmental > Aquatic > Marine >...
AACAGTTCAAACGTGCAGCCGGGTCCTCGATCTTGCGACAATTGAACAATTTTTCGATGATCTCCGGCGTATCAGCCCCGCCGACCACATTTTCTTGGGCCGATGCGGGCTGCGGCGCTGCACCAATGAAGAGTCCAGACAGAACAATCCCACAAGCTAAGTACCTAAAATTGCGCATCTTCGGAATATCCTTCTTGCTTACTCTGTTTGGCGATACAGCCGCGATTGGTCAGGTTCGTGCATGATTCAGCGTTTTTTCGCAAGCCAGATCGGGTGTTGCATTCAAGCTACAGATGTGTCGGAAATTCGCAGCCGAGCAGAGCTGCCCTTCACATATTGAATGCGCTAAGCCACTACGCGGCGCAGGGACTGGATAGATAGATGCATAATCTACTGCCATTCCATGCCTTGGTTCCAATCTTTGTCCGACTGAAAATGGCGGGCAAAAGGGGGCCTTTTTGATCAGCTCTCGCTTTTGAGTGCTGTATAAAATGGGATACAAGACCACATGAGAAAACTAACGAGCTTTAAGTTCGGCACCGCATCGGTGGCTCTAGGCATTGCCCTAGTTGCTGCTCCTGCGGTTGCGCAGGACCAACCGGCCGAAGGTTCAGACGAAGCGACTTCGACTGAGAACTTCATCGTTGTTACCGGTTCGCGCATCGCCTCGCCAACCGTCGAGTCGGCTTCGCCACTCCAGATCGTTGACAGCCAAGCAATTGACGATGGTGGTATCACCAACGTTCAAGAACTGCTTCTTGAGAATCCGGCATTCGGCACTCCGGCTCTTAGCCGTACGAACTCCGCATTCCTTACATCGGGTACCGGTGTTGCAACGGTTGACCTTCGTGACCTCGGTTCTGACCGTACTCTTGTTCTGATCAACGGCCGCCGTGTGGTTGCTGGTCTTCCAGGATCGTCGATCGTCGACCTTAACATGATCCCGACTCAGTTCCTTGAGCGTGTCGACGTTCTTACCGGTGGCGCATCGTCGCTTTACGGTTCGGACGCTGTCGCTGGTGTTGTGAACTTCGTTTACAAGCAAGACTTCGAAGGTATCGAAGCTAGCGGCCAATACGGCATCACCGAGCAGGGCGATGACCCCCGTTACCAAGTCAACCTAACTGCTGGCACTGTCAGCGGCGACGGTCGCGGCAACATCATGGTCCACTTCGGTTATTCGAACGAAGAAGGTCTGCTTTCGCGTGAACGTGCAAACACCTTCACTGATGACTTTGATCTGTTCCGTCTGACCGGCAACCCTGATGACTTCGGAACATCTTCGTCACCATTCTTCTCGAGTGGTCCTCCCCAAGGTCGTTTCGACGTCAACGGCTCTGCAACTTCAGCGGACGACTTTACCTTTGGCGGCCCGAACGGCACAGGCCCTCTTCGTTCTTGCTTCTCAGCAAATGGCGGAATTGCGACTGTTAGCGGCGTTCCGGTACCTTGCGGCGCGTTCACTGGACAACAAATTGGTCCTGACGGCTTCAACCGTCAATTCTTCCGTACGCTTGCTGTTCCAGTCGAACGTTACCTGTTCGCTACTGCCGGTAATTACGAGATTACCGACGGTGTGAACCTGTTCTTCGAAGGCACCTATGCCAAGACAACGTCTTCACGTATCATTGAGCCATTCTTCCTCTCGTCAGGTGATATTTTCCAGACAGATGGTCGCGTTCCGCTCGAAGATGCTAACGGAAACGTAAACCCACTCGTACCGGCTGCCATCGTTGCCGCGTCGCAAGACAACAACGGTGACGGACGTCGTGATTATGGCTTCATTCGCCGTATCGTGGAGTTTGGTGGTCGTACCGGTTCAACCGCACGTGACACATTCCGTCTCGTCGTTGGCCTCGACGGTACTTTGTTTGACGACCGCTTCCGTTGGGACCTGAGCTACAACTACGGTACGACTACGGAGAACCAAGCTTCTTCGGGTCAGATCAACACGGTTAACGCTCGTCTCGCTCTGGATGCTGTTCTGGATGTCAACGATCTGGACGGCGACGGCAGCACAACTGACGCAATCTGTGCCGATGCAAATGCTCGCGCAGATGGCTGTGTACCGTTCAATGTCTTCGGTGTGGGCTCGATCAGTCAAGCCCAACTCGCTTATTTGAACGCGGAAGCCAGCTATCAAACTGACATCACGCAGCAAGTTGTCCAAGGTAACATCTCGGGTTCTTTGTTCGATCTGCCTGCTGGTCCAGTTGGTGTGGCTACCGGTTTCGAATATCGTAAGGAAACCAGTGTCGAGGATCTTGATGCTCTGACAAACGCCGGTCTGAACGCTGGTAACGCCATTGGCGATACCCAGGGTCAGTTCGACGTGATCGAAGGCTATTTGGAAGTTAAGGTTCCAATTCTTGCCGATACACCGTTCTTCGAGCTTCTCGAAGTTGGTGGTTCGGTTCGTATTGCGGACTACTCGACCATTGGTCAGATTGTCAGCTACAGCGGTACCGCTGTTTGGCAGCCAATCGATGATATCCGGTTCCGCGGCACGTACTCTCGTGCGGTTCGGGCACCGAACATCGGTGAACTGTTCAGCGCGCAGTCGCAGACATTCCCATCCGGTCTGACCGATCCTTGTGCGGGCCTTGGCCCAACAGGTGGCGGTACTGCTGGTACGGTTTGTCGTCGTGATGCAGGCGTTAACGCCAACATCGCTCTGAATGGTGTGTTCACGCTTACTCAGCCTGACATCCAGGGCATCAGCGGCTTCAACGGTGGTAACCCGAACCTGTTCGAGGAAACTGCTGACAGCTTCACAATCGGTGCTGTCATCAACCCACGGTCAATTGACGCTCTGCGTAACCTGACCGTCACTGCCGACTATTATAACATTGAAATCACCAACGTGATCGCTGCCCCTGGCCGCGCATTTACGCTGGATCAGTGCTATAACTTCGACAATCAGAACTTCTGTAATCTGATCGTTCGTCGTCAGGTGGGTGACTCGCAAAACAGTGCTGGTTCGATCGACCTTATCAACGCATTCCAAAACAATGGTGCTGTGTTGAAAACACAAGGTCTGGACATCACTGCGAACTACCGCACCAGCCTTGATAATCTGGGTATGACTGATGCGTCGCTTAGCGCTCGCATCGCTTACAATCATATCTTCCAATATGATTTCCAGAACTCGGTCACTGCACCATCGGATCCGCAAGAAGGCGAAATCGGTACTGCCGATCACACTTTCACGGCTAACCTGGCGTTCGAGCAAGGACCAGTTCGCTGGACCGTAACCGGTACGTTCATCGCAGCATCGGACGAAGATGATCAGTTCTGCGGAGCTTTCAATCTAAACCCAGGCTGCTTCAGTGTCGGAGCGGAAACCTATCTTGACACCCAGGTTAACTGGTCGGTCACAGACGAGTTGGAAGTCTACATTGGTGTAGATAACCTGCTCGACAACGATCCACCTAACCTGCTTTCGGGTACGTCGTTCAACGTCACTGGTTCGGATACGGCCGCTGATGTGTACGATCTCTTTGGACGTCGTTACTACTCGGGTGTTCGTCTGCGGTTCTAATCGCAAGCGACCATACGCAAATAGAAAAGGCGGGCCCTCGGGTCCGCCTTTTTTATGTCTGGCCACCGTCCATTGGGTAGCGGTCTGTCAAATGAAAAGCCTAGCCAAGAGCGTCAGTCATCACTCTCGCGAAATTCAAACCCACGATCCGGCTGACATCTTTCGCGGAGAATCCGTCGTCCTCGAGCGCGCGCTTGATTGTCGCCATCCTATTAATGTTGTTGAGTTCGGGTATCACCACATGCGCTGGATCTTCTTCGTAACCGGGAATGCCTAGCTCTCGCATCGCCCGCCACCAGCCCAGATATTCTTTCACGCCAGCTGCATTGTCATTGTTCAGCTTGCGTAGGTTCTGTTGCCCGCTCATCGGGAAATCATTGGAAATTCCAACCGCCTCGATCCCACCAACTTTGATGACGTGCCGGATGTGCGCAAGCAAATGTCCGATGTTGGGCTCCGGATCTTTTGTAAGCCAGAAACTCATCATGAATATCCCGACGACCCCGCCCTTCTCCGCAATTGCGCGGATACCTTCATCATTGATGCAGCGAGGGTGATCTAACAGCGCTCTGCATGCGCCGTGCGAATATACCACTGGCGAGGTGCTACGCCGTGCAGCCTCATTGATCGTCGCGACAGAACCATGCGCAACATCAGGCAAAATCCCTACGCGGTTCATTTCGGCCAACCCATCGCGCCCGAAATCAGTCATCCCGCTTTGTTCAGGCTCGATTGCTCCGCCGGCAAAGCGATTGTTGTTATGATGGGTGAGCTGCAAAATGCGCAGCCCTTTCCGATGAAAGTAGCCGATCCGCTCCAAATCATCGCCGATCGTTTCGCACGATTGGAATTGCAAGAATGCAGCCGCACCGTTCTCGACGCCACCCTCAAGCAATTGGCTGCCCTTCGTGGCCAAAAACACCTGATCACTGGCTGTGATCTTGGCGATTGCCTGGTCGAGAGCCTTGTCATTCACCTCAAAGTTCCGCTGATATCTCGGCGTTCCGTCCGGATCCCTGACTTCTTCAACTTGAGATACATCGCAAATCATCGCCGAAAGACCCGATTGCGCGATATCATTCATATCTTCAGGAAGGAAACTCAGCCCATCGAACCAGAAATCTTCGCCAAAGCTATCCAGCGTGTCGCTGCCATCGCTTCCTGGGGACGAAGTACAGCTCGCAACTGCGGAGCCGGCCAGAACTGCCAAAAAGTCGCGTCTCCTTAATCTGTCGAAACTGCTCGTTGGGCTTCCTTCTTTCCCGTCATTCATATTCAACTCCTGTAAAACCCAATCTCATTGGACTAACCTTCGCATCGCCAGTCAAATTGTGCTATTGGCGCCGACATTAACCAAACCAAGGTAGAACACACAATGAAACTTCGCCCAATCGCAGCCGCGTTTGCCGTGCTTTTCGTCATCCCTCTCGGGTCGGTCGCTCTCGCGGCTGACGAAAAAGAGCAAAGCGCCAATGATGATGCAGAGGCAACTGTTTGCAAATATGCCAAGCTGGTCAACAGCCGCATCCCCCAAAGAGTGTGCATGAAGCAGCACGAATGGGATGCAATGGAACGCGAGCAGTTGGAAAACAAGCGCAGCAACCGCAACCGCAACAGCTCTTGCACAGACGGTGGCCGCTGCTGACCGGCAAAGGGGCAGAACCGGAATGGCGGTTTCGGCTCCGTTTCGGTCCGCACCTCAATCCAGCTGATAAAACTTTCGAAGCAAAAAATTTGGCCCGCGGATCGGTGACAATCCGCGGGCCATTTTATTGGTCAACCAATACGTTGGAGCGCTTATAGCCCTCCTGGGCCGCAATCCCTTTTCAGGAAGTCGAGCAGTTCTGTGTAAAGCTTTTCCTGATGGTCATACATCAGGGTCCGGGAGAAGTGATCGGCGCCTTCTAGAGTTACGAAGCGGTGCTTGGGCGAGTAACTGGCCTGTTGCACAGTACCACCTGCTGTAGCGTTTGCTCTTGTGTCTTCACTTTTTGATCTGCTGTCAGTGACTGCCGCAACATCCTCGCCAACGGTAACCCTTGGATCGAGGAAACCAGCCTTTTTGAACTCGGTCTGATAATCTTTGTAGTTGAAGTACAACACACGTGCATCGACATCGCCGTGAACCATGAATACCGGAATGTTGACCTTTTCAACTTCGTTGACCGGGTTGATTCCAATCATACCGCGGCGTTTTGACCATTCATCCAAAGCTTTACCAAACCGCGTCGAACGCCGTTTGAAGTATACTTTCTCCGGATCAGCGACGGCCGCTCCAGCAATAGTACATTGATAGATGTTCGGACTGCGCGAAGCGGCAACTAGTGCTGCATAACCGCCATAAGACCAACCGAACATTGCAACACGGTCAGCATCGACCAAGCCTTGCTCGATCAGATAAAGCGCACCGTCATCCTTGTCGTCCTGCATAGCAAGTCCATGCTCGCCATAACCAGCATCGAAATGCTCTTGGCCCCAGCCAGTCGAAATCCGGTATTGCGGCTGCAAAACCATATAACCCGCATTTGCGAGCATCTGGCCCCACTCGTCGTAAGCGATAACCTCATTTACGTGCGGGCCGCCATGGGGCAGCACGATCAACGGATGTGGCCCTTCCCCCTTCGGCTTAGTTACATACGCTGGGATCATCATACCATCGCGGGCAGGATATTTGATGAATTCAACATCAGATAATTGTTCTGGCCTGAGCAACGGGTTGCGGCTTCCGACCTTGACCATACTGTCGCCGCGAACGAGCCACCAGGAACCGGGGTCGCGCGGGCCGATATTATGGACGACCATGGTTTTTCCATCGCGTGAGCGACTGCCAATAGTTACTGAGTGTGAGTACGGAATCTCTTTTTCGAGATTTTCGTACAGCTGTTTCTCGGTATCATCGAACCAATGGCGTTCGCGCCTGGCACCCGGGTAACGAGCGGCAACCAACCTTCGGTCACCGGCCCAATTCATCGAACTACGCTGAATAGCTGTGACGTCGGCTTCAGGGTTTTCATAGAGCTTATTTGTAAGTGTGCCGGTGTTGAAATCAAATTCATACAGAGCGGCTTTGTCGCCATCGACATTCTCGATGACATAGGCAGTATTCGGATCACCATCTTTCATTCCAGCATAGCCGTGAATGCCGCTTAGAACGCGATAGAGGTTGTTCTCATTGTCCAGATCGAACCGGAGACTTGTAACTTCAGTCCACGATCCATCACCCGGTTTTCGATAGTAATACTTTTGCTGCTTGGAGCCAGCATCGTAGCTGGTCGACCAACGGGGATTTCCGTCGTTGTCGAACTGAGCTTGAGGATACTTTTCATTTCCGCGCAGGACTAGCGAATTGCGCCCTGATCTCAGGTTAAACTTGAAATAGGAACGCGGCCGAAATGCAGCGAATGGATCAACACCTGTGCTGCCATCATTCGCGATAACACTTTCAACCAGAACATTGTCAGGATCATTTGGCAGCGTGTTCACGATGTTGAACTGACCGCCAACTTCCGAAAATTTCCGGGACTTCACATTAAATGCAAACGCCTTGTAATCTCGCACATCTTCTTCAGGCCCTTTTACCGATTTCCGGTTCACCTGCCAAGCTGTGCCGAAAATGTAGTTGTCGTTGACCCAACGTGCGCTAAGCAGCTCCATCGGCTCCGCATTTGTGCGAATTGGCTTCTTGGAGAGATCTGCTGTCTCGTAGATCTCCATGAAATACGTGCCTTCCTTGCTCTCAAGCTTCATAAGCATGAGATATTTCCCGCTCGGAGAAACTTGAACGGTCGGCATGACATCGCGCAGAGACCACACCTCTACAGGTACTGAAGGCGACTGTTCCGACTGAGCGGTTGCAGGGCCCATGCTGAGCGTCATCGCTCCGGCACAGGCGGCGAGAAGTGTTGCTTTGAGAATTTTCATGATACGCATCCTAACTATCTGCGAATGAACTGAACCCTAACGAAAAACGGCCCCGCAACCAAGTGGTTCCGGGGCCGTCTCTAACCGTTTCGATCAATCATCGTCGACTTAGAACTCGACATTAACTGAAGCGAAGAACTCGCGTCCGTCATAGTCATAGCCTGCGCCGATTGCCGTATTGGCGATCGAGAAGACCTCGTTCGGGCTAACCAACGGAGGAGCCGTGTTGAAGATGTTGTCGACGCCGACAATCACCGTGAAACGATCTGCCATCCGGTAGCGAACCGATGCCGTGTGCAGGAACTGCTCTTTGGCAAAGCCTACGTCACGGCAGAACACTCCATCACCAGCAACTGCGCCATTGGCTGAACCACCACCAGTACAGGTGTCACCGATAAAGCCGGTTGGGTTTCCGTCGGGACCGTTGCCGAAGGCGTCACTTAGCGGATCAATGCCATCGGCATCTTGCTCAACCTTACCAGTGTAGCGAACCTGCCAAGTAAGGCGGATATCATCCACGTCAGCGGTAAAGATCGCACGGCCAGTCCACTTCGGCAGACTGAATTCACCGGCATCTTCATCGAAGGTAGAGTTGCCATTGTCATCAATGAACACATTGCTGCGTTCAATCAGGTGGTTGGCACGAAGATCGACACCAAGATCAATCACGGTACCGAATGCAACAACTTCTTTACCAAAAGACGCGTTGATATCGATGCCGCGGACATTCTCTTCGTTCAAGTTAATGAACCCACTGTTGACCCCGGAAACAAGCATCCGTTCGTTACCAGCACCTGTCGCAATTTCGATCCGGTCGCAGAATGCGCTGCGAGTGCCGTCTTGCCGAGTGTAGCAGTCGTTAATGATGAACTGCGACGATGGCTCGACGATCGCCCCTTTGATTTTGATGTCGAAGTAGTTAGCTGCGAGACTGACATCCCAACCACCAGCAAACGTTTCTTCAAAGGCAAAGCCAGCAGTCATCGAGCGTGATGTTTCTGGATCAATGTCCAAAGTACCACCTGATGTGATTTGCACACTTTGCGATTGATCAACATTTGTGCCGGTCGCGTTTTGGCCAACCAAAGTTGGATCACGCCCTTCACGTTGGCAGTTGGCGAGAATGACCGGATCACGCAAATCCCGAGTTGGGTCGTACCCTGCACCCAAGCCATCAAACGCGTCGTCAGGCACAGCACATGGATCAAACAGCGTCAAGAAGCCCGTCTGGCCCGCAAGGAAGTTTTCCCGAAGGTTCGGCGCACGGAACGACGTACCATAGGTAAACTTCAGCTGCAGAGCCGGGATCGGACGCCAGCCAGCTGCAATCGAATAAGTGTAGTTGGTTCCGTAGAACTCCTCATCAGTTACACGGCCTGCGAGTTTGAGGTTCAATTCCTCAACCCAAGGCTTACCAGCTTGCAACGGAATATCGAGTTCACCAAAGGCCTCGCGGATCCATTTGCTACCCTGAGCACCTTGGTCACTGTTCTGCTGGATAAGCAAACCATTCGCCGTAACCAAATCAGGCTGAGAATCGATCTTGTCTTTACGCCATTCGAAACCGAACACCGCACCAACAGGACCAGCGGGCATATCGATTACGTTACCGGTAATAAACGCGCTGGCAACCGTTTGCTCATAGGTTGTGTCGAACACCTTTCGGCCAAAGAGGTAATCTCTTTCCGCCTGAGTCGCGAAGTCACCAAATGGAGCAACATAAACGCTTGGCGAGAAGATATTGACCGGCACGCAACCAGTGACAAGGTCAGGTAGCGCCAGGCTGGGGTTCGCAAGCCCATTGTTGGCCGCGCCACCCGCGTTACACGCGCCGCCAGCCACAAGTGCCGGAGAGGGGTCCGACCGGTTGTAGCCGTCCGCAACGCCATCGCCCGTGTTGTCGACCAAAGTAGGGTCAATTCCCAATGCGAAGGCCAATTTGTCTTCACGAACACCCAAGCGGATCGACCGCCCTTCGGAACGCGAATAGACAAGCGAGGTGTCGAAGGTCCAGCTTGGTGAGATGAAGGGCAGATCGCCCTTGACACCAAAGACACCGCGATATTGCTCTTGCGTTACATCCACATTGTTTCGGTCGCCCGCAATCGTGAAGAACGACTGAACCGGCAGATTTGCGCCCTCCGGCACAAAACCAGGTGGCAATCCGTGGAACTGGTTGAACACTGCAGTACAATCAACGCCGTTGGCGTTGGTCGTGAAATTACACGGATTGAACTGGTTGCCAGCCGGCGCGAACACAGCAATCTGGGTTTGCCCTGTATTGGCGGAAAAAATCTCGGCGCGCGTGAAATTCGCTTCAAAGTAAGGCGTGATGTTCGCATCACCTGCCAGCGTGTATTCGCCATATGCCATGACGTTGAACAGCTTCTGCTCACTCAGGAATGTCTGATCTGGGTTGAGGCCGGACAAGTTATAGTCGGCAAAGTCGACATCCCGCAGACCATCGCCGTTGGTGTCAACCGAGTTGCCGAATGCGTTTGTGTTCTCACTAAAGTTTGGAACACCCGTGTTACCACCTGGAATCCCAGGTCCATCTGGCCCTTGAAAGAACAAAGCGCCAAAGCCAAAGCTAGGTGCGCGGATTACGGCAGCTCCGGTTCCGACAAACAATCTACAATCCTGCTCGGATGTACCGATTGCGCCATTAGTGTCCCTCAGCAATCGTGCATTGCTAGCGCGATCCGTTGTTAGGATATTACCGTTTTGGTCAATTTCATAATGCGTATCGCAACCTTGGAAGAAAGAGCGGTCGCGCAGACGCACCGCATCACGGTAGTCATATTCAACGCCGATACCAATGAAGCCACGATCCAGGTTAATGCCGTAAGCGCCACTAATGGTATAATCTTCGCCTGCGCCGTTAGGATTGACTTCCCCCCGAGCAAACAGCTCAAGGCCGTCGAAATCCTTGCGAAGGACGATATTACCGACACCGGCAACAGCGTCCGAACCGTAAACTGACGACGCACCGTCAAGCAGTAGGTCATAACGCTCAATCAGCGAGCCTGGCAGAAGGTTGATCGAAGGATTGCTTGGCGCACCCTCAACACCTGAAGGAGCAAGCCGGCGACCATTCAAAAGCAACAGCGTACGGCCTGCACCAAGGCCGCGAAGGTTTAGCGTTTGCGAACCCGGACCGTTGTCAAGAACGAAGCCTTGGAAGGTTGCATCGATCTGCGTGCCCGAAGCCGATTCAGAGCGCTGCAGAATTTGCGAAGGATCGAACAGACCAGTTTCCTGCGACTGTTCGGTTGTCAGCACCTGAAGCGGTGAAATGCTCGAATAGGTGTCGCGCTTAATACGCGAACCGGTAACAACGATTGGCGTGCCGCCCTGACTTCCGCTCGAAGCGGTATCGGTTACATCAACCGTTTCCTCTTCAGTGGTTGATTCTTCCTCAGGATCGGTATCCTGAGCAACCGCCGAAGCGGACATGACAAGTGCAAGCGCCGATACCGAGTAGGTCAGGCCCTTGAACGCATTTTCGTGAAACTTTTTCATTAAGTACTCCAGTCGCGACA
>Ga0316204_10011567_pt1 | contig 11004 bp, 8 predicted proteins | sample 6monrhotite_MG_2_FD_205661 | JGI IMG/M metagenome (GOLD analysis project Ga0316204, IMG submission 205661) | Microbial mat bacterial communities from mineral coupon in-situ incubated in ocean water Damariscotta River, Maine, United States -... | ecosystem: Environmental > Aquatic > Marine >...
GCGGAGTAAGGGGGCGTGCGTTAGGTCAACCCGGGCCTCCGGTTCTTTTATTCCACAGGCTCTTTTACACTCCGCATTAGCCACAGCCCGACCACGAAGAACACCAGAATGGTCGCCATGCCCCAACGCTGGCTATCCATTGTTACCGTGACCCAACCAAGCAGAGCCGGTCCCATGAAAGCCGTCGCCTTGCCCGACAACGCAAACAGCCCGAACATTTCAGTTCGCATGTCGGCGGGTGCCATCCGGGCCATGAGTGAACGGCTGGCTGATTGTGTCGGGCCGACGAACAACCCCAAAGGGAGAGCAAAGACCCAGAACAGGGCTTTGCCGTCGACAATCAAAACCGCCGTGCTGAGAACGATCAGGCCTGTAACCGCGACCATAATCACCGGCTTTGCGCCGAACCGGTCGTCCGCCCAAGCGAAACCGGTCGCGCCCAACCCTGCCGCAACATTCATTCCGATTCCAAACAGGATCAATTCCTGAAAGGTAAACCCGAACGTTCCAGCCGCATAGATTCCGCCAAAGGCAAACAGTGTGTTCAGTCCATCGACGAAAAACATGCGCGCGATCAGAAACCGCACAATATTCCGATACTCGCCGATCCGGCGCGCCGTCGCCACAAGCACCTGCAGCCCTTGCTTCGCTGCGGTCAACGCCGGGGTTGTGGTTTTCGGCTGATCCGGCACCCAGAGAAACAGTGGTAACGAGAAGACAGAAAACCACACCGCAACCAACGGCCCGCTGATGCGGATATGCTCAGCCGTTTCCTTATCCAATCCAAACCACGGCGTATCGGCCTGGATAAACCCCACCAGCATGACAATCAGACAGGCCAGCCCGCCAAAATAACCGAGCCCCCACGACCAACCGGACAATCGCCCCAGCTTGTTGCGCGGGGCAATGTCCGCCAACATTGCATTGTAGAACACCATACCGGTCTCAAAGGCCGTGTTGGCAATCACCACCAACACCAGCGCGATGATAGCAAAGGAAGTTACCGGCTGGATCCACCACAAGCTCGCGCTGGCGGTGACACAAAGCAGGGTAAGGACAAAAAGCCATGGCTTTCTTCTGCCGCCACGATCCGCAATCGCACCCAGTATGGGGGACAGCACGGCAACAAAAATTGCCGAAATGCTGATGGCGTAGCCCCACGCGGTCGTGCCCGCTATTTTGTCCGCGCTTACACCTTCCGTAAAATAGGCAGCAAAGACAAAAGTGGTAATCACTGTCGGGAAGGCGGAGTTGGCCCAATCGAACGAGCACCACGCGGCAAGGCTTCTGTTGCTGACCTTGCCACGCGCTGTCACTTGCTAAACCCGCAACTGGAATTAATCATTTTTCGCGGCACAAGGATCGCAGCTGCCGGCTGGCAACGGCAATCATGGACAGGTCGTTCATTTCCGTTGCCCACAATTCGTTCAACACCGTTTCCGCCCGGCCAACAGTATTTCCGTTGGATGCTATCCATGCCTCGACGGCCTGTTGCGGTGACATGTTTGCCTTTGCACTTTGCAGGACCTGAGCCGTGATGTTGAGTTGGTGCGAGAAAATTTCCTCAATCAGCGCATCCACGGCTAGCTGCTGCCAATAGCTTTCTCCGCCCAGAGCTTCTGCTGCGCCGCGCAGTCGTCCCAGACGGAATCGAGCACCAACAGCAAAATAGCATTTCGCGACCTGTATAACGGGGACAATGCGCTCCGTTGCCAACCGGGAAATATCACAACCGGCAGCCATGTTAACCAAGCCCATGACACGGATTGCCAACGTTTGAGGAACCCCGGCTTCTACCAGAGACCGGGCCCGCGACCGTAGGTCATCCATATAATGGGGAGGAATCACCATGTCGATATTTTCGGCAATCTGGGTTACGCCATCAATGTACGCGCTCACGTGTGAGCCGATAGCAAGTCCCGGCTCGCCGTTTCTCAGGAACCACATTGTCCCCCGCTCCAACAAATTGTTGACCGCGATCAACATGGCGGCCTGAACATTCGCCGCGACCTTGTTGTCGAGGCTTTCAATCTCACGCCAAATGCTACGAACGCCGAAGACTTCACGGGCGATAACAAAGGCCCGAACAATATCTGAAACCGGCATGCCGGTTTTTTCCTTGAACTCGTAGACAAACGTATCGCCGACGCGGTTAACCAGTGAATTGGTAATCCGGGTAGCAATGATTTCGCGCCGCAGCCGATGCTTCTCGATCCCGGGCCGGTACTTGCCCTGAAGCGGTGTCGGGAAATAACGGATCAGATCTTCCGTTGTCGCCGGATCATCCGGCACGTCAGAATCCAGGATCTCGTCGTACAAAGCCAGCTTGGCGTAGGCGAGAACGACCGACAGTTCCGGCCGGGTCAATCCCGTACGCTGAGCAACCCGATCGGTAATGGTTTCGTCATCCGGCAAGAACTCAACATCACGGTTCAGTAAATCCCGACGCTCAAGGTCCCGCATCAGACGCATCTGGTTTTCAACGGCATGGTAGCCCTTGGCCTGAATAACCGACAAAGCCTGACTTTGCTGATAGTTGTCCATTAACACCAGATCGGAGACTTCGTCCGTCATCACGGCAAGCAGCTTGTTGCGATCTTTGGGACTCAACGTACCTGCCAGTACGCTGGCATCAATCAGGATCTTGATGTTGACCTCATGATCCGAACAATCAACACCCGCCGAGTTATCGATAAAGTCCGTATTCAGGCGGCCACCACGAAGGGCATAATCGATACGACCCAACTGGGTTGTGCCCAGGTTTGCGCCTTCCCCGATAACACGGGCAGCAACCTCGGCGCCATTGATGCGGATTGCATCATTGGCCCGGTCGCCCGCATCAGCATGACTTTCCGACTCGGCCTTGATGTAGGTGCCGATGCCGCCAAACCACATAAGGTCGGCTTGGGCACGGAGCATCGCCCGAAGCAATTCGTTGGGGGCAACCTTGTCTTTTGTAAAACCAAATAGTTTTTTGATTTCTGCGGTCAGAACAATTGACTTGGCGGATCGTTCAAAAATCATTGCGCCTTTGGACATCACTTTCTTGTCGTAGTCAGTCCATGATGAGCGGCCCATATTGAAAAGCCGGTTACGCTCGACCCAGCTTTTTGCGGGATCAGGATTTGGGTCAACAAAGATATGCAAGTGGTTGAACGCGCCAATCAGCTTGATGTGCTTCGACAGCAACATGCCGTTTCCGAACACATCGCCAGACATGTCGCCGACGCCGACAACGGTAAAGTCCTCGTTCTGGATATCCGTCCCAATTTCGCGGAAATGTCGTTTAACGGATTCCCACGCACCTTTGGCGGTAATGCCCATTCCCTTGTGGTCGTAACCCTGACTGCCGCCGGACGCAAAGGCATCTCCAAGCCAGTGCCCATAGACCTCGGACACGCCATTGGCGATATCGGAAAACGTCGCCGTCCCCTTGTCCGCAGCAACCACGAGATAGGGATCATCGGCGTCATGACGCACCACACGTTTCGGTGCCTTGATACCGTTACCGACGATATTGTCCGTCAGGTCCAGCAGGCCGGATATGAAGGTCTTGTAGCAGGAAATTCCTTCTTCCAGAAATGCATCGCGGCCGCCTTCCGTCGGTGGCCGCTTGACCACGAACCCACCCTTTGAGCCGACGGGAACGATGACCGCGTTCTTGACCTGCTGTGCTTTAACCAGTCCCAGAACCTCGGTTCTGAAATCTTCCGGCCGGTCAGACCAGCGTAATCCACCGCGGGCAACCATTCCGAAGCGCAGGTGCACACCTTCCACTCGTGGGCTATAGACGAAGATCTCGCGCAAGGGCCGCGGCAGAGGCAGCTCTTCAATATTTTTTGAATTCAACTTGAACGAAATGTAAGCCTTGTCGGCACCATGTTCGTCCGGTTGATAAAAATTGGTCCGGAGCGTGTTGTCCACCACGTTCAGGAAACGGCGAAGAATGCGGTCTTCGTCTGCACTGGTGACATTCTCCAACCCTGCTTCAAAGGCTTTTTTGATCCGCGCCACGTCGCGCGAGGCGGTTTTCTGCTGGGCGGGGTCAAACATGGCCTGAAACAGATTGACGATCATCTGGGCCAGCGACGGGTTCCGTGACAGCGTTTGTTCCATGTAGGTTTGCGAAAATGGAATTCCGGCCTGACGGAGGTACTTACAATAAGCTCGGATAACCGCCACCTGACGCCAAGTCAGGCCGACTCTGCAAACCAGCGCATTGAAACCGTCACTCTCGATTGCGCCGTACCAGACCTGCTGGAAAGCATCATGGAAATTTTCCCGGATATCGTCACAGTTGATGTGCGAGCCATCCTGAGTAACGAGACCAAAGTCGTGGATCATGACAGAGCGGCCGGAATCGATGGCCGACTCAACCCGATGGGGTGCTTCCTCGATAACCCGAAACCCCATGTGCTCAAACATTGGCAGGGCATCCGAGAGGGGAATAGGGCTGTCCGGGTGGTAAAGCTTGAAACGCACCAGCGCGTCTTCGCTGCCGGTAATGTCATACAAGTTCATGCCAATGACGTCGGCTTCCAACACTTGGTCAACCATGGCCATATCGTCGACAGCCGTGTCGGCGTCATATTGCTCCTGATACCCGGGGCCAAATGCCTCGCCGTACCTTCCCATTAACTCGCCGACGTCGCGTTCCCCAAAATGACCGCTCAGGGCATCTTCCAGTTTATCGCTCCAGGCCCGTGACGCGGAGACGAGCTGTTCTTCGATAGCTTTGACATCGTATTCGGGAATTGCCCCGGGTGTTGTTTTGATGATGAAGTGAACGCGCGCCAATGGGCCGTCACCGAACTGCGTTCGGAACGCGACCAGTCGCCCGTCAAACGAGTCTGCCAGAATCCCGCCGACGCTCTGGCGCAGGTTACTGTTAAAACGATCGCGCGGCACGAAAACAAGACACGATATGTGGCGCTCAAAATCATCCTTACGCACAAACAACGCTACACGCTGACGTTCCTGCAAGTGCAGGATGCCCATCGCCGTTGTAAACAACTCGTCGTCGGATACCTGAAACAACTCATCTCGAGGATACGTTTCGAGGATGTTCATCAGCGCCTTGCCATCGTGGCTGGCCGGGCGAAAGCCGGCGCGCTGAATAACCCGGTCCAACTTTTGGCGGAGCAGGGGGATTTCCCGCGGTGTGCGGTTGTAGGCCGTTGACGTGAACAACCCAACAAAAACCCGCTGGCCGATAACTTTACCCCGCGCGTCATGCCGTTTGATGGCAATGGCGTCCATGTGCACGCGACGGTGAACCGTCGTGCGCTGATTGGTTTTGGTTACCATTAACAAATCAGGGTGGCGCATGAACGCATCAACCTCGGGCGGCGTCGCCCCTTTGGCAGATGTGTTTTCGAAAACCATGGCGGACGGATCCCGCAGGATTCCAAGTCCGGTTTTTTTGTCGATTGTCGCTGACGCGGTTTTTCCAACCTTCTTGAAAGTGTAGTCACGATACCCGAGGAAGGTGAAATGATTGTCGTGAATCCAGCGCAGGAAATCCCGGCCCTCTGATACGGACTCGGGCGAATATCCCGCCATGCCTCCGGTTTCGAGCTCTTCGATCAACGACCACATGCGATGCCGCATGGTCCGCCAGTCTTCGACGGCAAACCGAACATCTTTCAGGACATTTTCCAAGCCCCGCTTGATTTCCTTGAGGCGCGGCCCCCGTTCCTGGGTCACCTCAACATGCATAAAGGACTCACGCGCGATATCGGGGTCGCCGGAAGAAATCTCGCTGACATCCCGCAACAAGCCCTTGGACGTACGCGTGACCGCCATGATCGGGTGAACGACCAAGTGGACAGTCAGGTCAAGCCGGTTCAGTTCCGCGGTAACGGAATCAACCAGAAAGGGCATGTCGTCGGTCACAATTTGAACAACTGTTCGCTCGGCTTCCCAGCCGTCAGGCTTCGCTGTCGGATTAAAAACCCGAACAATGGCCTGAGACGAGCGGCGGGTCTGGCACGCGGCCAATTGGTTTGTCGCAATCGCAGCCAATTCATCCGGCTTGCGGTCAACAATGTCATGCGGCGGAACGTTGTCAAAATACTGGCGGATGTACCTCTCGGCCATGGCGCCTTTTGTTTTCCCCATGCGCTTGCGCGCCGACGCGATAACTTTGCTAACCAGCCGAGATGCCACTTGTTCAGCTTTTGCCGCCATAAAGGTAGTCCCCTATCTGAAAGATCCGCATAGTCCCCTAATATCTGTAGGTTAACCTATTTGGATTCAAGAAGGGAAGCAGGGAAACATAGCCACCTTTTTCACAAGTCTTCCCTTTGTTGCAATAAACGGGTGCCGCGCAGGGGTTGATGGCACGCGAACAGGAGGCCGGCGCGCCGGTTGGCGTGTTCGGTAATTTCAGAAAAATGGGGAAATGGAGCGGGCGATGAGATTCGAACTCACGACATTCTCGTTGGCAACGAGATGCTCTACCACTGAGCTACGCCCGCATAATTCCTGTGTCGATCCTGAAACAGGGCGACCGGAAGCGCGCCGATAATACGCATAGCGACTGGCAATGCAAGGGGCATCTTTCCATATGTTTTTTATTCTTTGCCTTGAAGACACAAGCCTTGAGAGCCCGGGGCAGGGCGGTTTACAATCTGCCCTATGCCAAAGACACGCGAACAGTTATTTGAATGCCTTGACGGCCTTGGAATTAGCACCTCCACAATCGAGCACGCCCCGGCATTCACCGTGGACGACAGCAAGGCTTTTCGGGGCTCGCTGCCTGGCGCACATTGCAAAAACCTGTTTCTCAAAGATAAAAAGGCGGCAATCTGGCTGGTCGTCGCCCTGGAAGACCGCGCCATCGATATGAAGGAACTGCGCCACCAGATCGGCTCCAGCCACCTATCGTTTGGCAAACCGGAGCTCCTGATGGAGCTTCTCGGCATTGCCCCCGGGTCAGTAACGCCATTTGCCCTGATTAATGATACCGAGCGCCGGGTTAACGTGGTGCTGGATGCCGAGATGATGGCCCATAGCTTGCTCCACTACCACCCATTGGTGAACGATGCGACGACCGCCATTTCACCAGATGACCTGATGGCCTTTATTCGAGCTTGCGGGCATGAGCCCGCGGTTGTTTCCCTGTAACCCTCCCCATACACCTGAAACATTCCGGCGACCCTGAAATCCCGTATAGGGCTTGCGTTCCGGGGCGGAAACAGCCATCTCTATCCTAACAATTTGACAGAATGGAACATGGAAACCATGGCTATAATAATCGGACCGGAAAATACTGCTGGCGACGGCACCCCTGAGGCATCGGATGCCGGTACGGATCCGTTGGTCGGCAGCTCCCGTCCTGATCCCGCCGGAGCGCCAGCAAGCGGCGGAGGGGCCAACCTTGTAACGGAAACTACCGCCGAAACATTCAGGGCCGACGTTATCGAGGCATCCATGGAGGTGCCTGTAATCGTAGACTTCTGGGCGCCATGGTGCGAGCCATGCAAACAGCTTGGGCCCATGCTCGAAAAGCTGGTTCGGCAAGCCGGCGGACTGGTTCGAATGGTCAAAATCAATATTGACGAGAATCAGGAACTGGCGGCACAAATGCGGATCCAGTCCATCCCCATGGTTTATGCTTTTTCGCAGGGAAAGCCGGCGGACGGCTTCCAGGGTGCCGTTCCGGAAAGCCAGCTGAAGGAATTCATCGCGCGCCTGACCGGAGGGGCAAAACCCCCCATGGAAGCCGCTTTGGAAGAGGCAAATGCAATATTGGAAGCCGGCGACCCGGAAGGTGCTTCCGCTATTTTTGCTCAAATTCTAGGGCACGACGAGGCCAGCGGCCCTGCCATCGCCGGGTTAATCCGGTGCACGACGGCAACAGGTGAGTATGAGCACGCCCGCGACATCCTTGAAGGGCTGACCCCGGAATTGCAAAAGGATGCAGATGTAAGCGCCGCCGTTGCCGCTCTGGAGCTTGCCGAGCAATCCGGCGGGCAGGATGACGCCGCGACCGCCGACCTCATCGCCCAACTCGATGCCGCACCAGACAATCATCAGGCACGTCTTGATCTGGCGGTTTCCTATTACGGTGCCGGTCAAAATGAAATGGCCATTGAGGAGCTTATTGAAATCATTCGCCAGGACCGCACCTGGAACGACGATGCCGCACGAACGCAGTTACTGAAGATATTTGAGGCCCTCGGGCATTCCCACCCTGCGACCGTGGAGGGACGAAGCCAGCTCTCGTCAGTCTTGTTCTCATGACCGAGAACATCGGATCAAGCGGGGCCATGTTTGGTGGCGATATCCCGCCTGAGGAGTTGTTGCCCGACGAATTGCCGCTGTTCCCGTTAACCGGTGTTTTGTTGTTACCCGACGCAACCATTCCGCTGAACATCTTTGAGCCCCGATACCTGAATATGGTGGAGGAAGCGCTGGGAACGGGGCGTGTTATCGGTATGGTACAGCCAAAAATTACCGATGTTGAATCGCCCTCTGGCGAACCCGGCGTCTATGAAACCGGATGTGCGGGGCGAATTATCTCTTTTGCAGAAACCGGCGATGGCCGTTTTGCCATTACATTGCTGGGGTTGTGCCGGTTTCACATCGCCTCCGAATTGCCACTCCAATCCGGATACCGTCGGGTGAAGCCCGATTATTCCCCGTTTATTAGCGATCTGGAAGATGACGAAAGCACGGTGCCCCATCGCGAAATCTTGCTGAGCACGGTTGAAGCCTATTTTCTCGCGAATGATATCGAGGCGGACTGGTCAACCATCGATGGCGCAGCTGATTCTGCGCTTATTACGACCCTGTCCATGCTGTGTCCCTTCGCACCGAGCGAAAAGCAGGCGTTGCTGGAATGCGGGAACACCGAGGTGCGTGGTGAATTGCTGGGAAACCTCATGGCGCTATCATTACACGGTGACGCCGCCAATCATGGCGTTCGTCACTAAAGAACAAAAGCCGGGTTCTGGTTCCGGAACCCGCACGGCTACGGAAGAACCAGCATGACAGACAGACGTGTGGACCCAAAGCTATTGGAAATCCTTGTGTGTCCCTTGACCAAGGGGCCCCTGAGCTACGATGCGGAGGCTCAGGAACTTATCAGTAAACGGGCAGGCTTGGCGTACCCGATCCGTGATGGCATACCCATCATGTTACCTGACGAAGCGCGGGCTCTTGACGATGGGCCCGCCAAACCAACACCCCTGACCGAGGTTACCTGATGCAGGATTACACTTCCAAGAACCAGCCTGTCGAAATTCGCCTTGTTCGCGAGGAAAAGCGTCTGGATGTTGAGTTTTCTGATGGCCACACCTTTAGCTTACCGGCGGAATTCCTGCGTGTTGAAAGTCCATCCGCCGAGGTCCAGGGTCACGGCCCCGGCCAGAAGACGCTCGTCGCTGGCCGCCGACACGTAGGGATCATGGGCGTTGAAGCCGTCGGCAATTATGCCATTCGGATCAAGTTCGACGACTTGCATGATACAGGTATCTTCACATGGGATATTCTGCACGAATACGGCCTCAACCAGAGCGAAATGTGGCAGACCTATCTGGATGAACTGGAACGACAGGGCCTTAGCCGCGATCCATAAGGGCGCACAGCCCTATAACGGCTGCCCACGCATAAGACGCGGCAACTCACCGACCAGCCCCATGGCGTGGCGCATGAACAAACGTTTGAGGGGTGGAATCTTGTTCACCACGCCCAGCCCGAAGTCGCGCGCCATGCGAACGGGAGCAATATCGTTGGAAAACAAGCGATTCAAGATGTCCGTCATCGCCAGCATAAGGGTGTTGTCGAAACGCCGCCAACGCTCGTAGCGGTCGAGAACCGTCGCCGCGCCCATATCCAGACCCAGTCGCTGTGCATCGATAATAACCTCTGCAAGAGCGGCAACGTCACGCAAGCCCATATTCAAACCCTGTCCGGCAATCGGGTGCATGCCGTGTGCAGCATCGGCAATCAGCACCAACCGTTCATCAATTGAGCGTTCAGCAAACTGCAACGACAAAGGGTAACTCCAGCGCGGTCCGACGACCTCGACCTTTCCCAGAAAGTCCCCGAAACGGTTCGACAGCTCGGCGCCAAACTCCGCTTCGTCCAGCGCCATCATTGCCGGGGTCAATGCGGACCGTTCCGTCCAAACGATACATGACTGGTCGCCCATCAGCGGCAAGATCGCAAACGGCCCCGCAGGGAGGAAGTGCTCGTAAGCTACATTGTTGTGGGGTTTTTCATGGCGCACCGTACAGACGATACCACACTGATTGTACGACCAACCCGTCAGTTGGATTCCCGCGCGCTTTCGAATCTCCGAGCCACGTCCGTCGGCGCCGACCACCAGCCGGGCGCGGATGGTATCTCCGCTTTGCAGGACGGCGGTCACGCCGTCGGCGGTGCGCTCGAGGCTTTCCAGCTGGTCCGGCGCTCGAACGGTCAGTTTTTCCAGAGATTTAAATCGTTTTGCAAGGGCTGCCCGATGGCGGCGGTTCTCCACCATGAAGCCAAACGGTTCGCCGTCCAGATCCTGATGGTCATAGTGCAAGAACATCAAGGAGTCGCCATCGGCGACGCGAATATCCTGAATAGTGGCGCTATCGTCCGCAAGGTCGTTCCACAATCCCGCGCCGCACAGCACGCGCTGGCTGCCAAGCGCTATGGCTGACGCCCGCCCGTCATATTCGGGATCAAGGACAGTTGACGGCGCTTCCCGGTCGATAACAACCGTCTCGACACCTTGGGCAGCAAGAATACAGGCCAGCGTGCCACCAGCCAGCCCGCCGCCAATGATGAGAATATCGATTTTCTGGTCTGCCATGCCATTACGATGATATCCGGCCCGTAAATTGTCCAGTATTTCCGGGTTTTGTAGCATTTTCTTGCGCCTTATTTTTAGACACTGTTTTTACATTGCCTAATTTTTAGGCGGCTTATTTGGCGGAGCACGATCCTCTCATTGATGCGACCCGGTAAGCCATTGTTTAAGGGTCATTTTTTTCGATGCTGTTTTGG
>Ga0316204_10011568_pt1 | contig 11003 bp, 12 predicted proteins | sample 6monrhotite_MG_2_FD_205661 | JGI IMG/M metagenome (GOLD analysis project Ga0316204, IMG submission 205661) | Microbial mat bacterial communities from mineral coupon in-situ incubated in ocean water Damariscotta River, Maine, United States -... | ecosystem: Environmental > Aquatic > Marine >...
CATCTTCAAAATGCTGTCCCATTATCAGTGGTTGCCAATGACAATGGGACAGCATTTTGAAGATGATGCATTTAAACAAAGTTACCCATTTATTGCAAAGCGGTTTGAAAAAGCGATTCAAAATCATTTAATACAACGAGGATCTGTGTTTGTTAGCAAATCACCCGAAGCCTATATCTCTTATCATTATTTAGTGTCTGAAACACGTTCTCTTGAGCCTAGAACCAGTTTTGGTTTTTTTGGCCACTCTAGGCATTTTGGTTTGTGGAGCCGTTTCCCAGTTGAATACTATGAAGTCGTCACTGAAATGGCCACTTGGAGGATTGGTATTTATAACAAGGCAGGTGAATTGGTATGGCAAGGTCAAACGAATACAGCTGTTCAAGCAGTCACTAATAATATGCAAGAAACGCTGGAGAATACTCAAAAAATTGTCGATAGCATTTTATTGCAATATCCGCCTAGATAATAAGAACAAAGTAAATGGCTGCTAATTTTCTAGATCGTTATTGTGGTTTTCTTCTGGTGTTGGAAAGCTTTTTCCGCTTATTTGATAGGCGAAGATAAGAACTTGTACGATGGCTTCGTACAACTCTTCAGGGATTTCATCGTTAATTTCTACCTGACTTAACAGTCCGACTAGATCTCGATTTTCTTGAATGGGAATGCCTAGTTCCGTTGCTTTTCGAATGATTTCGTCTGCAATGTATCCTTGTCCTTTGGCTGTTACCTTTGGCGCGCCAGAGCCTTCATATTCAATAGATACGGCCAGTTTATCGGCTAGGGTTTTGGGAGGTTGGTTCATTTAGGTTAACACCGTGTTAAAGTATTGACTTAGGGTAAGGGAGGCTTGATTGATAGGGTTTTATATAGGCAGATTAGTGTATCCACCTACATTAGGTAGCCAGAAAGGCTAAGGGAGAAGAAGAGCTTGAGAAAGTCCTAGTTTTTCAGAACTTGTTGTTAAGATTTCTGGCGTATTCTCCCAAGAAATCGTTTTGTCGTTTTCAAGGGTGTTCTTAACTAAAACTAAAAGGGTTTGAAGTCCTGCAGTATCAATTGTTTCAACGGCAGAAGCTTCAATTTTTATCTCATTATCAGCGTCGCTAAATTGTTGATTGAGTTCATTAAAATGATCATCAATATGGTGAATGGTTAAATTTTCTGGAAGCTTGATCTCGCTGCTCATGATACTCTCCTCATTGTTTAATCAAAATGTGCTATAGCACTCGATTAATAACAGATAGCAGCTTTTCAGGGCTAAATGGTTTAACAATCCAACCTGTTGCGCCAGCTTCTTTACCTTTTGCTTTCATGTCTCCAGAAGACTCTGTAGTCAAGCATAGAAGAGGGGTGAATTTATAGTTTGGCATGGCTCTTAAGGCTGTAACTAACTCTATACCGTTCATATTAGGCATATTTATATCTGTTACGATTAGGTCAAATTGCTCTTGTTTGGCTATGCCTAGTGCAACAGCACCATCTTCAGCTTCCGTTACATCATGTCCTGCAGACTTAAGGGACATGCTTACCATTTGTCTCATTGACTTAGAATCATCTACTGCTAAGATTTTTGACATCTTATACTCTCACTATTTATTCTTACAAGTTACTGTTGTTTGCGCCATTATACATAGGGCTAATCAATATTTAATGCTTTTTTAATACTGGCTAGAATACCATCATTTATTAACGGATCAACATGAAGGATGATGACAAGTTTCTCATTGATTGTGGCTAATCCTTGAATGTATTCTGACTGTACAGTGCCCGACATGTCTGGTGCGGTTTGTAATTCTTTTTTGTTGATGGCATAAACATCAGAGACACCATCTACCACAAGACCAATAATTTTCTGTACACCAGCATTGTCTTCAGATCTTACAATGATCACAACGGTGGTCTCGTCGTAGGTAACTTCATTTAAACCAAAACGAACGCGTAGATCAATAATAGGGACAACGGCACCGCGAAGATTAATTACACCCATGACATACTTTGGAGTGTTAGGGATAGGTGTGGTTTTTTCCCAACCTTTTATCTCTTGAACCCTTAATATGTCAACACCATACTCTTCCTGTCCCAGTATAAAGCTTAAGACTTGATCGTTATTACCATCATTTTGATCAATTTGTTCTTGAATGGAATCCAGATTTTTTTCCATATTTAGATGTCTCTCTTAGTTGACAGGATGTGTTTCTAAATTAACCGATTCATTCACAAAGGTCTAGCCTTTGAATATAAAATTAGCCAAAAAAAATATTATGTATTGTTTATATATTTTAATTACCCAATTTAAATGACTGTATAGGCAGTATTTTTACTTAAAAACTTTAAGACTAAGAACTCGCCAAGCTTGTTGAATAAAACATTGTTCGGAAATTAGATATGAATATCAATTATGGCAACTTGTGTGGTTTGGGCTGTATGAGTTGGCTTCTTCTCTACAATTTGTAGCATTTTGATATTGAGATCATTATCAGCAAAATTTTGAGTTAATGTGTCTAGTTGTTCTGCGATAAGTTGCTCTAGATTGTCCGTCTCACACCAAAGAAAACAGCTTATTTCACCTTGAGGGTTCATCATTAACTTGGTAGACAGCTCTCCCTGTGGTAAAAGCGTCTCGATGACTATTTCCCAAGAAGGGGGTGACGTGTGGTTGTTTTTCCTAAATTCAATGTAGTTTTTATTGATTTGTTTATCTGAGTTAAAGGGGAGGTCTAGCGGTGTTATATATGGATTTTCATACAGCTGCAACTGTTGAACGGTGAGTCTGCTTATGGCTTGAGTTAACAAGCCTGCCAGCTGCGTTAGCTGAGGTAAGGGTGTTTTAACACTGAGGTTTTCAGTCTGCTGTTTGAGTGTAAGCAATTGGGCCTTCACGTCATTATTTAAATTTGGCTTATCTGTTTGTTTTAATTTGGATTCCATAAATAAACCACTTTCGGAGAGTTTATTTTTCAAATCCTTTCCTGACAATGGACTACCAGCCTTAAGGGTTTGGTCAAGCAGTTGATTAACGGGGCCTAGTAAGGAGGGCGGTAGGGATTGTATTAAACTTATTTGCTGAAAAGCTTGAGAAATCCCTGTTTGATTCGGTATAAATTGCCGATAAGCCGTCTGTAGGGCTTGTTGAGTCTGCAATGAATTTGAGGGTTTATTGGAAGCGTTGAGAATGGCGAGTTCTATAGAAGGCTGAGTTTGCTTTACTTGAACTTGTACCGTACCAGAGCTTTGAATAGGCTCTTTGCTGGTTGCTAAAAGGGTTTGATTGCCGATGGTTAGCTGAACTTGTTTTCCTTGAACTTGCTCAATGGTTGCGCTTAATACTTGGCCTACTTTTAATAGTGAAGCTGTTTGATTCGAGGTATTAAGAGTAAGAGATTGTGCAGTTGTTAAGTTATTAGAAATATAAACCATATTATCCCAAGCAATAATTTTTTTTGCTTGCATCCCATTAGATAGTCATTATATTGGTGACATTATGACAGATTTTAAATAAAGGCTTCACATAATGAGTGAAAGAGAGTTTGACTTTAACGACAATGATTTTATAAAAGTTCAAAAAATTGTTTACGATTTTGCTGGTATTGATTTGAATGATTCTAAGAAGAATTTGGTTTATAACCGGCTTGCTAAGCGAATTCGCCATTTAGGTCAAGCCAGTTTTAAGCAGTATTTGAGTTATGTGGAAAAGCAGGGAGAGTCAGAATTTATACATCTGATAAATGCGATTACAACCAATCTCACGTTTTTCTTCAGAGAAAATCACCATTTTGAATATCTGGCTAACACGGTTATCCCCACGCTTTTAGAAAAGAATGCCTCTACTAAAAAAATTCGTATTTGGTCTGCTGGCTGTTCTACCGGAGAGGAGCCTTACTCGCTTGCGATTATTTTAAAAGAAACGGTACCAGCGGGATGGGATGCAAAAGTGATTGCGACGGACTTAGATTCAAATGTTGTCAATACGGGCAAAACGGGGGTTTATAAAGTAGATCGTTTAAAAGGAATCTCTGAAGAGCGTAAAAGCCGTTGGTTTCAAAAGGGAACGGGTTCTAAGTCTGGTTATGTTAGAACTAAGGATGAATTACAGCGCACAATTGAATTTGGACAGCTTAATTTAATGGACGATTGGCCGCTTAAAGATTCGATTGATGTTATATTTTGTCGAAATGTGGTTATTTACTTCGATAAACCCACTCAAACCAAGCTCTTTAACCGTTATGCTGATAAATTACCGCAGGATGGTCATCTGTTTGTAGGGCATTCAGAATCACTTTATAAGGTCTGTGACCGCTTTGATTTGCTAGGTCAAACTATTTATCAAAAAATTAAGTAAGAATGACTTAATTTGAAGAGCCTTAAAGCTCTGATTAAGCAATATTAAATAGATTTAAATTAAGGAACGAATGTGAGCGCACCTATTAAAGTTCTTATTGTTGATGATTCAGCATTAGTGAGAAAAATGCTGAATGAAATGCTTTCTTCTGATCCAGAGATAGAGGTTGTTGGAACGGCTTTTGATCCTTTTGATGCCCGAGAAAAAATTAAACTGCTGCATCCTGATGTGCTGACATTAGATGTTGAAATGCCAAAAATGGATGGCGTGACCTTTTTAAAAAATTTAATGAGATTGCATCCGATGCCTGTTGTTATGGTGTCTACATTGACAGAGAAAGGCGCGGATGTGACTTTTGAAGCAATGGATTTAGGGGCGATTGATTTTGTCACCAAGCCAAAAATTGATTTAGCACATACTTTTGAAGATTATACTCATGAGATTTGTAGCAAAATCAAAACTGCAGCAAAGGTGAATAAATCAACATTAGAGCGTCAGTACAGTCGTTATGTGGCTAATTTAAAATCTCAGCCAGTTGTTGCTCGTGCAAAAGCAGATACAGGTAAATTGGCGGCTGATGCAATTATCCCAAAAACGCAATTTAGCAAAAGGCACTTTAAAACAACGGATAAAATTATTGCCTTAGGTGCTTCTACGGGAGGAACGGAAGCGATTAAGGAGGTGTTGATGCGATTGCCTGCGAATACGCCAGGTATAGTGATTACGCAACATATTCCTGCCGCATTTAGTTTGCCTTTTGCAAAACGAATGAATACGGTGACCGAAATGACGGTCTTTCATGCTGAAGATGGCCAACAGATTTTACCGGGTCATGTTTATATCGCTCCAGGAGATAAACATTTAATGGTGGTTAGGGATGGTGCTCGATACGTATGCCGATTACACGATGGTCCGCCTGTCAATCGACATAAACCTGCTGTTGATGTTATGTTCCGTTCGGTGACTCAGAATGTAGGGCAAAATGCGGTTTGTGTGCTCTTAACAGGAATGGGGGCGGATGGTGCCGTTGGAATGAAAGAGATGCAGGCGGCGGGTGCGCCAACAATTGCTCAAGATGAAAAAACGAGTGTTGTGTGGGGCATGCCTGGAGAAGCCGTTAAATTAGGTGCTGCAAATCATGTGTTATCTTTAAATAAAATTCCTGAAAAAATTCTAGAGCTGGCTTCACGATAGTTTTCATTCAGAACGCTTACTACGATCAATGCATGAATAATGAATAGGTGAATCCTTAATGGTTTACCTATGAAATTTCTTTGATGGAACTCTATAAAGTCTGTCTATAAAACCTTATGTGTTTGTTTGGTTAAAACTCTCCTTGTATGATTGAAGTTACTGCTTTACCCTACCGTTTTTTGGCATGTTAAATGCTTTTAATCCATCAGTTCAAATAAAAATACAACGCTATAATGAATAGCGTTTGAGTGTAATTTAAGGAAAATAATCATGCCACATATTATTACTGTATATTGGCCAGCCTGGCTTGCGACGTTAATTGGGGTTGTTTTAACGCTATTTGAAATTCCTTTCATTGGGTTTGCAATGGTGATTGTGGTATCGGCAGTATGGGCTGTGCTAGTGGCAAGGCTTGCCAGTGAAAGTACTGCGGCAAAAACGGTTAAGTCAGTTAAATATGAAGCTCCTACTCAACCTGTTTCATCTAATGAGTCTTTGGTTAGAGTCGTTGTGGCGGATGAATCGTTACAATTGATTATGAATGATGTCGATTCTGTGATTGAGAATGAGGTGGGCGTTGTTCGTGAAGAGCTTTTACAAGTGAAAGAGCTTGTTGCAGAATCGATTGAAACCTTGAATGGCAGTTTTTCAGGGTTACATGAGCAAACTAAAGAGCAATATGGGCTTGTGATGGCGTTGCTAGATAACTTGGGTGGTGATGGAAGCCAGTCTGGTGATATGAGTATTAAGCAATTTTCATCAGAAATTAAAGTGGTGCTTCAGTATCTTATTAACCTCTTGATAGAAGCCAGTGAACGAAGCAACCAAACGGTTGAGAAAATAGATGATATGGTTGGGCAGATTGAATCTATTTTTCATCTATTAGAAGATGTTAAAGGGATTGCCGATCAGACTAATTTATTGGCTCTAAACGCGGCTATTGAGGCGGCAAGAGCTGGTGAAGCAGGGCGTGGATTTGCCGTTGTAGCGGATGAAGTTCGTAAGTTATCATTAAACTCGAATGTATTGAATGAACAAATTCGTAAACAAGCGGAAAAGGCTAGAACCACCGTTGACCAAGTACGCTTTATTGTGAGTGAAACGGCTTCTAAAGATATGGAACATGCCGTTTCATCACGAGAGAAAATGGATGTAATGTTGTCTGATTTAGAAGGTATGAATGATGGTATTTCTAATAAATTAGGTGATTTTTCTGGCATGATTTCTGGAATCGAAGGCAGTGTTTCAGATGCGATGCGCTCCCTGCAGTTTGAGGATATTGTTCGTCAACTTGTTGAACAGGTAATGAACCACTTAGATAGCTTGAACCAATTCTCGAGTGAAATAGGTAAATTTATTGATGAAAACCGATCAAGTCCAGCCGTAGATGAAGATGAATATAAGCAGAGAGTGGAAATCTTTCGTCAGAAAATTCATGAGAAACGTGAAGAAATTGAGGCGTCTCGTATGAAGCGAGTGAGCTTGGACTCTATGGATGAAGGTGAGATTGAATTGTTTTAGTTCGTTTTCGTTAGCCTGTGAATCCTATAAAGAGCCCTGCATTGCAGGGCTTTTTTGTTGTATTTTTTATATCATATTACCCATTTGGTCGTTCCAGAAGCTGCCAAAAATTAAACTGAAGAAGAGTCCTGTGCCGCAAGCGATATACCAATATCGACGTAGTTTAATATCAAATTCAGACTCTTCTTCAGGGCGGTCTTTAAAGAAGATGATTAATAAGCCCATAGCACCTATAAATCCAGCTACATTGGCAAGGTGGTGAATTCCCGTCATCATTGCTGACACGCCTAAAATCAAAATGATGGCATAGGTAATGAGTAGCGCACGCATAAATAGTTCCTCGTAAAATTAGAGCGGTTTAAGGAAGTTCTGAACAAATCCTTAAGTGATTAATTGCGTTATTGTATTGAATTAAGTGAATGGTTTATGTCTTTTTTATGAAAAAATAGGAGTGGATATGTATAAAATTGGTTTTTACGTTCCTGAAACCCATCTTGAAATGGTTAAAAATGCTTTATTTACAGCAGGTGCGGGTAAAATTGGTCATTATGATTGCTGTGCTTGGCAAGTCAAAGGGCAGGGGCAGTTCAGGGCATTAGAAGGAAGTAATCCCTTTTTAGGTTCTATCAATGAGGTAGAGAGGGTGGACGAGTATCGTGTTGAACTGGTTTGTTCTGATGATAGAATTCATGAGGCTATTCAGGCTTTACGAAAGAGTCACCCTTATGAAGAGCCGGCTTATGAGGTGGTTCAAGTGCTGAATCTTTAAAAGAGAGGGGTGTGGAAGCGGGCATTGCGAACCTAGATAAAAAAAAAGCATAAGAACTTGTTGATATAATGGAATTCTTATATTAGTATAAAGGGTGTTGTTTCATTACAACACTCCCCTAAAGAGCTAAATATTTCCCCCTTTATATAGGGGGCTCCAGTTAAGGTTGACTTAACTGGTTTTTTTTAAGCTTAATGAGCGTCATGTTTAGTGGTCAATTTGCAAAATTACTTTGCAGCACTGTCAAACTGAATCAGCTCTATGGTGAAAATAAGGGTCTTATTTGGACCGATCGCTTCACCTGCACCTCTTTCTCCATATGCCATTTCTGAAGGAATATAAACTTCCCACTTAGAACCAGGTTTCATGCGTTTTAACACTTCTCCCCACCCTTTAATGACACCGCCCATTTGTAGTTTGAGAGGGTTGCCACGTTGGTAAGAACTATCAAATTCAGTGCCATCAATTAAAGTGCCGCGATAGTGTGCAAAGATAGTATCTTCTTCTGTTGGAGATTTTCCTTCACCTTTGGTCAGAACCTTATATTGAACACCACTCTCTAAGGTGGTCACGCCTGATTTTTTAGCGTTTTCAGCTAAAAAGAGTTGTCCTTCTTTGCTGTTTTCTTCTGCAAGCGCTCTTTTTTTGTCAATTTGCTGTCTCTGCATACGCTTTTTAACTTCATCAATCGCACCCAGCATTTCATCTTCCGTCAGTTTTAGAGGACGGTTTTTAAGCGCATCTTCTAATCCTAATGAGAATGCTTTGGCATCAATTTCAAGACCTTGATCACGAAAGTTTTTAGCGATATCTGAGCCAAGGGTATAACTGGCTTTTTGTTCTGTTGTTTTTAAGTGTTGATTCTCCGCATAGGTCGATGTTGCTACGGCAAGGCCAAGAGAGATAAGTAAGATTTTTTTCATAAAACTTCCTAAGTAAAAATGTATATTCGCGTTAATTTAAACATAAAAAAACCACCTCTTGTGGTGGTTTTTTATAATCTGTCGAACGGTTAAAGATTATCTAAGTATTTTTCGGCATCTAATGCCGCCATGCAGCCTGCACCAGCTGATGTGATGGCTTGCTTGTATTGTTGATCCATCACATCACCTGCTGCGAAAATGCCAGGGATAGACGTTTGCGTGGCGTTACCTTGTAAGCCGCTTTGTACTTTTAGATAGCCATGATCCATTTCCAATTGACCATCAAAAATCCCCGTGTTTGGAGAGTGACCAATGGCGATAAAGACCCCAGAAACATCCAGTTCTTTAGTGGATTCGTCTTCCATGCTTTTTAAACGAAGTCCTGTCACGCCCATTTTGTCACCCAGTACTTCATCTAAAGTCGCATTAAATTCAATGTTAATGTTGCCGTTTTCAGCCTTTTCAAAAAGGTGTTTTGCTAGAATTTTTTCACAGGAGAATTGGTCACGTCTGTGCACAATAGTCACTTCAGCCGCAATATTGGATAAATATAATGCTTCTTCAACAGCGGTGTTACCGCCGCCGATAACCGCTACCTTTTGATTGCGGTAGAAAAATCCATCGCAAGTGGCACAAGCGGAGACACCTTTACCTTTAAAGGCTTCTTCCGATTCAAGTCCAAGATATTTTGCAGAAGCTCCTGTGGCAATAATAAGTGCATCGCAAGTATATTCACCAGAATCACCCGTTAATTTGAAAGGTCTGCTGGTTAATTCTGCCGTGTGGATATGGTCAAAAAGAATCTCTGTTCCGAAGCGCTCAGCGTGTTTTTGCATACGTTGCATTAAATCTGGTCCAGTTAAACCTTCTGGATCTCCAGGCCAGTTATCAACTTCCGTAGTGGTGGTCAATTGTCCGCCTTGTTGCATACCAGTAATCATCACTGGTTCAAGATTGGCGCGCGCTGCATAGACCGCAGCAGTATAACCTGCAGGGCCTGTGCCCAAAATGAGTAGTTTGCAATGTTTTGTAGCCATGCCGTTTTCCTTTTACGATTGATCAGAGCTTCCCTAAATTAATGCTTTGTTTTATTAGAATAGCCTGATGCCATTTTAAGTTGCTTATATATAGCAGCATTTTATTTAGGGTAATGTGCTAAAATTTTAGCAGTTTTTGGATGAGAAACTAGAGGAAATCCTTATTTAAATTTAGAGAGAATTCTAGAATCGCATTCTGTATCGCTAAATGAAATTCATTTAGCGATATTTTTTATTTATTAATTGTTAATTTAGAAGTGTAATGACGTTTAAAACAGCCAAAATTAAGCCCTCTGTTAAAGACAAATCCGAAGGGGAAAACAAGCCAGAAGACCAAGTAAACGCAGCAAAAACGCCTACCTTTAAGTATTTTGCATGGTTGTTTAAGGATGGGGTTGTTTTAAGTTGTATTGGTTTGGCCTTCTTCTTATTTATTGTGCTGTTCAGCTATAACCACCAAGACCCTGGCTTTGATTCGGTTGGGAGTTTACACGCCGTTCAAAACTACGGTGGTAAAACGGGCGCATGGCTCTCCTCCATGATTTTATATATATTCGGTATATTTGGTTTTTTAATTCCGTTTGGAATTTTATTTGCGGGTTGGGTTACGCTAAAAATACGCACTGGTAATGAACTTGATTATCTCCGTTTTGTAATGAGTTTGCTGGGTTTAGTGCTGTTGATTACAGCGGGATCAGGTCTGGCAAATCTTTATTTAGAGCCTAAGATGAGTTTTATTCAACTGCCATACTCTGCTGGAGGAGTCTGGGGATATGAGTTTAGCAGCTGGTTAGTAAGCGGGGTGGATTTATTAGGTGCAACGCTGATTCTGTTAGTGTTGTTTGCCGTGGCTTTTAGCATGTTAACGAGCTGCTCTTGGTTAACCATATCAGAGTTAACGGGGCGTAAAACGTGGCAGTTAGCAGGCTTTTTACACAGTCAAATTCAAGAGACGGTTTTAGATCCTAAGCGCGTAAAATCAAAGGTAAAGTCTTTAACGGTTAAAACAGAGCTTGAAGAGAGCAAACGTGAGTCAGGGCATGAAAATAAGCGCAGCCCGATTCAAATTGAAGAGAAGCCAGCAACCAACCCGTTGAAAAAAATTATTGCGGAAAAAATGGCTAAGAAAACTGTTAAAACAGCAACTAAAAAAGATTCTATTCAAGCACAATCCGATGCTGTTATAAGCCCTAAAGAAAGCGGCGCTTTCGAAGACG
>Ga0316204_10011569_pt1 | contig 11003 bp, 10 predicted proteins | sample 6monrhotite_MG_2_FD_205661 | JGI IMG/M metagenome (GOLD analysis project Ga0316204, IMG submission 205661) | Microbial mat bacterial communities from mineral coupon in-situ incubated in ocean water Damariscotta River, Maine, United States -... | ecosystem: Environmental > Aquatic > Marine >...
TGAGCTGGGCGTGAAGCCTGTAACTCTGTACCGATACGTCGATCCCAAAGGCAACCTGCGCGACTACGGGAAACGCGTGCTGGGCGCTTAGGGTGTCATTCTGCACTCAGCCGGAGCAGACCCCTTGGCCTTGCGCGCGCGGCGAATGTCTGCAAAGCGGACTGCAACCGCAGCATTGGGTGTCACGGCTGGACGGTTGCTGCGGGCCGTCAGCCGCAAAAGTTTGCAAGAACCTGCAAAGTCCGGTTTCTGCGCTTTACACTGGCCCCCAGCTGGAGCAGCCCCCCGTTGACCGCAAAACTATAGGCGCGGCAGCAAAACCTTCAAAATGCTTTATTTTTTCGCCATTTTGTGCTGAGGTTGAGGTGTTTTCAAAAATACCCGTTGGTGACTTTATGACATTTCGCAACACATTTCCCTTTCTGATCCTGTTCTTTGTTTTTCTGACTGCACCAGCTTTCGCGCAGGAAAGATCGCCAGATTTGCCTGAAGACATTTATCAGGCCTCACTCAAATCGATCACCATATTGCTGGTGATTGCCGTTCTTGTCGAAAGCGCGCTGGAGGTTGTGTTCAACTGGCGCGTCTTCCGCGCGTATTTCAGCGTCAGCGGTATCAAGACACTGATCAATTTTGCGGTATCGCTGATGATCGTGATTGCCTTCAAGATCGATGTGATGACTGACCTGTTGAATGTCTACACCGAGGGTAACGATTATGCCTCAAACATCGGCACCCAGATATTGACAGCTTTGATCATCGCGGGCGGCAGCAGCGGCGTGAACAATCTGCTGAGCGCGTTTGGCTATCGCAACACCCCCCCGATTGAGGATGTAACCCCCGCCCCGCCGCCGGACAAGGCGTGGATTGCGGTCCGGGTGAAACGCAAAGCAGCCCGCAGTGCAGTGCAGGTGCATATCACCGAGGAACCGCGCCCACCGGCGGGTCTGACCTCAATCGCAGGGACCTGCATGAACGGGCGCCCCGGTCTGTTGTCACTTCTGATGCGCAACAACGACCGGTTTCCGCAGAATGGCGGCTATAGCGTGAAACCCGATTCCGCATTTCGCATCAGCGTCAGTTCGGTCGACGGGACTGGCGCGCCAATCTCCAAGCTGGTGACGCCTGAACCTGTGATGCTTGCCGCCGGTGCCATCGTGGATTTTGACGTTGCCCTGTAAGGTGGCCTCGCCGTCCGTTGACTTGACCGGTGCCTAGGCGATGGCTGGCAACGATCCCATGGTGCCAGCCACCGATGCAAACCTGACCAGCCAGCTTGCCTGGGCAGGAACCGACCCGACGCCCGAACAACCGCCGCCAGAGCAGCCAACCGGGATTGGTCCGCAGTCAAGCTGGACCGATATCCGCGATGCCCTCAACAATCGGTCGTTCGATTACAACGAGGATAGCAAATCATTACAGCTTATCGGCGATAACAATGTCGGTTTTCGCTATCTTGGTGCGGGCAGCAACAAGATAGCGATGCATATCACTGGCACGTCTTGGGTCCTTCTGTTTGGTAACCCAGCCCGCAATATCGCCCGGTCGAACATTGATATCGCTGGCGAGATCAACACGCTTCGGCGTTTGTCTGACGCTGGTGTTCCGGTTCCCGGACCCTTTGACAGCCTTGGCGCAATGGATCCGCTGTTTCGCATCAACCTGACGGTTGCAGACCAGCCAATCTGCGCATTCTTACAGATCTACATGCCTGCCACTGCCGGCAGATGGGCCGAAATGACAAAACGCGGCGGGATGGAGACATTCGCAGCCACGCAAATCGTGCCGGGCGGTCAGGTGTCGGTGACAACAGGTGATACGTTGGATTGCCTCAATAAAATCCGGGCAGAAATGGCTGCCAACCCGTGGAACGATTTTCAGGTGATGTATAACCGCCAGAACGGCAAGGTTGTGGTTTTTGACCCGATGGAATTTGTAAATGACACGCACCGCATACAGGTGCAGGCTGAGAAACTTACTCTGATTGACAGGTGGCTGGACGATATTATCGCTGCGATTGAAAACAAAAAGTAGTCACCTCGGCCTTATGTCGGGCAAATCTCTTCTTGCGTATCCAGATTTCGCAGCATGACCCGCCGCATCAAATCGGTGGCGCTGCTCCAATGCGATTTGGCATTTCGCGTGCCACCCGGCACCTTCAAAACGATGGTTGTACGGTTCAACTGGCCTTCGGGAATGTCCCCGCCATCGACTGGCTTGCCGTCAGCGCAAACCACCCAGCGACCGGTCTGCAAGGGCAACTTGAACCCAAGCGTCAGTAACCGCGTTGTCCCCTGATCAAGCGTGTGCACACCCGTCAGGACATTGCCCGTGCCGTTGACGCCCAATGGCATGGTCGCAATCCGCTTTGCCTGTGCAAGCGAATAATGCGCCTCGGCCTCTGACTTCAGAACCTCTGCCGCGCTCTTGCGGACTTCCTGCGCGCGCATTTCTTCGGAATAGGGTTCGGTGCTTGGGCGCGCCCCGACGATAGAGTCCATATAAACGCCGCCCGATGCGATCAGCAAATCAGAAGAGGCTTCACCGCTGCCTGCAAGTGGTGTTGCCGTCACCTCAATCTGGCTCAGCCCGTCTTCGACACGGGCAATGCGGGCATCCAATTCGGCTTGGGTGACTTGTGGAAGCGGTGCGCGCGGGTCATATCTGCCAGCGGCCTCCTCTGGCCGGTTGAAGAGATCAATCAACTCGCGCGGAATGACCGCCGCGTTGATCGAGGATGCGCTTTCGCTTGGCACCGCGGGTGCGTCCTGCGCATCCGGGTCTGTATCCTTATCGGTGGGTGCCTCTTCCGCCAGATACTCCATCCGCAGTTGCTCCAGAACCGTATCCAGAATGGCACTTTGGTAGTGGGTCAGCGCCGAAGGTGCCGTGTTGAAGGGCAGTGGCGTGCGGCGGAACATCGCAAGCATATCGGCAATCTGGTTTGGCCGGTATATGATACTCTCGTGAATCCCGCTGCCCGCAATCAGCTCAACGCCCGATGTCACATTGAAACGGATATTTTCCAGAAACAGGCCAGAGGCAAAGCGATTGAACACGCGGTAAAACATCAGGTTCAACGTCCTGCCCTGATTAACATTGGACATCTTGATCAGCACGTTATCACTGGTCGTGATCGTTGTCTTTGAACTGCTGGCGGTTGTCACTTCCAACGTGTTCTTGCGGCTGATAGCTGTTGCCGCCTTTTTAGCGACCTTGTTCATCCCCTGGTTAAATGTCTTCAGCGTATCCGACGCGCCCGCGCTGAACTTTGACCCGCTGGACGCTTCGCCGACCGCTTCAACGCTGACGCTCGCCTTGCTTTCGGTGCTGTAATCCACATGGGCGGTAAATTCATTCTCTGTCCGCGCGATACTCTCCATCTCTGTGGCGATGTCGCTGCTCTCGGATGAATTCAATTCGCTGACGGATGTTTTGGTCTCGCTCGTGCTGCGCTCTTCCTGAAAGGATCGGGTGACGTTGATTTCACGCGTCTCACCCGGGGCCAGATTGATCGTGCTTGCCAACTCACCCAGTTCCGTGCCCCGCCACGCGATCCGATAGGTCAGGCTTTCATCGACGTAAAGACGCGGCAGGCGTGCAGGCATGATCCCCGGCAGCGGGCGCTCAAAGATATTGTAGGCGACGATGGGTTTCTCAATTGCAAAACCCGGCTCGAATACCGGGATCATGACAACACATTTGCGGCGATAGGTTTCGTCCATTTCGCAGCGCATCATCACTGTGGATAGCGCAAGCCCAGTGTCAGAAATGTAACCGGCAGGCGTTTCATTAAACACATAGACCTCGCGGTCTTCTTCCTGATAGGCGCGCACTTTCTCGGTCAGCGGGTCAGTCAGGGTGTCAACGCGTTTGTAGTCCTTGACCAGTTTGACGCGCCGTACCTTATAGGTCGTCTTTGGCTTCTCAGAGTGTCCGACAAAGGCTCGTTTAAAGAAATGAACGACGCCCTCGACCACGTTGTGGACCACCGCTTTCTTATGGGTCACGGCATAGGCGCATTGGCGCACAAAAGTGGTGTAAAGCTCGCCTGCATAAACGTCTCTCTTTTGGCCGTTGGGGAAAGTTACCGTCATCTTGTAGACCGGCAATTCCCCGCCCTTGTCAGAACCGGGCACCAGCGACATGCCCGGCTCATCCCCCAGATACAGCAGAAACCCCATTTGGGCGGCCTGGCGTTTCAATTGCCGCAGACTGCGCTGAATGCGGTAGGGGTTCATCCGGATCGAGATATAGCGCGACTGTACCGCCTCTAACCCTTCAAAGCTCAGATCGGCGCTGCGGCCTTCTTCGATGATTTCCTCAAGCGTCGCACCGGCCTTTTGGCTGACAAGGCGCACGACGCGCTCCATCTCGCGCAATTCGCGGTAGCGGCGTTCAATGTGAATGGCGCGCAGGTTAAGCTCTTGATAGGCCGTCTGGCAGTTGGCCAGATCGTCGTCATCCCTGAAAACCAGTTCGACGCCCTCAACTTCGGTATTCCAGAAATTTACATAGCCTTCGGGCGACGCAAGATCGGGGGTGGCATCGGTGGCCGTTTGAACCAGATAATACCGGCCCGACAACCCATTGCGGAAAACCACCCCTGCCTGCAAGGGCACTGCGTGATTGTCATCACCCTCCACCTGCACCAATTGCGGCGCATCCGCTTGGGCGGGCAGCACCTGCATCATCCCATCGGCAATCAGCTCTGCAATATCCTCGGCCTTGGGGTTCGCACGATCCTCGCCCCACCAGGACATCTCAAAATGCGACCGCAGGGGGCCCACACTGGTCATCTGCGCATCACGGTTGCGGTTCATGTCCCTGATCAGGTCGGGCCATGGCAGTTTGATTTCACGCAGACGATCAAAGGCTAGCGTCGGCGGGGCCTGATCAAGATCCTTTGGCAGACCGATTTCCAACCTGTTGGCAAGGGCTGCATTCTCTTGTGTTGATTGGCCCAGCACCTCTGACCGAAGTGGGACCCCTTCCAGCATCTGCTGGTCAAAAGCGGAAGATCTCTCTGGCAAACGGGTCATATGCAATTCCTGTCCATAGGCGCGCAATTTATGGCGTCTGGTAATAAACCTTGTAAAATCGTAAGTTATCTTTGCGCCAAGCCGCTAATTTGTCAAAGGCGCAGCCATTCGGCCATCGGATGCGCGGCCTGTCTATCTGTCGCAATGGGACTGTTGCATTAACTCTTTGTGTCGGCCAGAGCTTGGCTTTTGAGGTTGCGCATGCCACGCCAATCACCGTTCAAACACCACCGCTTTCCGCGTGAGATCATTCTTTGTGCCGTACGTTGCTATCTGCGCTATCCGCTGTCCTATCAGGACGTGGTAGATCTGCTTGCAGAGCGCGGCGAATTGGGGTCACTGCATAAAAGTGACATTATTGTCCGGTTTGTGCGAACGAACCAAGAACCTACGCGGCATCGCGAAGATCGTTTCTCCGCAGTGGCCTGAGGCGATCTGGGCTGAATGGCGGGTTCAAGTTCCACAGGTAGTGGCCAGTTAATCCGATATGCGCCCAGCCAAGCGGCGCGATGTGTTTGATGATATCACTTGGGATGACCGCGCCGTTTGTCCTCAGATCAGTGATTGAGACTTCCAGATACTTGGTGTTCCACAGGATGATGGCGGCGACCAGGAAGTTGAGACCGGATGCTTTGTGGATTTGGTGCTCATAACTGCGGTCGCGCATTTCACCGAGCTGGTTGAAGAAGACCCCGCGCGCGAGGGCGTTTCGGGTTTCTCCTCTGGCCAGGCTTGCGCTGGTTCTTTTTCGCAATTCCAGGCTGCGCATCCATTCCAGGGCAAAGAGGGTCCGCTCCAACCGCCCCAGTTCGCGCAGGGCAATTGCGAGTCCGTTTTGCCTGGGATATGCGGACAAGCTTTTAAGGATCGCCGATGCGGTAGTGGTCCCGGCCTTGATGGACGTCGCCAGCCTGAGGATCTCGGGCCAGTTGTCGATAATGTGACCGACTTTGATGGTGCCGCCGATGAAGGGTGTCATGATGGCCGGGGGTTTCATGCCGGGCAGCAGATACAATTTGCGATCCCTGAAGTTTCGCAAACGTGGCGCGAAGCGGAATCCCAGGAGATAACATATGCCAAAGACGTGATCCGTCGCGCCGCCGGGATCCACATGATGCTCTTCGATTGAGACGCCCGATTGGTGGCGAAGCAGACCATCCAAAACAAAGGGCGCTTCGCTTTCGGTGGCGGTGATGACCGTCGAGTGGAACGGGCTGAACTGATCGGAGATGTGGGTGTAGAACTTGAGACCTGGGGTGCGCCCGTATTTTGCATTGATATCTGCCGAGGCCTCACCGCGGCCACGGGCACGGAAAAACTGCCCATCTGAGGATGACGTCACACCGTCCCCCCAGAGTTTGGCCAGCGGGAGCTCGCGTTGCATGTCGACCAAACAGGCCAAAGCGGCTGAATAGGTCTCTTCGCGCAAATGCCAATCATGCGCCCATGCGATTTGCCGGGCGGACAGATTGTGGGTTGCAGCGGCCATACGTGACACACTCAGGTTGACCCCGTCGGCCAGAACAGCGGCAAACAGTGCTTTTTGATCTGTCGCCGGTCTGCCCGAGCGATAGTGGGTGAAGCACTCCGTAAATCCGGTCCAGGCGTTCACTTCTGTCAGCAGGTCGGGGATCTTGATTTGGGGCAATTGCCCATAAACCAGACGGCTCATGGCCGTGGCGGCGTCAGGCGTTTCGTCTTTGACCGGGGTAATGCTCAGGGTGCCACCCTGAATGGCGACGTCCGGCAGCGTCCCCGCTTCGGCCCGGGCCGCGACAATTGTTATGGTCTCCTCAATCTGCTGTTGTCGCTCTGCAAGATAGGTTTCTGCGGTCTCCGCGGCGGCGATCGGCAATGATCCCTCGGCACGCAATATCTCGAAGGTGACCTTGGGAATGAGACGATCGTCGAAGTTGCGGCGCTGCCGACTTCCTTCGACCCAGACATCCCCGGCCCGAAGGCGATCGCGTAGTTCGAAGTAGACGCACAGCTCGTATGCGCGCCGGTTGATCTCCCCCGATGCCGGAAAGACAAAAGGGCGCCAAACCTTCCGAATGAACCCGGTTGGCGGGTTGTCGGGCAGGCTGCGTTTGTTCGCTTCAAACATGATGCGCAACAGGTCCACGGCCCGCAGAAGGCTTGCGGCACTGGCCGCGCCTTTGAAGTTGAACCCCTTGATTATCAGGGGCGCAAACTGACGGGCGGTCTGATATTTCCCGATGAGTTCCGAGTATTTGTCGGGCTTCCCTTCTCCCAGGGCAGTTTCAATTGCGGATGTGGCACTCTCGATCTCATCCCAATTGGCCGTGTCCAGCATCCCGTTGAGATCACCGGTTTGCAGGCGGGCCGTCAGGGCCTCACGGCAAAACGCTTTGAGAGACTGCAAGGGGTGGATGATATCCATCAGGAGCTGGGACGCTTTGTCGGAACTTTGCTGTTCGGCCTTTCGAAAACTGCGACCCAACAATTTATCGAACATATCCAATGCAAGATCGGTGAGCTGCTCTTCAAGCCGCAGGCAGGCGGCCGACAAAACCGCCCACAACCGTGGCACGGCCATACGGCGCAGGTTTTGCACCGTGATCCGCAAGCCTTCACCGGCCAGACTGTCGAGTGCCGATGTCGAGATGTTTTGACGCAAACTGGAGGGCAGGCCGATCGCTCGAACCACCATCAGGCGATCCAGAACAGCCTTGATGGATTTGGCCGAGGCTGACTTGGGTGCTGCCTTCAACCAACTCAGAGTCGATACCTCGCCCGATTCAGGGGGCGCAATCAGCGCGCGCAGAGCATCGTGGTGGTCCGGATGCAGGCCCTGGGTCAGAGCAGAAATCCTGACATTCTCTGCGCGCCGGATCGCATGCCGGACAATCAATTCAACGGTACGGCGTGCCGGGATCAGGATGTGCCGCCTTCTCAGTTCTTCGATCAGTGAAATCGCCAAAGGCTCGACCCGCGCGTCTTCTCCTGCAGATGGTGTCAGCCAATGGGACTGTTGCGTTAATCGGATGAGTATGGTCCCGGGCCCTTTCATCACCAGAGGTCAAGCTGTGGCGCGGAAGAGGCCGGCGATGAACGCGATCTCGCCAAGGACACCTGGTTGTTTGTCATGGATGTGGCCGCGTTTGATGGTCCGGATCGTCTCGAGACCGCTGAGGGTCGCCTTGGCCGATCGGAGTGACCAAAAGCTTTGGCGACACCCCAGCAGCCGCTTCATCGCCGCATGATCGCTTTCGATCCGATTGTTGCGCCATTTTCGGTCGATGTGCCGGATGCTGTCAAAATGCGGGTCATAGCGGTGGTTGATCTCGCGGATGACCCGTCGATAGGCCTGGGCTTTGTCGGTGCAGATCGTGACAGGCCGATGCAGACGGACACGCTCGATCGCCCTGCGCAGGAAGGCCTTGGCCGCCTTCGCGTCCCGTCGCGCGCTGAGGCGGAAATCGATCATCTGGCCGTTTGCATCGATGGCGCGCCAGAGGTAGCGCCACTTCCCGCCGACGCGGATGTAGGTCTCGTCGACATGCCAATCCACGCTCGCCCGGCGTAAGTGTTTCTCTGTACGCCTGGTCAGTTCCGGGCCGAACTTCTGGACCCAGCGATACACCGTAGAGCGATCAACCTTGATGCCGCGCTCTGCCAGAAGATCTACCACGTCCTGATAGGACAGCGGATAGCGCAGATACCAACGTACGGCACAAAGAATGATCTCACGCGGAAAGCGATGATGTTTGAACGGTGATTGGCGTGGCATGCGCAACCTCAAAAGCCAAACTCTGGCCGACACAAAGAGTTAATGCAACAGTCCCGTCTTGGCCTACCTCAGCAGATATACCCACCGGGTCGCAATCTCAAACAGCCGCCTGGTCAGCGCCGACGCCAACACCGTTTCATTCCGCTGGAAGGATTACAGGATCAAGCGTGGCGACCGCATGAAGGTCATGCGGCTGCGAACCTGCGAGTTCATCCGACGCTTCCTGATCCATGTCCTGCCCGATGGCTTCCATCGCATCCGCCACTATGGCCTGCTGGCCAGCGCCGCCCGCAAAGCCAACATCGCCAAGGTCTGCACATTGCTCGGCGCGGAAGAGCCTGGGCCGGAAGACGCATCCACCGCCGAAGTCATCCCGCTGACATTGCAAGAGCCATGTCCCGAATGCGGCGGGACGATGCGCATCATCGAGACGTTCCGGCGTGGCGAGACCCCACGATCCCGCGCTCCACCGAGGAAACAGGCCGCATGACGACCTGTCCGTTCATCCCATCCACCGCAGACCGGTTGCCTCAGCTACACCGACCGAGACCGCTTGTCTTTTGCGGTCCCGAATGCCGCAAGGACGGCGCAAAACCGCTCTTTCCCGGGTTTAAGCCAGACCAAGGCCTCGGGCAAATCCTGGACTCGGCCGCCTTCATCCCAAACACCGTCGCGTCCGTCTCTGTCAAGGAACCAGCCGAAAACACGCTTTCCCCATAGGTGGCGCCCAGCCCCCGCGGCTTCTTCCCTGAGAGCGTTGTCAACGCGGGCCACACTCATGCCAAGCCGAGACCGCGCGCAATGGCCCGCGTCGAAAAACCTGCATCTTTTTCCCCTTTCGCCGCACACGGTTCGAACGGCTGCTTTCTGAGAAAAACGGCGCACAAACGGGTAAGGCAGGGGCCTTGGCTCTGACGGCTTTTCCTGACCAGTGTCCGTTATCGAAACAAAAAACAAGCCTAGGACACATACCCATAAAAGTCTTGCGTTGATTGATTGGCTCTGACTCACTGCTAGCAAGGAGCAGGAGACAGAAATGGCGCGATTTGATCTGACGGATTTCGAGTGGTCGGTGATTGAACCTTTACTGCCGACGAAGGTACGCGGCGTGCAGCGGCGGGATGATCGACAGGTGCTCAACGGCATCTTCTGGCGTCTGAGAACGGGCGCGCCTTGGGCGGATATCCCGGCGCGCTACGGCCCCCATACGACCTGCGTAAACCGCTTCAACCGATGGCGGCGGGCGGGACATTGGGCGCGCATTCTTGCCGCGATATCAGAAGCTTACGATGGCGACGTCCAAATGATCGACTCATCTTCGATCCGGGTTCACCAGCAGGGGGCGAATGGCCCGAAAAAGGGGGGCGATCCGATTGCCTGGGCCGCTCGCGCGGCGGGTTGACGACGAAAATACATGCGCTGGTCGATGCTTTGGGTCGCCCGATCCGGCTGAAGTTGAGCGCGGGTCAAGCCTATGACGGGCATGCTGCGCTGAACCTGCTCGATGATCTGCCTGCGGGCTGTCAGCTATTGGCCGACCGGGCCTACGACAGCAACGCGATCCGGAAACTGATCGCCAGGCAAAGCGCTGCGGCGGTCATACCCTCCATGCCGCAGCGCAATCCGGCGATCCCGCACGATACAGAACGCTACAAAGATCGAAACTGGGTCGAGAGGTTCTTCAACAAATTGAAGAACTTCCGAGCAGTTGCCACCCGCTACGACAAACGCGACGACAACTTCCTCGCATCGGTCCAACTCGCCTCTATACGCATCTGGTTGCGAAGTTATGAGTCGGTGTCCTAGTGTCTCGGTCATTCGACATCTTGCGCAAGCAACTCGATTTTTTCCATAGTCGCAGACATGTGGGTTATTGTTCTACCGGACTGTCACTGAGCGCCCTTTGTACTGTGTTATCAAGGCGCAGTTAAATGCTTGAGACCTGATATAGCTGTGGTCAGTCGAGCGTGCGCAGCACCTCCGCAAGCGCATCGATCGCCAGCCCCATGTCCTCTGCGCTGGCATGTTCGTCAGGGCGGTGGCTGATCCCGCCTTTGCATCGAAGAAACAGCATGCCCACTGGACAGAGATCCGCCATGGCGGAGGCATCGTGCGTCGCGCCGGAAGGTAAATCTATCGATTGGCCTTGCACCTTGGTCACGGCTTGTGACAGCGCGACCATCAGGTCGGGGTTACAGGGAACGGCG
>Ga0316204_10011570_pt1 | contig 11003 bp, 8 predicted proteins | sample 6monrhotite_MG_2_FD_205661 | JGI IMG/M metagenome (GOLD analysis project Ga0316204, IMG submission 205661) | Microbial mat bacterial communities from mineral coupon in-situ incubated in ocean water Damariscotta River, Maine, United States -... | ecosystem: Environmental > Aquatic > Marine >...
AAATTAATTAAGCAACAAAAAGTGTCCCTTAATGCTATAAAGCGTCAGCTTGACAATGTGGAAGAAACTCAACGAAACATTGTGCCTTTGATGATTAAGATGATCGATACATTAGAGAAATTCGTTGAACTTGACCTTCCCTTTTTAACTCAAGAACGCCAACAGCGCGTAGCCGACTTGAAAAGCGTTATGGATCGTCCCGATGTAAGCCTGCCAGATAAATACCGCCGTATTATGGAAGCCTACCAAATAGAAATGGAATATGGCCGTACAATAGAAGCTTATTCCGACACAGTGAAAATAGATTCTCAGGAATTTACTGTTGATGTCTTACGAGTTGGCCGCTTATTGATTAGCTTCCAAACACTGGACGGAAAAATAAGTGGCGTGTGGAACAAGGAATCCAAATCTTGGGAAACAGTCTCCTCTGAATATGACCGTTCTATTAAACAAGGCATTCAAATCGCAAAAAAACAGGCTCCACCTGAATTGATTAAATTGCCGATCAATTTGGCTGGGAAAGAATAATGAACAAATTAATATTTTTAAGCTTATTTATCTTCCTGGCACCCGTTTCTGCTGAAGAACCTAATGATTTGCAATCATTATTAGAACAAGTGAAAAAAGAACGTTCTCAGGAAAAAGCGGTGCTTTCTAAAAGAGAGTCCAAATTTAAAAGTGCTCATAGTAAGCAAAAAGGATTATTAAATACTGCACTAAAAGAATTGGCCAAAGAAGAAGCTCGTAGCACATCGCTAAGAAATAATTATGATACATATGATCTTGAGATTGCCCGGCAAAATGCAGTCTTAAAGGAAAAAATGGGGGCCCTCGGCGAACTGGACGGCATCGTCAAGCAAATAGCGGGGGATCTAGACGTTATAATAGACACTTCTCTTGTTTCAGCTCAAAAACCCAATCGCGACGAAATTCTTAATGTCTTATCTAATCGTAAAGAATTACCTTCTCTAGAGGAATTGGAGGAGCTCTGGATATTAGCAATGGATGAAATGGTCGAGTCTGGAAAAATAGTGACCTTCCCTGGAAAAATTGTCACCGCAGCTGGAAATGAGATTGAGCAGGATGTAACACGTATTGGCGTGTTTAATGCGGTATCTGCGGGCCGATTTTTAAGGAATTTACCTGAAACTGGAAAACTAATAGAACCTGGCAGACAACCTGGTCAACGCTTTTTAGATATGGCACAGAATCTCGAGACTACCAGTTCAGGTATACATGCATTCCCTATCGATCCAACACGTGGCGCCATGTTAGCGCTTCTGGTCCAAGTACCCGATCTTAAAAATCGAATTGAACAAGGTGGTCTTGTTGGTTACGTCATTATTTTCATAGGCTTAATAGGTGTTTTAATATCTTTAGAGCGATTAATACTGCTAGTGACCACCAGTCGTAAAGTAAAAAAACAACTCAAGAGTAAAAAAGCTGGTGATAATCCCTTAGGACGTATTATGAAGGTCTATGAAAAGAACCCTGATATTGATACCGAAACACTGGGACTGAAACTAGACGAAGCTATACTGAAAGAAATGCCAAGGATTCAACGTGGGCTGGGAGCACTTGCATTACTTGCGGCAGTATCTCCCCTGCTCGGTTTACTTGGAACGGTAACAGGTATAATTGAAACATTTCAATCTATAACACTCTATGGAACAGGCGATCCGCGTGTAATGTCTGGTGGTATTTCACAAGCATTAGTAACGACTGTTATGGGGCTGCTAGTTGCTATCCCCTTGTTGTTGTCTCACAGTTTTCTATCTTCAAAAAGTAACGCCTTAATTCAAATATTAGATGAGAAGAGTACAGCATTCGTTGCGCTACTCGCTGAGATAAACCGTATCAAAAAAAATGTTTGACCAAATAGATATCATGAGGGACTTCTTCGCTAAAGGCGGGCCCGTCTTTACTGGCGTTTTTGTTTTATCTATATTTCTCTGGGCATTAATAATTGAGCGATATTATTTTTTATATAAAGTTTACCCAGTTCGGCTTGAAGCAATTGTTCAACAATGGCAAAGACGACGTGAAAGGTCTTCATGGTTTGCACTTAAAATCAGAGATGGTTTATTAAGTGAAATTTCAATCGAGTTAAAACATAACCTGATCCCTATTCAAGCATTGACAGGAATATTACCGCTACTTGGTTTACTTGGTACTGTCACCGGAATGATTGCCATATTTGAGGTCTTAAACGTCTTTGGTAATGGTAATGCCCGCGGCATGGCAGAAGGCATATCCAGAGCACTATTACCAACAACTGCTGGCTTGGTGACTTCTATCATCGGCATATACTTTAGCGCAGATCTGTATAAGCGGACTAAGACTAAAGAACTAATGGCTAAAGACCTACTGACACATAACTAATTATGAGACATACACACTCGAAGCAAGAATCTGCTGCCGAAAGCGTTAACCTAACACCACTTATCGACATGGTATTTATCTTGTTGATATTTTTTCTGGTTACCGCATCTTTCACTAAAGAATCAGGAATTGATGTCGATCGACCAACAGCACAAACTGCGGTCAGAGAAGAACAAGGCAGCATGATTATTGGCGTCAGCAAAGACGGTGAGATTTGGATAGATAGCCAAAAAATTGATATGCGTGCTGTACGTGCTCACGTAGAACATCTACACGCACAAAACCCAGAAGGAACGGTAATTATTCTTGCCGATCAAAATGCGCGCACCGGAACTACGGTAGAGGTGCTTGATCAAGTTCGTCTTGCTGGTGTGAGCAATGTGTCAATCGCAGCATCTAATGAGTAATTAATTTTTCCCATTTTGTGAATCATGCAATTTCCAAAACTGAATATCCTGGACTCCGCGAAAATCCCGTCTGCAATTTTTATTGCAATAGTTTTAAATATTGCGATATTTATTTTGATTCAACAACTGGTAAGTAATGAGCAGTCACTAGACTTAAACTTATCTGATATCAATCTAGTTGAATTTATAAGGCTAGAACGAAAACCGGAACCCCCTAAACCAAAAAAAGAAATTGAAGAGATTGAACCGCCGCCTTTGGAAGAAGAACCTCCTCCTCCAGAAATGGTTGAGCCACAGATAGAAAAACCTCAACCCATGCAAGCGGAACTATCACCACCTGACATAAGGATGCCTTTATCGCTATCTGGCACACCTTATCTTGGTGACTTTGCAAAAAGCTCAATAAAAGCCAAGCCTCGCAGTAAGCCATCAAGACCTAAAATTGATACTAATGTAGTACCCACTCTAAGAATTCCGCCTATCTATCCTCTGCGTGCTTTGCGTAGTGGTATTCAAGGTGTTGTTACTGTCGAGTTTACAATAGCAATTGATGGATCAGTTAAAAATGCTGTCGTTGTGAAAGCTACACCACCTAAAATATTTGACAGTGCTGTTTTAAAAGCAATATCAAAATGGAAATACAATCCAGATATTATTGATGGAAAACCGACTGAAAAACGTGCGCGTCAAGACGTAAAATTCAAATTAAAAAGATGAACATAATTAAACAAAGACCAAAAACAAAATGCATTTTATTCATTATGCTTGTGCTTTGTTGTAGTTCTCTCCTTGCTGAAGAAAAGAAGAAGACTTATCAATTAGATCCTAATGTGCATGCTGAACTAATCGGAATTCACCAACAAATTGATGAAGGTCAAAATGGCAAGGCTCTTAAAAGACTAAAGAAATTAATCTCATCAAACAATCTTAAAGCTTATGATTCCGCTGTTGCCTATCAAACTATGGGCTTTGCCAAAAGCAATATTGGTGAGTTCAGTGAGGCTGCAAAACATTTCATCAAGGCATTATCTCTAGATGCTTTACCAGCAGACGTTACCCATGGCTTAAACTACTCTACCGCGCAGTTACTAATTCATATAGACAAGACAAAAGAGGGGTTAAAATACTTGTCGAAATGGTTTGCTAATGAACCTAAAGCGACGGGAGACGCACACATATTAGCTGCAACAGCTTATTATTATCTTAAAGACTATAAGCAACTTATTATTCATGTAGAAAAGGCTCTAGCTCTATCCAGCAAGCCGCCACTAAACTGGTATGAGCTGCTATTAGCTGGTTATTATGAGATAAAAGAATATAAAAAGTCTGTCACACTACTTGAAACAATTATCAACAAGCATCCTAAGAAAACGAATTATTGGTTGCAACTAGCAGAGATCTACCAACGTCTGAAACAGGATAAAAAAGCATTAGCTGTATATGAACTGGCCTATGCAAAAGGATTACTAAAAAAAGATGATATCAACCGTTTAATCAGTAATTACCTCTATTTGGAAATGCCCTACAAGGCAGCCATTATCCTTGAAAAGGAAATGGCCATTGGTGGCATTAACCCGGACATTAAAACCCTAACGCTACTCGCAGACAGTTGGCTGCTTGCCCGAGAAAACCAAAAAGCTGAACCTGTATTTAAAGAAATTATCAAAAAGTATAATGATGACCACACTCGGCTTCGATTAGGTCAACTTTATATTGAAGCTGAAGAATGGAAAAATGTAATTGAAGTGCTTGATGTTGAATTCAAGTCTGAAGGCAAAGTTTTATTATCCAAAGTTAATCTTCTCCTAGGTATAGCACAATACCATTCTAAAAATTTGGACAAAGCAACACGAGCATTTACCCATGCCTTATCTGACAAATCAACAGAAGAACAAGCTATTTGGTGGCTGGACCATTTGAAGAATAAAACAACAAAAACACAAGACAGCTGAGAAAGTACTTTATTGTAACGCTTCCAATACCTTAATTAATTCGTTCGCAGTTTGTATTCGATTACCCGGTTTCTTAGCTAATAGAGAATCAATAGTCTCCTGATATTGTTTCAATTTGCTTGGTAGCTTTGGAATGGGAGCGTGGATATGTTGGTAGATTAGCGAGGCAGCGGTTGCTGCGGTAAAAGGCTTATCTCCCGTAAGTAATTCATACAATATCACACCAACACTATACATATCTGAGCGTGTATCAACATCATCACCCTCGCCTTGTTCAGGACTCATATAGTGGGGGGTGCCTAATATCTGCCCCACTGTCGTAATGTCACTCACCTCATCTATCTTTTTTGATATACCAAAATCTGCCAGCGCAAGACTGTCATCTCCACGAAACATAATATTGGCAGGTTTAAGATCTCTATGCACAACATTGATGGCGTGAATTTGTGCAAGTCCATAAGCAATATGAGTGGCATAGATAACAGCTATCTCATGATTTAAACCCATCTCGGCACGTTGTTTTAAATCACCGCGAGAAAAGAATTCCATTGCGATATAGCCGTAATCTTCTGTTATTCCATGCTCATAAATCTTAACGACGAAGGGTGAGCTTAAACTTGCTATTAAATTTGCTTCCTGAATAAAGCGCGTTACTAGTTTAGGTTCATGTACCCGCGTCAAATCAAGTACTTTTAAAACAACCGTCATTTTATCTGTGACGCGTTCTGCCAAATAAACTTTTGACATGGCGCCTTCACCAATCATACGAACAAATTTGTAACCAATATCTAAGCCAGTATCCGGCACCACATCTTTTTTATGTACCTTCTTAATAATCTGAGTGGCATCATTTATTTCATTTTCTTGATCTGTATTTGAACGTTTTGAAAATTCGGTGGCTTCATCAACCATTTCAGCAATACGCTTGGGCTTGATATCAACCTTATTGATATAATCTGCTGCACCCAACTTAATCGCTTTAACAGCTACATATTCGTCGCCTTCAGCTGTTAGCACTATAGTTGGAGGAAATCCAGGGAGGTTTCTGAATTCTTTTAACCACTTCAGCCCATCTTCAACAGGCCCAAGTTTATAATCCAGAAATAAAACGTCATATTGCGACCAATCATAATTGTCAGGCGGCTTCCCCAAGTTATCAAAGTCATACTCAATGATTTCAACATTCTTGAGCTCTTTGCTCAGATACAACCTAAGCAAGGCTCTGAAATCGCTCGAATCATCGATTATTAAAATTTTCATATGAATTTTATTGTTTGAATAGCATGTGCCAGTTACGACAAAAAATGATTTTATTTAAAAAATAGTTTTAATTCAATCAATTATCGTATTTTAGTCATGTGATTTATTAAAAAGGTGATAGAGAAAACCTAATTTTAATTTAAAATGCTTATGTAGATATTATCGTCAATTGTCGATAATTCTTTGATTTAAATCAGATATCCAGATTTTTTTTATTAAATCTACCAAATTTAAGCATTATGGCCGGCATAATGAGCAGGTTAAGGATAGTTGACGATGCCAATCCCCCGATAATGATTGCCGCCATCGGCCCCATGATTTCGCGACCAGGATTATCGCTATTGATGGCTATGGGCAACATTGCCAATGCGGTTACCAATGCCGTCATCAATATTGACGGTAACCTTTCCTTTGCACCTTGAATAGCCACCTCAAGATTCCAGGGTAAACCTTCTTCCTGAACCAGATACTGATAATGAGAAACCAGCATTATCGAATTACGAATTGTGATGCCAAATAATGTAACAAACCCCACTAGAGAACCAACTGATAGTCCCCCGCCGGTAATCAAAACAGCAATCACCCCACCCACTAATGCAAACGGTAAATTGATTAACATCAATAATACATGCCTAAAACTGCCAATAGCGATGTAAATTAACATCATCACGATTGCCAACACTAAACTCGATAGTACAATCAATTCCTCTTTTGCCTTAGCTTGCTCAATTGCAGCTCCGGTGAACTCTGGATAAATTTCAGCACTGAATTCAACCTGTTCAAATACGGTCTCTTCAAGATCATCCATGAAGCTAACAATATCTCGATTAATAACATTACTAGTTATACTCTGTAATCGTTGTCCATCCTGATGCAAAATATTGTATCGTCCACTCTGTTGTCTAATATCCGCAAATTCTGCCAAGGGCAGCAACAAACCACCGGCAGTTTTAATCGGCAACTGACGAACATCGTTAGGTATTTGACGTTTGTTTTCAGGCAGACTGACCACGACATTGAAAATACGATTGTCTTCCTGATATTTGGCGACGGATAAACCTTCGAATGCAGTTTTGATACTTTCCACGACTTCAAGTGGCGCTAGACCGTGCTCTTTTAATTTATCCAAACGCAATGCAATCTGTAATAGTGGCGTCGGAGTGGAAGACTGAACTTGTACGCTACTTGCACCTTCTATAGTTTTCATCACGGCAGCGACTTCTGTTGCCTTTTTATCTAGCGCATCAAGATCGTTACCATAGATATTAACTACTATAGGTGTGGTATACCCCGAAATGGTTTCGTGTATACGTTCAGATAAAAAATTATGTGCTTCATAACGTAAACCAGGAAAATTGTTCAATGTATCGCGTATGCTATCTAATACTTGTTGTTGTTCTGACCCGCTTAAGTTGTTATCTAGATCAACTTCAAATTCACTATAGTGACTACCAAAGGTATCTGCACCACGTTCGGCCCTACCTGACCAAAGAGAGACAGAAACCACTCCCGGTATATCCATAAACAATTTTGAGACTTGGTTGCCAACACGAATTGACTCTTGTAGTGAAGTGCCAGAAATACTTGAAGTGTGAACAATATAATGACCTTCTCTGAGGTTTGGAATAAATTGTCCGCCAACACCCGGCAATACAGATAAACCAGACAAGCAAAAGAGTATTGTCGAAATAATCACCAGATAGGGTGAACGCGAAATTAGCGTTAGTGATTTTTCATAATAAGGCTGCAGTATATTGATTAGTGGTGGATCAATATTTTTCAATTTGTCCTTTGCCAAGAGTAGATAACACAATGCAGGGGTGACCGTCAGTGCAACTAATAACGACATCATAATTGACAGGATGTAGGCCATTCCCAATGGCGCAAACAATCGTCCGGTAATACCACTGAGATGTAATAGAGGAACAAAAACTAAAGCCACGATAAAGCTGGCGTAAACAACAGAACCGCGCACTTCCATCGACGCGTTGTAGACTACTTCCTTCATCGGCAAGGGGTTACTTAAAAGTTTATTCTGCCTCAAACGTCGAAATATATTTTCGGTATCAATGATCGCATCATCAACAACCTCACCCAATGCAATAGCTAAACCACCAATAACCATGATATTCAAGTTCACGCCAAGTTCTAATAAAACCAGGATGGCTGTCAATAACGACAATGGAATCGCCATCACTGAAATAAATGCTGTTCTGAAATTGAATAGAAAGATTACAAGCACCGCAACAACAAATATTCCACCTATCAATAGATGTCCGGTAATACTACTTACCGAGCGCTCTATATAATTAGCTGGGCGAAACAAAGTAGGATGAAGTTTGATATCGTTATCAGAAAATATCTGATCGAGGCCTTGAATGGCATCTTCAACAGCGTTCGACACATTCAAGGTGTTTGCACCGTATTGTCCGATAACCATTAAAACAATGCCTTCTTTACCTAATATGGATCCGGCACCAAAGCTAGGTTCTGCACCGTAATCAATATTAGCAACATCACCAAGTGTAATACTCACGCCATCACTATGTTTGACGACTATATTTGCAAGCTCATCTATTTGTTCAGGCAAACCTGTCAAACTTAAACTAAAACGTTGATTACTATTCTCAATGAATCCAGCACCAAAGATCCCAGTCGCCTGTTTCGCTGCATCAGCGACTTCATTTATTCCAATATCATATTGACGAAGTTTATTTTCATCGATCTGTATTTGTAACTGCTTTATATCACCACCAAAGACATTAACATCTGCGACACCTGGCACACTTAATATAGTTGGCACTAGGTTCCAATCAACTATGCTACGCAACTCCATCATGTCTTTACTAGATGATGTCACGCCCATGGTTAATATTGTTGCAGATGATGAAGCCATCGGCACAGGAACAGCAGGTCCAACGCCTTCTGGCAACAAGTTAATTAACCCGGCAAGTCTTTCTGATACAAGCTGTCGATTACGATAGATATCCGTATCTTCTTCAAAATAAATATTTACAATAGATAAACCTTGTATAGATTCAGACCGCACATGGTCGATGCCAATCAAACCGGACAAAGTTGTTTCTACTGGTCTGGTAACAAGAATTTCGACTTGTTGTGTTGAATAACCAGGGGCTTCTGTTTGTACTACAATCAGATTTGGAGAAAACTCAGGAAAGATATCAAGTCCCGCACGAGATAATTGGTAAATGCTATAAATCATTAATAACATGGCAATCGCTATTACCACGCCGCGATAATTAATAGAAAACCTGACGAGCGTTGCTAACATGAGATTGCTTTGTAATTAATCATCATTCTCGTCAGGGATAGCCCACTTAAATTCTTCCGACAATAAGATCTGTCCACCTTCAGTAACCAGCAAGTCATCACCAATGAGCATCTTGTCTTCCAACAACCAGCCATTATCAATCTTTTTAGCCTTGCCCAATGGTTTTCTTATAAATAACTCTTCCCCATGTTTAAGAAATATCCACGGTTCATTGGCATACCAAATAACAGCTTTATCCGTAATAAAATAACCTTCGCTAATTTCGCCTCTCTCTTCTATCCATGCGAACAAACGCATCCCGGCCCTCACTTTCTGAGAATTTAATAGATAAAAATAACTCTCACCATACAGCGGATTATTAACCTGTTTTGCTTTATCAAGGTAAGAGATCTTTTGCGCTGAATCTCTCTTGTTTAGACCACTAACAAATACTGTTTGATTTTGGTAATCCAGAGACTCACTTTTCGGTAAAGACAATAATATAATTGCTTTTCGTTGCGAGGCTACTTTATCAAACTCATCCTGCTGTTCTTTATCAAGAATTAGATCAGATAAGATGTCACCCCAGTTAGATTTGACCTTGAAAACAAAGCCATCTACACGTGTATTTACGGCATTAAGCTCGGAGGCCTTTTGATCCCGCTCAAATCGACTCTTCTCCAAGTCTCGTGTTGAAAGACTTTTTACTTTATGCAATGCCTCTGCACGTTCCAGCATTTTATTATGGCTATATAAAGCGTTCTGCAATACCTTACGTTTTGCTAACAGGTCCTGATACTCTGTCTTCAGAGAGACTAATGGTTGTATATCAATAACTTCTGCATATGCAATAAATTCGGGTCTAATAGAAATGCTTTTTAACGATTCAAACTTTAATCCTGACGCAACAGAAATTTCTTCATCGAGCTCTATTGCTTTGTAACCATCTATTATAGATATTTTTTCTTCATCATTATCCGGTTCACCTTCTTCACCTGTATTGTCATTTACTATCATCTCATTGATAAAAGCATTATCTTTATCAATAGTGCGGACAGCCAGAAACGTTACTAAACTAATAACCAGTAAAATCAGAAAGGACTTAATTAACCAATTCATTATTACTTCTCTCTTCAATCTGTTTCAGCCATGAAGCCACAACATCATTTATATTTATTTCGGAATGTGTACTTTGTAACAGGTGATCCATTTCCAGCATGGCATTAATAGCATTATTATAAACCGTAATTTGCTCTTGCCTTGCTTTATAGAAAGCCTTTCTGTTTCTTAATAAGGCAACTCCATCAGTGCCGCCGATATCTATTTGTGTTTTAATTTCTTTCGCACGTAATTCTATAGAGTTAATAATTTCATCGCTTACTTTGGTTGCGATTTTATGTCGCGATACTGCGCGGCGTATCTTATATAAGGCACTCAGTAAATCTTTCTGTAACACAATTATTATTTGCTGCTTTATTTTCCGTTCTTCAAGTGCCGCCAATATGTTCAAGTTTTGTTCAGTATTTTCAAAAAGAGGCAATATCCATGATGAACCTAAAGACCATATATTATCGGATTGGTCAAAGATAAATCCTGGTGATAACACAATATCGGGATATTGCTTTTCGATCTTTAATCTAAGTTCTGCTTCTGACAAAGCATATTGATTTAATGCAATTGCCATATCTAAATGGTTGTCTAACATAGTTACCTGTAAATCAGAAAATTCAG
>Ga0316204_10011571_pt1 | contig 11002 bp, 9 predicted proteins | sample 6monrhotite_MG_2_FD_205661 | JGI IMG/M metagenome (GOLD analysis project Ga0316204, IMG submission 205661) | Microbial mat bacterial communities from mineral coupon in-situ incubated in ocean water Damariscotta River, Maine, United States -... | ecosystem: Environmental > Aquatic > Marine >...
TTATGATGCGGCTCAAATCCAGTATGATGTAACTAAATATACAGGGGCCAAATCCAAAAGCTTGAATGTTGATAAACTTGAGCATTTGTTGCCCGACTTTGTGCGAACAGATTTAAAACAGGGCATTCAACAGACCGTAGATTGGTTTTACGAGCAGAATGCTTTTTGATGTATTTAGTTTGGATGCCTCTCAACGAAATTAAAATAGTAATTTTGGATACATGACTAATGAGCAATGATGCCAATACGGCAGGGGAAATTATCGACGAACTTGAAGCTGACATAAGTAGGCTGCAAGAAAAGCACGGTGCTGTTCGCCTTGAATTATCCCAGGCGGTGCTCTGGCTGCGAGGTCCCATTGCAAGGCAAGTAGTTTGAACATGCCACAGGGATCCCAATATTTGCAAAATTAGGATTGAAGTCTATGGAAACTGCTGAAATCAGCAGCACAGTAAATGCGCTATGGGAAACACAGGATTTCCAGCAAGCAAAAAGCTTGCTTGTGTCTAAATTTGGGCAAAATCCGGTGGATGCTGACAATTGCTACCGGCTTGCGGTATGTCATTTAAGGCTGGAGGAATATGTTAAGGCCTTGCACTATTTCACCCGTGCAGGCGAACTAGGCGCAGAGGCATATCATGACCATATGGCGCCCCGTCAGTTTGCCGAATCCCTCAAGCAGATGGCTACATATTCCTCTTACGAGACAAATGAAACTAAATTGCAAGCCCTGCATGGTTGTTTTCACCAAATAGCCAGGCAATTTAATTGCTTGGCTAGCTTTTCGGAAACTAGCTTGGGGGCTTTGGAAGAGGCAAATTTGCCTATGCTTGAGCTAAAGCGGTTTTTTGCAGAATTCGCCTTTATTGAAACGCCAGAAAATATCTATGGCAAGTTGAGAAACATTAGCGACATAACGGTGTTGAATGCATTCGTTGAAACAAATAGGGAGGTGCTTGGTCAGAATATTGAAGGGTATCTAGTTTTTTATTTGCAAACGCTTGTCGCACCAGTTTTTACGCTAGCCACCCGTGACCATAAAACACAGTTTCTCAAGATCAGCTTCGTCATATTTATTACCCACCGACGTTATGGTCATATCCTGGCGGCCGTTACTACACAGCTATTTCAGCAGGCTCTTCACGAGGATGAATGTGGCTTGATGGAAGCGATGGCAATATATGAGGTTTTATATGGCTATTATTGGATGGATGCGGTGTATCTATCGGATATGGCGAAATTTAGTCATCAGGTTGCGTTGCCGTTCAATAGATATTTGAAGGAGCGTTTTCCTCAGCCGAAAGGCGAGGTGGGAACGCTATTATTACAGAAAGACGGCCCGAAGTTGGCCATGTTGATACATCACGCTTTTGATGGGGGTGGAAATGCAGTTGCGCCGCATCTGTTTTCGCTGCTGGATGAACATGCGAAGCGGGGGCAATCAGCAATAGTATATTGTGTGCAACATTTTGATCCTTCTTTTGTCGAAAAAATAAGGTTTCTAGGGCATACTGTTAAAACTATAAATGGCTATAGCTCTTTAGAGGCCATGCAGCAAATACGTCAGGAGATTTCGGAGGATAAACCGGAAGTTTTAATGACTGAAATGACATCTAGCATTGCGGCTTACCTTTTTCATTGTCGAGTTGCTCCAATACAGGTTTGGCTGGAGATGGGTTTTCCCTACTGGGATAGTCAGGAATTAGACTGGGTGTTCATGGCACATAAAAAATGGCGTGGTGATTTCAGTTTTCGTCAAGAAAAAAGTAGCCCACTTCGTTTGCGGCAGTCATTGGAGTCCATAAACAAGCCGGTGTCGGATGGTCGTGTTGATATAGTGCGTAAAAACTACCCAACCGGGACAAGAATTTTAGGGTGTTTTACGCGGTACTCGAAAATTACCAGCGCTTTTTTGGAGCTTGTAGAAGGTATTTTGAAAGAAAACCCAGATACACACCTTATTATGGCGGGGACAGGCGACACTGCCAAAATAAGAGAGTTCATCATTACCAGCCCTGTTAGAGCCCAATTCACCATGTTCAGTCATAATGTCGATATTCAGCTGTATGGGCGAGCAATTGATGTTTTTCTTGATACATTCCCGTTTCCAGGAGGCAACTCATGCAGGGAAGTAATGAGTTTTGGGAAGCCAGTAGTTTCCAAGATAAGCAACGACTGGCCTTTGTTAATTTCAGAATCCAGAGACCCTGAGCTGGTTGCTACAGATAAGGTGGAATATCAAAATATAGTTGGAAAACTGCTAAATGACACTGAGTTTTATGCAATAAAGCGGGACTATGCCCTGGCGTTTGTTAGTGAAGAAACAGCTGTGAGCCATACCTATGATGAAATAATGATGCGGCTGCGTGCTCTAAATGAACAGAAGGTAGCCAACCCTACTTAATTTGTAGGGATGTATCAGTGTTGAAGATGAATTGAAAAGATAGCGACATGGGAAGAAATACAAATAAAAAGATACTCGTGACTGGAGGCGCCGGGTTCATCGGCTCGAATTTCATTGATTATTTGGCTGCAGAATACCCCGATTGCAAGATTATTATTTTAGACAGTCTTACCTACGCTGGGTCTTTGGGTAATATTCCAAAATTAAACGCAGCGGAATATCAAGGCAGATTGGAATTTTGTTATGGCAGTATTCTTAATGCGGAGCTTGTCGCTTCGCTTGTAAGGGATGTGGATACTATCGTACATTTTGCGGCTGAAACCCATGTAACCCGCTCAATCTTCAGCTCACGTGATTTCTTTGAGACCGACACTCTCGGTACGCATAATCTAATTAACGCTGTCCTAAACTCGGGTAAAAAGCTGGAGCACTTTATTCATATTTCGACCTCTGAAGTATACGGGACAGCCGAACACCCCGTTATGGATGAGGACCACCCTCTTAATCCTGCGACGCCCTATGCTAGCGCGAAATGTGGTGCTGACCGGCTGGTTTATTCTTATTGGAAGACACACGACTTTCCCTGCACAATCATACGGCCTTTCAATAATTATGGTCCACGGCAGCATTTGGAAAAATTAATACCACGTTTCATATGCAATATACTAACAGGTGAACCTTTAAATGTTCATGGTGATGGCAACGCTTGCCGCGATTACTTGCATGTCTCAGATACATGTAAAGGCATCAGGGCAATACTGGAGGCCCCCAAAGCACAAGTTATTGGGCAGGCTTTTAACCTCGCGAGCGGAAATACATATTCAATTAAAGACATCGCAGGAGAAATTCTGGACCTTATGGGGGTCAGTGATTATCCAATCGAATATATTGACGATAGACCGGGACAAGTAGAGCGACATACTGGTTGTTATAAGAAAACCCAAAGAGTAACGGGCTGGAGCGCACAAATTGAGTGGCGCTCAGGGTTAGAGGACACAATTAAGTGGTATCGTGAAAATAGAACTGTTTGGGAAAGTCAATTATGGATGCGCCATGTAAAATTGTATGGTGCCAACGGTGAAAATCAAAGCTACTAAATAGAGGTAATATGACTAAGAAAATTATAGGCAAGGAAGGGCTGCCGCCTTCAGGACTGGTGGAACTTGAAACACCGTTTGTGGACGAACGCGGCGCTATTATTCCGATCGTAAATACCGATATGAAGAGCTGTGTGATGATCCATTCCAAGAAAGGAACGGTCAGAGCTAATCACTATCATCTGACCGATTGGCATTATTGTTATATTTTGGACGGTGAACTTGATTATTACCACCGGGCAGTAGGCGACAACTCTGAACCAGAAGTACTTCAGGTTAAAAAGGGCGAAGTTGTTTTTACCCCGCCAATGGTAGAGCACGCGATGGTTTATACTAAAGATTGTAGCTTTATCACATTGGGCGGCAATTCTCGTGACCAGCAGATGTATGAAAAAGACCTGGTTCGTGTTCAGTTGGTTGACCCGGCATCGCTTTAAAACAATTCACAAGAGGTATGCGCTGCAATGGGGTCTAGTTCGGATAAATATACTGTTCGGAATTATTGCCGTCTTTGCGAACAATCAACCCTGACCACGGTTTTGTCGCTAGAGGCAACGCCGCCCGCAAATTCCTATGTGTCAAAGCAAGAGTGCGCCAAAGAGCAAGAGTGCTTTCCCTTGACGCTCGCTTTGTGTGGAAACTGTGGACATGCACAGCTAAAAGAAGTGGTTGATCCGACTTTATTGTTTAATTCTTATTTATATGTTTCTGGCACGTCGCCGGTGTACCGGAAGCACTTGAAGGATTACGCTGATGGTCTGGTGCGAAGGTTCGGCTTAAACAGCAGCGATAAGGTTTTTGAACTTGGTTCAAATGACGGTACTTTTTTAGGATACTTTCAGGACCACGGCTTACAGGTCCTCGGCGTCGATCCAGCAAAAAATTTGGCCCAAACAGCTAATGACAATGACATTGAAACAATAGCTAAGTTCTTTTCCTCGAATTTATCGCGGTCTTTGGTGGACAAATACGGCACATATAATCTCGTGGTTGCCAATCATGTGTTTGCACATATCGATGACCTTGAAGACATTGTTCGTGGCGTTGAACACCTTCTCAGCGGGAGCGGTGTTTTTGTTTTTGAAGTCGGGTACTTTATGGACGTTTTCCGTCAAGGATATTTCGACACCATATATCACGAGCATGTGTCTTTTCACACGGTTAAACCATTGGTCCAATTTTTCAACAGGCTGGGCATGGAAATTTTTGAGGTGGAGAATACGGCTGCGCAAGGGGGTAGTTTGCGGGTTTATGTGCAAAAAGCCGCGGGCACTCATACCGTTTCATCAAATGTTGCTGATTTTATCCAAGCGGAAGAACGCGTTGGAATATTTAGTGTGGAAACTTTCAGCCAGCTCCGGAAGTCGATAGAATTTGTTAAAGGGGAATTGGCAGATACATTGGGATCACTGGCGGCATCTGGCAAGAAAATTGCCGCCTACGGTGCGCCTGCCAAGGCGACAACGCTAATGTATCACTTTGGGCTCACCGAACGAGACATTGCCTATATCGTCGATGACAATCCCCTCAAACAAGGGATGTTTACGCCTGGGCTGCATATACCCATTGTTTCAGTTGCTGAATTGGAAAAAAAACCCGTCGATATAATAGTAATTTTAGCGTGGAATTTTGCAGAGCCTATTATGAAAAAAATGCAGCTATTTGCACGGGCAGGGGGTAAATTTATCATCCCGTTCCCGTCAGTTAAAATAATTTAACGTCGTGGCAACTTCGATAGCAGTTGTTGGCGCGGGTTCTTGGGGCAGGAAAATTATTCAAACAGCGTCGGCCCTAGAGTGCTTGGATTTGAAGTATGTGGTTAGTTCTAATCCAGAAACAGCCGACTATATTCCCGCCGGATGCCAGCAATTACCAGATGTTTCACATTTGCTGGAAAAACCAGAGCTCCAGGGGGTGGTTTTGGCAACGCCTCCAGAGTTACATGTGCCCCAGGCTCGTATCTTTTTAGAGGCGGGCCTGCCGTGCATGATTGAAAAGCCGCTCTCTATGAATTCAAAAGAGGCTCTAGGCTTGATACAAATAGCAAAAAACAATCGCTCATTTGTATTGGTGGACCATATCTATCTGTATCACCCTGCGTATGAAGCGCTGAAATCAGAGATTATGAAAGATACGTCGCCGGTTATCGATATCTGCAGCGAGGGGGGGGCAAATGGCCCGTATGGCCGAGCAACGCCTGTGCTTTGGGACTGGCTGCCACATGATCTGTCTATAGTACTGGATTTAATGGGTGCAGACCCCGTAGGGCATTCTATCGCTTCGCGACCTTCCGAAAACCAAGATGGGTCTGGGATAATTTATGATGTCAAATTGGAGTTCGGCTCAGGTGCGACAGCTTCTATTGTCACAGGTAATGGCTTCTTGAGAAGAAGACGTAAACTGACGGTGGAAACGCAAGATCACTATTGGAGGTTTGCCGATGAAAACAGCCCTCAAGCTTCTTGTGATAGCTTGCCATTGGCATTTTGCGATGAAAAGCCGCTAGCCCGAATTTTGACACGCTTCGCGTCTGGTATTGAAGAAAAAAGCCAAACTTGTCGTGATTTGGAATTAGGCCACCGGGTTGTTTTGGTGATAGAAAAACTGGCCGAACAATGTGGGAATATCGCTACTCACTAGACCTTTTGGAATATAGCAATCAATTTATAGCCCAGCATATGATCCAATATGGCGTCAGCTGTTAAATTAGCTGCTGTAAGGTTGCTATTGAGGACATCTAATTTCTGTTGAATTTGCGCATTGGTATATTGAGAAATGATGCTCATTTCGGTCAAAATACTTTCGGTGTGCAAGTGTCTGAACCCGGCTTTTTCGACGATGGCTTTTAAGGTCTCTGCCGAGAAATAATTGACATGAAATAGACCGTTATTTGAATGATGGTCTGGCCCTGAAAGCTGCAAACAAAGGCTATGAAGGTTAGGCACCTGAATGAATAGTAGTTTGCCGGGTTTGGTGCTGCGATGTGTTGCTTTCAAAAAACCATCCACATCGGCAATATGCTCTAGCACATCAATCATTGTGACGAGATCAAAAGAAACCCCCTCAAACCTGTCTTGAGGAAACCAGCCCTGTTTAACCCTAAGTCCCTTTTTCTGCGCGATCTGGTTGGAAATTGCATTTGGCTCAATACCGTATGAATCCCAGTGGAATTTTTCGGCCATTTCAATCATCAGGCCAGTGCCGGAACCAATATCCAGATGGTTGCCTTTTTCATCGGAACAAAAGGTCTCGACAATGCTTAATTCATAGCCATACCGTAGTTTCGCGTATTTCTCGTAAGTGGGAGATGTCAAGAAACTGATGTGCTCGTCTGTCCAAACTGAGGTATCCTCTAGCAAATGTTCTTCTCCGGCACTCGATAGACAGGGCGATGCAAAGACCATTTTGCATGTATTACAGGATACGATGGGAATTTGAAATTTGATGAACTGGCGAGTGAAATTCCCTTTGGCAGCACAACAGGGGCATTCTCGTATGCGGAGGAATTGTTTTTTTATGTGTTTACCATTTTGGTCCAGTAGGCTGGTGAATAACTGTTCAAACTTGTCTTCGAACTCTTTTCGGCCAGTATTTTTTTCGTAAGCTTGAGAGCCATTCTGCTGAAGAGCAGCATCAAACGCGTGTCGTTCGAACTGTTGAAGGCGAGGGCTAGGCATTCACGGCACCCTTCAGCCGTAATTGCTCTAGTTTATTGTAAAGCTCTACACTCGACTGATACATTTCCATGTTAATCAGTTCATGGATTAGCTCAACGTCATCATATGTTCGTTTATTTGCTGCGGTATATTTATCTAGAGGTTCTCCCCCTTTACCTATGAAGCGAGAAAGTAGCTGTTTAGTCTCATATTCAGACATCTCAACATCATTTAGGAAATACACATGCGGAAATGATTTTGCGATATCATAAAGTAGCGTGAGTGTAGAATGATAGGCATGAACAATTTCAGACAGAGTTTTGTTTTGCTTCGCGAAATCGTTGAAAAATAAGCGCATTGACAATATGGCCTTCTCTGGTGGGCGGTAGGTCAGTAAATATCGACTGTCCGAAAAATAATTGTGCAAAATCGGGAAGTTCTTAAGAATGATATCCCAATAATAATCGCCATGGGGACCAAAAGAATATTTTGAATATAGGGTTTTGCCGAGATTAATCATTTGAGCATATAGCTGTATGCCATTGAACTTCGGATCTGTTGGGAAATCCTCTATATGGGATTTGACATATTGTTTTGATTTCAAACCCTCGTCCATGACGAGCTTATACCAGCCGGCATAATTCTCTATTCCCCAACTCGTAGGCGGGTTATCTTCGTAGAAGACAAAGTTCTCTTCATATTCGTCTGCAATAATAGCAGAGATTGAAGTAGCACTTCTTGCGTGCCCGACAATAAAGTGAAGGTTCCCGCTGATAGCACACATCTCACTTTTATGGGCCTTTAGGAACTCCTCAAACTCAGCCAAGTGATCGATGGTGCGAATGAAATTATCGGTCAAATATTGCCTCCTGGTACCTGTCAGATCGCCCTATTCAGGGCGACACATCATCACATGGCCAATTCCTTCAAAGGAATAGGAATGATTTTGAAGCAATGATTTAACGTCATCACTGGTATCACCTGGTCCAAACGGGTTTGTATGAATGTCTATGGAAAAGCGTGGGCGAAATTGGCTTATGAAACGTTGGCCAGCTTTTAAAATTTTTGCCTCCCAGCCTTCCACATCAATTTTGACTATGCAGTTGTCGGTTATGGAGATGTTTTTAGTAATATGATCAAGCGTCTCAACCCGTACATGGAAAAAATTCTTCGCTCGATCGCTCTTGAGCTCGCTGAGGCTTGATGCTTCGGGCAAATAGGGACACTCGCCTGTTTCATCTGGCTCATACGCGGTAAAGGTGTCAACGCCTGAATTTGCCGAAAGGGCACAATCGAAAACAAGGGGATGCACACATTTGTTTTTTATAAGGGTCTCGATCAATATCTGTCGTACTTTATGATACGGCTCAAAAGCATAGATCTTGGCATCAGGGAAACGCAGAGCAAAGGGGACCGTCATCGCCCCTGTTGCTGCGCCTATATCAAGAAAGGTTGCGTTTCCCTCATTTAGCCAGCCAGCCATAATGTCGCTGTGTGCTGTTTCAACATAGAGATGTTTGCGGTCGTCACCTTCAGCACTGTGAGTACAGTGTGTCATGGTTTTCAGTGTGGAACTGGGCAAAAATAGCGGCGTGCCGTTAAAAACAACTTCTTGAAAATCTAGGTCACCCATTGTGACGAACCTCGTTAGTTGACTTAATTGAAAGGCTATTGAATATGACGCCGTATTGCAAATGGGGCATTTCTTTGTTTGGGCTGGTGGATGCAAGCCTGACGGAGACCTCAGTTGCAGGAATATAAAGTTCCTTTTCCATAGTGGCCGGAATATCGAAACTGAGAGCGCCGCCTAGTTTGTTTGGGGCGAAGCTGTGCGTTACTTTGGCGCCATTTACATATACCTCGAAGTTTTCGGTCCGAATATTATTTCCGCTATCCTCGAACGTAAAAGCACCGGTCATAGGCCGCAGGCTTACCAATGCCAAGAAGGCAGAAAATACCTTGTTTGAAGAGGTCTGCATTGGTTTTTTCAGAATTGCCGATGGATAAATATCAGTGTCCCTAATGCCTTTGAAGCGAATAGCAGATTGTGGGCCGGTGAAATTCAGGACAGGCTGGTCTTCAACTATAAAGCCTTGGGAGGCGGCCGCTTCGCCTGTTGGTGGCTCGAGCAGCCAATGTGCGAGTGTATCTGCTTCACCGTTGGGTGGACTTTGAGATAGCAATGGAGAGATAACAAGAGTTGGCTTCTCTGATGGCCGTTCATAAAACCCTAGTATTTTAACAATTCGGTCGACCATAGCAGCGGTATCACCCAAATACGAGCCACTAGCCAAGCGATCTATGTCATTTTGTAAAAATTCCTTCAGATCCTTAGTTTTCCATAGTGTGTGTAAAAGGGTTAGTGTAGTGCGTGAAGGCATTGAATCAGAAACTATGAGAGAAAGTGATCGGGATAACACTACGCTGCCATAGTCACGGTGATTGCGGTATTTACCTCTGATGAACTCCAAAGCTTGTTTCTCTGCGATAGCAGTGTCGCTTCTTTTGGCAGTTGCCTTATGGGGCCAAACCCAGCCATGTTGTTCTTGGATGTTGTCCTGAGCAGGAGACCACTGTTTGGTAATTCCGTCAGGTAGCAAGACGGGCTCGACATCCTGTTGAGTATCCATATAGGCTTTAGCCATTTCGACCATTAAAGCCTGAATACTCAGACTGGTTTTCAAGCCCTTATAGCGCGTCGTGTAATGGGTGAATAAGGCGTGGGACTGCTCTGCTAGGCTCGATTTAAGCCCAAACGCTTCTGCTATTGAGTGAGCCAAGGAAATATCGGTAGATTCCTGATCTTTATAACTCTTGGTAAACCTGTACGAACGTTCAAGTAGCTCGTTTGCATAGTCCTTGCCTTTATTTTGCAGCATATAACGAATACCACCGACGCCCCTGAAAAGGTACCAAGCACTGAAATCTTCTATCTCGGCGCGGGTGCTCGCGGTTACCCGGTCCTCTGGCCAGTTCATAAAGGTGCCGCAATTGAAAGGAATGTGGGCTGTTTTGGCAAATGGCAAAACCCTACATTTATGTTCGGTGTCACCTGCACAGCGATACCTCGGGTCGAAATAGCCTGTTCTTTCAAAAAGAGTTTTTCGCATGAGTGTGCCGACCATGCCAGATTTGGTAGATTCGATAATTATGTCATACCGGTCTGTCATGGACCGGTCATAATGAAGGTCATCCTTTATATATTGGCCGGCCTTGTCCAGGGTATAGATGGTGGCATCGCCTACGACCCAGTCGGTTGCTGGGTTTTCTTCCATGTGCGCATAAAGTTTCCCCATACCATCGGCGTGCATAACTTCGTCAACGCCAATAAAATTGAAGTATTTGCCTTTGGCCAGAGTTATGGCCCGATTCCATGCGCTTTGGATTGTTTCTTTTTTATCGGTTTTTAAGATGCGCCAACATAAGTTTTGAGGCGCTGCAGAACTGAGCTGCTGCAAAAACATTTCATATGTTTTGTCGGTTGAGGCAGATTCTACGAGAATAAACTCAACAGTGCCATCAAACGGAGTTACCGCCTCGGAAAGATATTCAAGAAACAAGGCGACCTTGTTTTCTGCGTTAAGGGTTGTACAGATGAAGGTAATATCAAGATGTTCGGGATAGTTATCTGAGATGTGTTCCGCTACAATTTTCCGCTCAGAATATTCACAGGGCAAATATTTTCTTTGTTGCAGATAGTTGGTAATATACTCTGGATCATGCCTATGTGGGAAGATTTTGGCTTCCTCAGGATATCCACAATCAAGCAACGCTTGTTGAACATATTCGTCTTCACTTGGGGATAATTTGTAACCAACTCGGTCAGCACGTAAAAAATAGGTTGC
>Ga0316204_10011575_pt1 | contig 10999 bp, 10 predicted proteins | sample 6monrhotite_MG_2_FD_205661 | JGI IMG/M metagenome (GOLD analysis project Ga0316204, IMG submission 205661) | Microbial mat bacterial communities from mineral coupon in-situ incubated in ocean water Damariscotta River, Maine, United States -... | ecosystem: Environmental > Aquatic > Marine >...
GCTTTATATTCGCTTTTGCAAGCGGAATATTCAAATAAGCAGCAATTGCTTCTGCCAATTCCGGGTTTGAATTCCCGGTTAGAATCTTCATGCCCATTAATGGCCTCCAAGGTGATGAAGATTGAACCCTGTGCGGAGCTTTAACAGTGCAGGACGGCGCTGTAAAGCCACACTGTATATTTGTCGCTCAAGGTGATTAAAAACATCTTAAGCTATGTAAAAATACCACGGATGCTACTAACCGCGAAGCATGATTGCGGAAAGTTGGCGACCGTAATCTGGCTCTCGTTTGTGAGTCGTGCGCCGGTAGGAAAAGTGATCAGCGCTTTTATACGTGTCGATACCCGCATTCCAAATGGCACTAATGCCCGCCTTTTTCAGCTGGTTTTCCACGAATCCCGCGAGGTTAAACTGTTTGTGGGCATTGTCTGCGCCTGCGAGGAAAAAACGCGTATATTCAGGGTTTGAACTGGCAAAGGTTTGTAGAAAATCAGGGCCTACTTCATAACTTGGCTGGTGAATTGTTGGGCCAATAGCTGCCTTGATATTGCAGCGCGCTGCGCCCAGCTTTTCCATTGCTTCAATGGTGTTTCCCAGAACGCCGCCAAGCGCACCTTTCCAGCCTGCATGGGCTGCGCCGATTACACCTGCTTTTTCGTCGGCGAATAAAACGGGTGTGCAATCTGCCGTTAAAATACCAAGGATCAAGCCGGGGTGGGTGGTAACCATGGCATCAGCTTGAGGCCGGTCTTCACCCCAATCGTTTGTAGCCACTACTACGTTAGCACTGTGGATTTGATAACAGGAAAGAAGGGGCGTATCGCGCCTCCCGGAAATAATGCTGGCTGTAATGCGCCGGTTCTCGGCAACAAGTGCGGGATCATCATTTGATCCTGGCCCGCAATTCAGGCTTGAATAAACCCCGCTGGAGACACCGCCGCGTCGGCCAAAATAACCGTGCGCCACTTCACTCAATAACGGAGATCGTGTAACTTTTGTCATGCTTGTATTTATGCCAGATGTCTCAGAGGATGCACACCAATTAAAAATATAAACACGAACGACAGAAATAGAGGATTTATCATGCGGGTTTTTCTTGCAGCTTTTGCAGTTGTTTTTGGGTGGTTTACAGCGGTAAGTGCCTCTGACGGCGAGATCACATTAAAGCGTACGGGCGAGGCTAACTGGATTGCCAGCTACTGCTTTGACGAACCAGTTGATGCCTTCAAATTCACCCGCCCGATGACAGGCGATATGCGTCAGAAATATTGGCAGGTGGGCGACGCCGCTTTTGAGCTTACCTACGAGCCTAATGGCCGTGAAACCACAGCTACAATTCAACGGACAGACGGAGCCGCATTTAGGTGTGTGTCGCTAACGATGCAAACCTATACTAACCGTCCTGAAAAAAACTATTTCGCGTTTTCCACTTTTAGTGATGGAGGTGCCTCGCTTTATACAGGTTATCTAACCGGTATAGTGCACCGGGTTGATGAATGGTTCGATGCAGACCTGCGCGCAAAATATGTGCCGTTAGAAGGTAGCCGGGTTTTTACCCGTGACCCGTCACGCCTTACCCAGCAATTTGTCTATTACGGCAAGCAGGACGTGCTTGAGCGCGATGGGGCTGTGGCAGTGATCGATCCGGCAGTGCCGGCTGCGGCACGGGAAATAATCCTTGATACTATCCCGGAAGTGAATGCTCAAATGGGTACGCTTTTTGGCGTTAAGAAGGCTCCGCGTTACATGATTTTCATGGCAGCGGGCGAACTGCTTACATTTGACGGCTATACTCACAAGGGTGGCACAATGGAACGGCAAGTGCTGTTCACTCTGAAGGGGCCTGATGTTATCAAGGTGGCGAACGGTGACCCTACTCGTTATGCGAAGCTCTCTGCGCATGAGATAATTCATTTGTGGCAGTATGCGGCATGGGAAACTCTTGGAAATGACCGGCCGTGGATGCATGAAGGCAGTGCTGATGCACTTTCATATGAACTAATGCGCAGGATTGGCCATTATGATGCCATCAAATATGGTGAGGCGTGGGAAACAGCGGAAAAACGATGTGTTTCCATGCTTGAGCGCAGTAGCGTGCACGAGGGGCCATCAACAGGAAACTTTGGCATTGTCTATCAGTGCGGTGCCACCATTAACCATTTGGTTGGCGGGCTTTTGGATGCTGACGACTGGGGCAGGGGTTTGTGGAAATTTTGGGGTGAAATGGCAGCATGGAGCGCGGTTGAACGCAGTGGACCACAGAGCGAAGACCTGTTCTTTAAAACGCTCGCCAAACTTGGTGTGGTTGAAGAAAAGCAGGCTGCAATTCGCGCATTTCTTGAAACCAAATCCAGTGACCCAGCCGCGGCGCTCCAAACACTGAAAGAACAGTTAGGTCTTCTGAACGGTGCTGTGTAAAATCGTTATTTGCGGGCTAGCCAGGTTTGGTAGGCTTTAGCAGCCTTGCGCTGGGCTATTTGTGTACCAATCAGATTAAAGAATGGGCCCCAAAAGGGGGCTGGTTTTTTGCCAGCAGCAATTCGGTGCATTTGGCTTTTTGCCCAAGCCATTTCTGCCATGCTGGAAAGAGCAGCAACCGGCAACTTGATTTTTTTTAGTTCAACGCCGACAGTGTTGCCTTCCAGCAGGTCGGCTGCAATGCGCGGATTATGGGCGAAAGGCTTGCCCATACCGACCATATCAAGCGCACCGTCAGCAAGCGCAGCTTCCATGCCTGCCTTGCTACGGAAGCCGCCTGTTACCATCAATGGCATTTCGGCGTAACTGCGAGCTTGTTTGGCAAAACCCAGAAAATATGCCTCGCGTATTTTTGTGCTTTCACGAAGTTTTTCTGGCGCAGGGTCGTCTCCGGTTGCGCCGGTCATGGCAGGTGCTTCGTAGGTACCACCCGATATTTCCAACAGGTCCAGCTGTTCGCTGTTCAGCATTTTGATAACTTGCTCCGCGTCAGCGTGAGAGAAACCACCCTTCTGGAAATCCGCGCTGTTTAATTTAACGCCGACACCAATTTTTTTACTAACCCGTGCGCGTACCGCTCGTACAATATCAATAAGCAAACGAGCGCGGTTTTCGATGTTTCCGCCCCACTGGTCTTCGCGCTTGTTGCTGATAGGCGATAAAAACTGGCTCACCAAATACCCATGCGCGCCGTGAATTTCCACGCCGTCGAAACCTGCCTTTTCCAATATAGCCGCCGTATTTGCGAAACGTGTGATGATATTCGCAATATCATCTTCACCAAGAGCGCGTGGTACGGCAAACATGCCTTTTGCCCCTTTGATTTCAACCGCTATTGCTGATGGGGCAACAGGTTCCTCGCTTACCATTGCAAACACTTGTCTGCCGGGGTGGTTGATTTGTGCCCATATTTGGCCACCACCTGATTTGCCAGCCTTTGCCCATGCCTTCAGGCCTGTCATATTATCTTCGTTTTCTACAATAACATTGCTAGGTCCGGTCAGTGCCGTGCGGTCAACCATCACATTACCTGTGATCAATAACCCGGCACCGCCCGCTGACCAGTTTTTATAAAGCGAGATCAGGGCAGCGCTGGGGCCGTGGTTCGCATCACAGAGGCTTTCTTCCATCGCCGCTTTGCCAATACGGTTTATAAGGCTAGTGCCATTTTTCAGCGTAAGAGCATCGCCAAGTTTTGGGGCAGTTTTTGTCATAATAAAACCTCGGTAAAGTTAATTGTGGCAGAATAAGAGGAATGCTCTAAAAACCGGGCGGGGCAGGAAGTTTTGGGTCTTGCAGGGCAAGTGTTTTGAATAGCGTACCCATGGCGTCACTTGAGGTTAGGCGCGTTAATTCTGAAAGCACACGCTCCTGGCCTTGCGCGTCGGTAGCAGCGGCAAGTTGCTGCGCTCGCTCGCCTAAGCCCAGTGCCATCAGGAACGGTCCCTGTGCGGCTGCGCCGAAGGCTGCGGCGCCCTTGCTGCTGGCAGCAGTTGCAATTTGGTCAAAGGCCACATGGGTTGTAAGGTCTGCTTCGCCGGGCGCTTCCAAAGGGTTACAAAATGCATGGTTTTTCATGGCCTGAAATGTGTCCCCCACAGCGCTTTTACGGTAACCATAATCTATGATAATCGCCGCGCCGCCATAGGCGAAAAGTCGCTCTGCAATGGCGCCGGCTACTGACAGGCCCGCCGGGCATACTTCAAGTATGCTGCCATCGGGGCCGCCGTGCAGCGCAGGGTTGGTTAGGGCGAACTTCGGGCCTGCCGATGTTAGCACCATGGTTAGGTCACTGCCTTCTGTATGCACGCGGCGTTCACACCATCGACCATCCTGTTTTTCAAATTGGTGAATGGGCAGAGCATCAAAAAATTCGTTAGCTACCAGCAGAGTGGGGCCATCCGGCACAGAGGAAAGGTCATCATGCCATGTTGCATGCGGTACCTTTTGGGCTTGAAGCGCCCGCAGTTGCTGGCTGGTTTCAATGAAATGCACAGTGAATGCATCATGGAAATCCGGCACTGGTTCTGTTGCACGCAGGATATCTTCCATTAATGTGCCGCGTCCGGGGCCAAGCTCAATCAGATGCACATTGTTTGGTTTGTCCATTTTGTACCAGCGGTCTGCCAGCCACAGGCCCAGCATTTCGCCGAACATCTGGCTTACTTCGGGTGCCGTGATGAAATCACCCTCTGCACCAAATATTTTTTGTTGGCTATAATAGCCATGTTCGGGGTGCATCAGGCAATCGGCCATATAGTCAGCCAAAGTGATTGGCCCTGTGGCTTCAATCCGTTTTATGAGTATGTCTTTTAACGGTGTGTTCACAGCGGGCCTATTTGCCTTTTGCGGCTTGTTTGGCCTTCAATTCAGCGCGGTGGCGCAAGCCCTTTGAAATTAGCCATGCCGCCAGAAGGAACATGGGTATGGAAAGCATTTGCCCGCGTGATAAACCGATTGCATTCAAATTAATGTGTGCATCGGGCTGGCGCACATTTTCGATCAGAATACGTACCAAGCCATAGCCGGCAATGAAAATCCCAGCCAGTACGCCGGGCATGTCTTTGGCGATACGGGTTCTGTGATACAGATATTGCAGGATGACAAAGAGCAGCAAGCCTTCAGCAAAAGCTTCATACAGCTGGCTTGCGTGGCGGGGTACTTGAAGAGGATCACGCGGAAATATCATGCCGTACCATGCGTCGGGCGCAGTAGGGCGGCCCCAAAGTTCGCCGTTGATGAAGTTGGCGATACGGACAGCAAGCAGACCAATCGGGCTGACGATAGCCACCACGTCGGAAACCCGCATTAAATCCAGTTTGTGTTTGCGGACAAAAATAATCACGGCAAGCACTACGCCTGCGAATCCGCCGTGAAATGACATGCCGCCATCCCACAAGCGTAAAATTCTAACAGGATCACTTATGAACCAGTCGAATTTATCGTAAAAAAGGACATAGCCGATCCGTCCGCCCAGAATAACCCCGAACAAAGCCCATGTGATGAAATCATCAATATGAACAGGCGACATAGCCGCACCAGGCTTTTGGGCAAGGCGGCGAATATACCACCAGGCGAAAACAATACCCACTATATAGCCCATGCTGTACCAGCGAATATCAAGCGGCCCAATGGAGAACATCACAGGACCAATATCTGGAAAAGTAAGTGTGCCTGCGGCAAGTAGTTCGAGCATTCGGGGTTCCTTGATAAGTTTGCGCCATCATGCGGGGTGCCTGCTTGCTGTCAAGTGAAAGCGTGGTGAAATAAACGCTTATGCACGCTGTGGCATAACGCCCATTGCATTTTATCAGCGTTTCGCCCATATGAGGATCATCAGCAAAAGGACGCACATCATGCAGACGAACAATAAATTCATGGACGATATGGCAAAGCTGGCAACAGGGGCTGTGGGTGCAGCGCACAGCGTGAAGGGTGAATTTGAAAGCATGTACCGTGCGTGGCTTGACAAGCAGCTTGCCGGTATGGATTTGGTGTCGCGTGAAGAATTTGATGTGGTGCGAGAAATGGCTGAAAAAGCCCGTACCGAGAACGAAGATTTACGCGCCGAAATCGAAATGCTGAAAACAAAACTTACCGATTAACGCCTGCTCTTTCAGAAAAACTTCCAGGTTTTCAGAAAAGTTACCAGGCGATTCAAAGCTTCAAAACCGAGTCATAACAGGCTGAAATCATGCCTGAATTTGCTGTATTAGAATCCGGCTTCCATCAGCTTTTCCACAGGTAAATCCTTTTAATACAGAATATTTTCTTGCCAGCGAGTCTTCATGCTGGCACCCTATATCTAGTGTATAGTCAGAGATAGGGAGCCAGATTTCGTGATTCTGGTTAAAAAAAGCTAAAACACTTACCGGCGTAATCATTCTGTCGGCTTTGTGTACGGCAGGATCATCTCAGGGGGATTTGCGATGACCACTCTCAGTACGGGGCATTCAGTAGTTCAAAGTATCAACCCGGTTGACATGGCCGAAGAATTGGCCGGTGCGAATGACTGGGCAGTGGAGCGCCAAGGCGAAGATGAACTTACCATGTTTATCAATGGCCAATATACCGATATGCAGTTTCGTGTTTTCTGGCGGGAAGATTTTAAAACCCTGCAGTTTGCCTGTCTGTTTGATTTGAAGGTGCCCGAAGGGCGCAGAAGCGATATTTACCAAACTATTGGCCTGATCAACGAGCGTATGTGGATTGGCCATTTTGAATATTGGGCTGAAGAGAATGCGCTCTTATACCGCCATGCCAGTCTTGCCGGTGACCCAATGACGGGATCAATCGGAGAAGACCATATGGTTACAATGGTTGAAACAGCGCTTGGGGAGTGCGAACGCTTTTATCCGGTCTTTCAATTTGTGATGTGGGGAGGACAATCCCCGGAAGAAGCGATTGAAGCTGCTATGCTGGAATGTGTTGGCAGCGCGTAGGATTTGTTCCGAGTAAGGTGTTTTGAGTATATTTGCCGGTCGTTGTGGTGATGGGCAAGTCTTGAAGACAGGAACAGGTAGGGCTATGCTCTGCCTGTTCTTTTTTTATCAGGTTAAAATATGGATGACTTACTGAAAGACGCTTTTACGCCGGGTAATCCTCTGGTTCTTGTGGGATGTGGCCATATGGGCCGTGCCCTTGCATCTGGCTGGCTGAAAGCGGGTTTAAACCCGGACGCACTGTATGTGGTGGACCCTGGCGCGAATGCAGAAGTGTTGCCGCAGGTGCCATCTGATCATTTTACCACCAGTATTGACCAGTTGGGGAACGGGATTAATACTGGCGCTGTTATATTGGCCGTTAAGCCACAAACCATGGATGGAATATTGCCGCAACTTGCTGCGCTGGTGGATCAAACCACGTTGGTAATTTCGATAGCTGCAGGCGTAACACTGGGCCAGATGGTGCGCGGCTTGAATGGGCGTGCTGTTTCTGTGCGTGCGATGCCCAATACACCCGCTGCGGTGGGCGCAGGCATTACCGGCCTGACGGCAGTAGAAAACATTACTGATCAACAGAAACAGCAGGCCTGTGACCTTCTTTCTGCAACTGGCCACACGGTTTGGATTGAAAGCGAAGACCAGATGAATATGGTTACCGCGCTTTCGGGCAGCGGGCCTGCTTATGTATTTTATTTGGTGGAAGCAATGGCCGCAGCCGGTGTCCGGGGCGGCCTGAGCGAAGATATTGCAATGCAGCTTGCCCGGCAAACGGTTGTTGGGTCCGCACACTTAATGGATGTGGAAAAGGGTGTTCCTGCGGCTGATTTGCGTCGCCGCGTAACCAGCCCTGGTGGTACCACAGCTGCGGCTTTGAATGTTTTGATGCAAAAGGAAGGCGGCATGGCCAGCCTGATGCAGAAAGCGATTGAGGCGGCGGACAAGCGCGGTGCGGAATTGGCGGGTTAATCCTGATTAAACGTGTGCCAGAAGCGTGCGGGAATTGAATTGATACGCTCGCTGTTCAAGGGGTTTTCCAGCGTAATGATCTTGCGTTTCTGGATGGAGGCACGATCCATAGCTGTTTTGATTTCCAAATTGCTATTGAAAATTCTCATAAAGGTGCCGTTGGCATAAATTCTGTCCAAGCCCTGCTTTATAATTTCGGCGCGGGTAGTATCGTTTGGCGCGACATAAAAGAACACATCGAACGGGTAATGCAGCATTACCGTTTCTTCGATCATTAAAGGCTGGTCCTGCGCTGTATTTTTCCTGGCGCCCAGCTCGCCTGTGACTTCAAATACACTGCGCGGGAAAGCCGTGAAGCGTCCCCGTGCCAGCATGTCCCACAGTGTGCCGGTATTGCTGGTTGAAACAGTAAAACCTGCCTTTCGCAGAATTGTTGTGTCTGGCCAACTACTACCTGACCCAACTGTGATGCGGGTGGCTAGACCTTGCAGTGAGTTTATGCCGTTAAACATTGGCGCATCTTGTGGATGGATCACAAAAACACGGTACCCAAACAATCCGCGTGTTAACGGGACATCAATTTGAATAAGGGCATTTTCCCGTTCTTTATTATGGCCAGTAAAAATCACGTTATAGGGTGAACTGTCATCCAGCATAGCCCGCACTGTGCGTGTTTGCGGAATGTTTTCAGCCATTTTGTAACGGGAGAGAGTGTGCTGGCCGCCAGCTGCTTCAAGTGCCGCCATAAGAATATGCCAAAAATAAATGTCTTCACTGTCGATTGGGATAACAAAATCTTCAGCAGTCAATTTGGTTGGCCCAAGCCAGCTTAGAATTATAGCTACAAGAAAAATCGAGAAGATTGACCTGTTTGCCATCATGCATTGCGGGCTTGTAGCCTGCTCTCCTGTTAAGTGTGCTACCACTTAGTTTAAAGCTTATAAGTTAATAGTAAAGAAACAGGCTTCAAAGAGAAGGCAGTATGTTGCTGTGATTCAGCTTAAAAGTGAAGCACACAAAAAAAAGCCCCGGCGAACCGAGGCATGGCCGAAGCCTTGAAGGTTTGAATGGTAAGGGCTGGCCCCAAGGGGGGAAGTGGGGGAGGGGGGGATCCTCGGAACCAGCCTTATGACGAATTTCGTCAAACCATTCAACGCCGACATTTTGTGAACTGCACAGTGTCTGGGGGGAGAGACTAGCTTTGTTCGTCGGCGTTGATGGGTATATAGGTGCAGCCTTGCGAACAGAAAACCCTTTTTTGGTGCGTAGCAGCTATGCGTTATACGCATGGTCTTTGAATGGTAACCGTTTGTTAAACGCAGTGCTGCGCAAATGTAAAAAAAGCTGCAACAAGTTGGCTAATAAAAAGGTATGGTTGCCAAAGACTTAAACGGAGACCTTCATGAAACCTGTTAAAATTATAACTGTATTCTTGCTTTCCACTACGATGGCATTTGGTGCTGTTGCAGACAATACGGTGAACGAAAAAAATAGTTTTACTGCGCAGCTACTGGCTGCAACCGATGCGCGGGACGCTGAAAATCCGGTATTTGGCGAAGCGCTCAAAGCAGGAAAATTTGAGGCGCTGGAGATGTTGGGGCAAATTGGCGGCGAGGCGTGCCAAAGATTGGTGTCTTACTTGCGCGGCGAGAATGTTCAGGCAAGGATGTGGGCAGCCAGAGGCGCAGCCTATTGCCGCGACAACGCACTGGCCCCTTTGTTGATGGAACAAATTCTGGCGACTGATGAAAAAGCCCAGTGGGCTGCGGCGGTTGGATTTTCAGGCGGAGAAGGCAACAAGCAAGCGCTTGCTGCTTTGTTGAATGGCGATAGCCCTGCTGGCCAGATAAATGCGGCTTTGTTCGCGTTGGTGCAATCTGTAGCTTATGATAGTACCAAGGCCGCAGACATTGAGGGGCTGGATGCTCAACGGTTGTTAAAAATGGTGGCAGATGGCCCTGCATCTTACGCAGCAGCGTATGTGCTGGCGCGCCTGCAGGCTGTGCCCGATGTGGTAACTGTGGCGGCGTTTGAGGTTGTGCTTGCAGACCAACTAACCCAGCTAGATGAATTAGACGCGACCCAGCTGGAAGCAGCGCGTTTAATGACACGTTTGGCGCGTGAATACGGCGATAAATCACTCCCATTATTACTTGCGGCGTACGAATCAAATCAGGTAGCTATTCGCCGTGAAGCTATTCGTTCAATGGGGTGGCTAACGGATACAACTACAAAATCAATTTTACTCGGCTTGGCGAACGGCGAAGGTGAGGCAGCATCGCGCCATCTGGCGGTGGATGGGCTTGGACGCAGAAGCGCGAATGATCCGGCACTTGTAGGTCTTCTGGAGCAATATGTTAGCGATGATGACCGCTGGGTTGCTACAACGGCACTTAGGTGGTTGGGGCAGCGTGATCCGGTAGCAGCAAACGAAGTGGCAGCCAGCTGGTTATCGGGCAGTGATTATTACATGGCCTTTCAGGCATTGATTGCGCTCACCGGTTCAGACGAAGGCAAGGCTATTTTGCAAACTTACGCTGATGCCAACCCTGAAACAGTGCGCGGGTTTGAAGCTGCCGTGGCGCTTGATCCCTCGCTGGAAGCTATCACCAAGCCACGTAAAACTGCATCTGCTGCGTTGCTTGCTTCCTATAGGGGTCGTGAATTGGTGCTGGAAACTACTCGTGGGAAAGTGTGCATATCAATGACCGGCGATGCGCCATATGCAGCTACCAGCTTTTTGCAGCTGGCTGATGTTGGCAAGATGGATGGCATGTTGTGGCACCGGGTAATTCCGAACTTTGTTAGCCAAGCAGGGCAGATTGAGAACAAGGAAATCGCCAACTGGGGCAGCATCCGCGAGGAATGGGGCGGCGAACACCGGATTGGCACCGTAGGGGTAGCCACCGCAGGGCGTGATACCGGCACCACCCAGTTTTTCATCAATACCGGCTATAACATGCATCTTGATGGCCGCTACACCGTGTTTGGCCGTGTAACCAGCAGCATGGATATTGTCTATGCACTGGAAGAAGGTGATGTGATTGTGAAAGCAAGTACCGCAAAAGCGCCCACAGCAGCCTGCGAGTAGCGTTTATGTATGCAAAAAT
>Ga0316204_10011576_pt1 | contig 10999 bp, 9 predicted proteins | sample 6monrhotite_MG_2_FD_205661 | JGI IMG/M metagenome (GOLD analysis project Ga0316204, IMG submission 205661) | Microbial mat bacterial communities from mineral coupon in-situ incubated in ocean water Damariscotta River, Maine, United States -... | ecosystem: Environmental > Aquatic > Marine >...
TCAGCTTGCGGTAAACCCTAGCGCGGTGCACATTCCAGCTTCCGAAAACAGCTGTGACAGCGCCCCACAGCTGTTCTCGCACATCCTGCGGGAACGGGCGACCAAGCTCGGATTCGGCTTTTTCCTTAAAGGCAATTGCCAGTGCTTTCCAATCATCCGCATCTAGATCAGTATCCAGATGCACGCCTTTTTCTTCCTTGTGGTATTCGATTAATTCTTCAAAGTGATAATGATCCACACCCAGAACCACATCCGAATACATTTGAATAAACCGGCGATAGCTATCCCAAGCAAAGCCCGGGTTTTCACTGTTTTTCGCCAGCCCTTCAACGGTTTCATCGTTCAGGCCAAGGTTAAGCACCGTGTCCATCATGCCCGGCATGGAAACCCGCGCACCAGAGCGTACAGAAACCAGCAAAGGGTTTTCAGCGTCGCCGAATTTGGCGCCAGCACTGGCTTCCACAGCCGCCACTGCGGTTTCCACCTCAGCGTCTAGCGTATCGGGATAGGAGTGAGCGTTCGCGTAATAATGTGTGCAAACTTCGGTCGTGATTGTTAAACCCGGTGGCACCGGCAAACCTAACGAGGCCATTTCCGCGAGGTTCGCGCCCTTGCCACCCAGAAGATTTTTCATATCGGCCCGGCCATCAGCCGCACCGTCACCGAAACTATAAACCCATTTAGTCATTGCTGTGCAGTCCTTGCTCGCACATCCGTATCCCCTGCGGACATGCTGATTTAGATTGCGCCGAGCCGCTATTTTTATATGGGTCTCAGCAATTTTATAGTTAGCCTTCAATCCGGCTAAAATCAGCGACAGTGTTCACCGCTGACCGTATTTCACTTAGCAGCGCAAGCCTGTTTGCCCGCACAGCCGCATCATCTGCATTGACGATTACCTTATCAAAGAAAGCATCAATCGGCGCTCTTAACGTAGATAGAGCAGCCATGGCTTTTTCAAAATCTTCTGTATGAAGGGCAACTTCGGCATTTGTTTTCGCAACTGTAAGCGCGGCAGCGAGGGCGTCTTCCTCTGGAAGGTCATATTCGCCCAGCTCAACCGCTTGGTCGTATGTTTTGCCGTCTTTTTTCTCTTCGATTTTGAGGATATTGGCGGCGCGCTTGTAGCCTGCGTGCAAGTTAACGCCATCGTCCGTATCAAGGAAATTTGAAAGCGCCGAAACCCGGTCTTTCAAGCGGCAAAGGTCATCTTCAAGGCTAGAAATCCCCGGCTTTTGAAAAATCATGCACGCATTCACATGGTCGTGGCGCATACCACTACCCTTGAACTGAACTACAAGACGGTCGTGGAAAAAGACGACCAATTCATCCCGCGTTGTCGCAAAATCATTGTATTCAAAACCATGCAGTTCAGCTGCTTTTTTAAACACCTGCCGTAACTTATAGCGCAAGCTATTTTCCACGATCAAGCGGATCACACCAAGCGCTGCGCGGCGGAGGGCGTAGGGGTCTTTTGAGCCTGTTGGTTTTTGGTCTATACCAAAGAATCCTACGAGGGTATCCAGCTTTTCTGCGAGGGCTACTGCTACTGAAACAGACGCTGACGGGCAGGCATCTGCCGGGCCAGCAGGAGCGTAGTGATCGCGGATGGCATCTGCCACCGCTTCGCTTTCGCCCTGCTCTAGAGCATAATAACGACCCATGGTGCCCTGAAGGCTAGCGAATTCATTCACCATGCCGGAAACCAGATCAGCCTTGCAAAGCTCTGCCGCGCGTTCGGCTTCATCAGCATCACAGCCCGGAATAAATTCAGCCAAATAAGCTGCCAGCTTTTTGATGCGCTCAACGCGGTCTGAAACCATGCCGAGGTCTTTATGAAATACAATATCCGCAAGCTTGGGCAGGTTATCGTCCAGCTTGTGCTTCAGGTCTTGCTCGTAGAAGAACTGCGCATCGGCGAGGCGGGCGGCTAGCACACGCTGGTTGCCGTTGGTTACGGCGCTGCCATCATCCGATGGTTCAATGTTCGCGGTGAAGATAAATTTGTTTGCCAGTGCGCCGGTTGCCGGGTCACGGGTGACAAAATATTTCTGGTCTTTCTTCATCGTCAGCTGCAGCACTTCGTCAGGCACAGCAAGGAAACTAGCATCAAATGTACCTATCATCGGCACCGGCCATTCAACAAGGCCAGCAACTTCCGTGAGCAAGCCTTTATCTTCCACCAATTCAAGCCCGGCGGCAGATGCCAGCGTTTGCGCTGTATCGTAAATAAGCGTTTCGCGGCGTGCAGCATCAAGAATAACTTTATGGTCCAGCAGCTTTTGTTTGTAATCGGCAAAGCCGGTAACAGCAAAGGTTTCACCCGCCATAAAGCGATGGCCTTGCGTTATATTGCCAGCCTTCACATCTTCGATTTCAAATTCAACAGCCTTGCCGTCAAATACACACAGAATGCTATGCAGTGGGCGCACCCATTTAAGGCTACCAGAAGTTATGCTTTCACGGCCCCAGCGCTGTGATTTGGGCCAAGGGAAATTGCGCACGGTGGCATCAATTGCCTCAATAATCACTTCGGTCGCAGCACGGCCTGGTTCTTCGATTTTAGCGAAATAGAAAGTGCCTTTCTTCTCTTCACGTTCAAAAAGCTGATCGCGCGCCACACCCGCACCGCGCATGAAACCTTCCAGCGCTTTTTCGGGCGCACCAACACGCGGGCCGCGGCGTTCTTCGCAAATACCTGCGGTTTCAAGCGGCACACCAGTGAAGGACAGTACCAGCCTGCGCGGCGTGGCGTAAGCTTCCACGCTCTCATGGCCCAAGCCACCAGCCTTCAGGTTCCGGGTGATCATGTCTTTCAGATCAGTTGCGGCTTTCGCCTGCATGCGCGCTGGGATTTCTTCGGAGAAGAGTTCTATCAGGAGATCAGCCATTTTATGCCTCCCACCCGTTTTTCTTGTAGAGAACATCGCAGCAGCCCTTGGCCAAATCACGTACACGCCCAATATAGGCCTGCCGTTCCGTTACCGAAATAACCCCGCGCGCATCCAGTAAATTGAAGGTGTGCGATGATTTTATGCATTGCTCGTAAGCAGGCAAAGGCAGTTCAGCCTCCAGCAATTTCGCGCATTCTGCCTGCGCTTTTTTGAAGTCATCAAACAGTTTTTCTGTGTCTGCTATTTCAAAATTATAGGCAGATTGCTGCTTTTCATTTTCCAGATATACGTCGCCGTAACTCACGCCTGCGCCGTTAAAATCCAGATCATACACATTGTCCACGCCCTGTACGAACATGGCCAAGCGCTCCAGCCCGTATGTAAGCTCGCCCGAAACAGGTTTGCAATCGTAGCCGCCAACCTGTTGGAAATAGGTGTATTGGCTCACTTCCATGCCATCACACCAGATTTCCCAGCCAAGGCCCCAAGCGCCGAGCGTTGGGCTTTCCCAGTCATCCTCAACAAAGCGTATATCGTGTAGCGCCATATCAATGCCAATGGCTTTTAAGCTGCCAAGGTACAGCGCCTGCATATCTTTGGGGCTAGGCTTCAGGATCACCTGAAACTGGTAATAATGCTGTAGGCGGTTCGGGTTTTCGCCGTAGCGGCCATCGGTTGGTCTGCGGCACGGCTGTACGTAAGCCGCCTTCCATGGGTCAGGGCCCAGTGCCTTTAACGTCGTAGCCGGATGAAACGTACCTGCGCCCATTTCCATATCGTAAGGCTGCAAAATCAGGCAGCCATGATCCGCCCAATAGGCTTGGAGCGCGAGGATCATTTTCTGAAAAGGCATGCCGCCTGATTGGGAAGATATATTTGTCATAAAGACCGCGTTAAATCCGAATTTGAAACTGAATATTTGCGCTGCAACCTAACGGCCTCAAAAGGCCCGGTCAAGCACAGGGTTTGACTGTTTTCCAGCACGGCTATGTCACCACAATCGGCGCACCTTTTGTTACCACAAATGTATGTTCGAACTGCGCCCCGAAACCACCCTCTGATAGCCGAAGCGTCCAGCCGTCTGCATCTTCCACATATTGGCGGCTTTTGGTGGTGAGAAATGGCTCAATCGTTAGCACTTGCCCTTCCACCAATTTGGTGCGGGCACTGGGCATATATGTGTTTGGCACTGTAGGTTCTTCATGAATCCACTTGCCTACACCGTGGCCATTAAGGCCTTCGATAATTTTAAAGCCATGTTTTTTAGCTTCTTTTTCTACCATTTTACCCACCACATTAATGGGCTGGCCAGCGCGTGCCGCAAACATGGCCTTGCGCTGCGCGGCTTTGGTACTGTCCAAAAGCTGCTGCAATTCAGGCGAGATTTTACCAACTGCAAAGCTGGAGCCGGTATCAGCAAAAATACCGCCTTTTTCAGCTGACACATCAATATTACAAAGCTCGCCTTCTTTTAGCGGAATATCACCGGGAATACCGTGCGCCACAGCATCCCCCACGGAAATACAGGTGTGACCCGGGAAATTATAGGCCAACATTGGTGCTGACTGCGCACCGCGTTCAGCCAACATTTTTCCGCCAATATCATCAAGTTCTCGCGGGGTTACACCGGGCCGCACCAAAGCCCCCATAGCCGACAAAACATCACGGCAAATGGCCCCTATTTCTTTAAGTTTTTCCAGCTGTTCCGGGCCGTCGATGGTCATATCTTCTTCCTGACTACGATAACAATTTATACTTCACCACGTTCACGGATACGCTCATGGTGTTGAATAACTTCACGAATAATGAATTGTAAGAATTTTTCGCTGAATTCCGGGTCAAGCTTTGCAGACTTGGCCAGTTCCCGAAGCCGTATCACCTGATCTTTCTCACGCGCGGGGTCAGCCGGGGGAAGGTCATGTTCTTTTTTGTAAAAACCCACTTCCTTGGTTATTTTAAAGCGTTCGGCCAGCATAAATACAAGAGACGCGTCGATATTATCAATGCTTTCCCTGAATTTCTGCAACTGAGACTGATGTTTTTCGGTTAATGTCACGGGCGTTTCTCCGTCGTATGGTTACTCAATAAATCGAACTGTCAAAGCCCAAACCTGTTCCAAAAAAGACGTTCTTCCACCGCGGAGATAAACCCGTGCGGTATGTCACCCAATCCCCTGAAATTGCTTTCGCTGCCGCCGCGCAGCCCCAACAGCGTGCCCAAGCGCTGTTTTTTCTCACCGTAAGTGCGTACCTTCACATTCTTGCCAAAGCGCGCCCGCAAAATTGTACGTGCATCGCCAATGCCGTCAACAAGGCCCATTTTTAAAGCCTCCGTCCCAGTGAAAACTTCACCAGAGAAAATCCGGCCACGCAACCCCTTTAGGCGCTTGCCGCGCCTGTCGCGCACCATCTTTTTAAAGTTCTCATGAATTTCATGCTGAATTTCTTTTAGCCGCGCAACGTCTTCAGGTTTTTCATCCTGAAAGGCATCCAACATCGCTTTACTCTCTCCCGAAGTATAAAGCCGCCGTTCAACACCAAGTTTTTTAATCGCGTCCTTGAAGCCAAATCCACTGGAAACAACGCCGATGCTTCCTACAATAGAGCTTTCATCAGCAAAAATCTCATCGCCCGCCAATGCCAGCATATAACCGCCTGAAGCGGCAAGGTCTTCCGCGAAAGCGAGCACAGGCACATCTTTTTCAATCGCCAAATCCCGAATTCGCTTGCAAATCAATGCGGCTTGCACCGGCGATCCGCCCGGTGAGTTGATCATTAAAGCAACCGCAGAAAGGCCCGGCGTAGAGAAAGCCATATCAATTTGACTTTCAACCGACCCCATAGAGAGATTTTGTCGAAACCGGCCACCCGGAGCAATTACGCCGTATAGCTTCAACACAGCTACACGCGGCGGGGGCTCACCAAAAAACCGGCGGCGAAAATTGTAAAAGAATTTTCCAATTGGTTGCGACATCAAAAGCTCTCATTTCTCTATGCTCTTGATTAGCGTCTTTACTGCCCGCGCGCAAAGGCTTTCAGGTCCAGAGGCGCACCATCCCACAATATTTTCCTGGCTTCCGCCGTATATCGTTCGATTTCGCCGTGCAACGCGAGGCCCGGTAAAATGCTGGCGGCACCGTGCATACCTTTTCTACATTGGATAATTACGCGCTTTGCAGGCATTCCCGCACGCGGCCAGAGAGGCATTATTACAAGCCCACCTGCACGCCTGTGTAAGTGCGCAATTGCTTCATCCACTCTATCTGCTCGGATAATCAGCGTGATACTGCCTTTGTTTTTCACCTTATGAACCGCAAAACGTATCCAGTCTTTAAGGGAAGCATTCGAATCCATATGTGCAAGACCCTTGGATTTCGCTGGCGGGCGAATGGCTTTGCCTTCTGGCAAATAAGGCGGGTTTAGCATCACATGGTCAAACTGGCTCTGCGGACCTGAAAGGTCTGTAATGCAACCTTCTTCAATAGCAATGCTTTCGTTGAAGCCGTTAAAGTCAACATTGCGCTCGCCGAGTAAACGCATAGCTTCCTGCAACTCCAGCCCGTGAACTTTTACACCGGCCACACGCTGTGCAAGACAAATAGCCGCGCCCGCGGTACCAATACCGCCCTCCAGAACAGTTTCACCAGCCACAGCGGGCACAGCCGCGGCAAGCATCACCGTATCCATAGATACCCGGTACCCGGTTTTTGGCTGAATAAGGCGCACTGCACCGCCCAGGAAGTCATCAACTGTAACGCTTTCGTCGATGCCGGCTTCCGCCGCAGTTTTTACTGTCATTTTTTCAACACCTAGCACCTGCTCCAAAACCACAACCTTCAGAATAATTTGCACACAATAGTAAGAAAAATTCTGCTACCGTCAATCAACGCAGCTACGCTTATCACACGAGTGTTCCTTGATTTAGCCGAAGCCCGGATATATGTTCCGCGCAAAATAAAGCATACACCGCAAAACCAATAGCGATTTTAAGGTTCCGATATGTCCAGCAATGTTGTCTCAATAGAAGATCACAAAAACCAACAGCCCGATACCTCTGCGATTGCCGCCATGCAGTCACTGGTCGAAAGCGATATGGAAGCTGTGAATGAGACAATTCTTACACGTATGGACAGCCCTGTTGTTTTGATACCTGAGCTTGCAGGCCATCTTGTAAATTCCGGCGGCAAGCGGCTGCGCCCCATGCTTACACTGGCTTCTGCACTTTTGGTTGGATATGAAGGTAACAAACATATAGGCCTTGCTACCGCCGTTGAATTCATCCACACAGCCACTCTGCTGCACGACGATGTTGTTGATAAAAGCGAGCTACGACGCGGCAAGAAACCGGCAAATCTTATTTGGGGTAATCAGGCAACAGTACTGGTAGGCGATTTTCTTTTTAGCCGCGCGTTTGAGCTGATGGTGGAAAGCGACTCGCTGCGTGTTCTTAAAATTCTGGCGGGCGCATCAGCTATTATTGCTGAAGGCGAAGTACTTCAGCTAACCATCGCAAACGACCTTTCCACAGGCGAAGATAAATACCTTCAGGTGATTACCGCCAAAACCGCCGTATTATTCGCGGCAGCTTGCGAAGTGTCAGGTGTAGTGGCGGGTGACAAAACCGAAGTTTCCAGCGCTCTTGACGCATACGGACGCAATTTAGGCATCGCGTTCCAACTGGTGGATGATGCGCTTGATTATTCATCACAGCGCGCCACCATGGGCAAAGAAGTTGGGGATGACTTCCGCGAAGGTAAAATCACTTTGCCCGTTATATTGGCGTACCGCCGCGGCACTGACGACGAACGTGAATTCTGGAAGCGTACAATGCAGCGCCTAAACCAGGAAGACGGTGATCTGGACCGAGCGATTGACTTGTTGAAAAAGCATGACACCCTGAACGACACCACCGAGCGCGCCCGCCATTACGGTGCCATGGCCAAAGATGCTCTTGCCATTTTTAAAGATAGCGACGCTAAAACGGCAATGATGGGTATAGTGGATTTCTGCATCGCACGCAGTTATTAGGGCTGTATCCAGTTCATTCCCTGACAAGCGGCCGCGTTAAACATGTTGGTCCGCCCTCACCTTTTCGACTGATTTCATCACCCTTATATGTTTGCACGTGACAGCCCGCTTGTTCGAGGCGTTCTTTGGTTTGCGGCAAACCATCCAGCATTAATACACTGCGTGGTCCCAGCGCGAGCACGTTGCATCCCATAGGAATAAATTCTGCTTCAGGCACCTCAACAAATTTTATTCCTCGTGCCTCCAGCCACATGATGAAAGCATCCGGCATCAGAGGCCGATAAATAAGAGCCAAATCCCCGTCTAGTGGGCTAATCATCGACATAAGGTGAAATACATCATCGGGATGATCCGGTTCTGGCAGTGGCACAACATGCACTTCAACGTCCGGGCCTAACAACCTCGAAAATTGAAGAATGCCTTCGGCATTGGTTCGCGGGCCTTCACCAACAGCGAGCGCCTTTTCATCCAGCCAGATCACATCGCCGCCTTCAATTGTACCCGGAGCCTCAATATGCCCGGCAACAGAAAACCCAGCCTGTTCGAGCTGCTGTGCATTTACAGCCGGTTCAGCACTTCTGCCAGCACGGCCCATATTGCAGAGGATAAGCCCATCCGGGCTAACAAGCAGCGCATCGCGCGAATAGATAGAATCCAGAGTTAAAGCTTCTGCAGTATCCAATTGAACAACATTGGCACCAGCAGCAGACAAAATTTTGATAAACTGGCTGTGCTCCGCGACGGCCTCAGCAAGCTTGGGTGCAGAATAGAAACGCAGAGGTTGCCATTCTTCAACTATCTTTTCATCGCTAACAAATGCAGCGTCAGGTGTTCTGACCGCTACCCGTTTTAATAAACCATATTCGTTAAAGCTTGCGAGGGTCACTTGTCGGCTTTCTCTTTATGGGCTGTAAGCATAACATACACAGGAATGCCCGCCATCAACAGCAGGAAGCCCCAGTAGACACTGTCGCGGCCTGAACCCGCGAGCGCCCATAAGGCATAGCCAAAACCAACAAGCATAATGAAGGCACTTCGCACTTTCTCCAATGCTGATGTGTTCGATTCCCGTAAGGAAAACAACCATGCTGCGGCGGTTGCAAAAGCAACAGGGATCAAAGCTGTGATTGTTCCCAGTAAAATCAAAAACTCAAATGCTGCAATCAGTCCATTTACAAAATTTAACGCCAACGCTACAGACGCCAATGTGCCGCCGATCAAGAAAGCAAATGTGGGAATTTCATCTTTGCTTAGGTGCCCAAAAACATGCGGAAACAAGCCATCAAGCGCGGCCGCCATTGGCATTTGCCCAACAGCAAAAATATTTGCATTCACACTGCTGCTGGTGGCAATCAGGGCAACGATCACCACAATGGTGGCACCCAAAGAGCCAGAAAGCGCTGCCGCTGCTTCTGCAAGTGGTGCCGTTGACGCTATCAATACATCAGAGGGTAACAATCCAAATGCCGCTACTGTTACACCTACATAAAGAACTGTCACCGCCAATACGGCTGCAACTAACGCCCGCGGAATTGTGCGTGCCGGGTTCTTGATTTCCCCAGCAGGAATGGTTGCAACTTCAAATCCGATAAAGGCCCACATTGCCAGCGCACTTGCCGCAGCCAGAGCGGAAAGGCCCTCTTTTGGTTCTGCCATGCTGGCGTAATTTGCACTTTCCACGTTCACAAGCCCGAACAAAGCAAGGAACAACAGCGGTACAAACTTTGCTATACTGGTAATCAACTGCAGATAACTGGACCCTTTAACACTGCGACAATTAAGTATCACCAGAGACCAGATAAGCGTTAGCCCGACGCCCAGTGACATCGTTGGAGAAGATTTAAGTGCCGGGATAAATTCAGACATGTATCCAATGAAAGCAACAGTAATCGCTGCGATAGAGACCCATACGGAAATCCAGTAACCCCATGCAGTAAGAAAACCGGCAAAGTCGCCAAATCCCGCACGTGTATAGGCATAAGGGCCACCGCTTTTGGTTACCCGCCGTGCCATATAAGCAAGCGACAGCGCCATTGCGATGGTGCCTCCACCGGTTACCAGCCAGCTATAAAGTGCATATTTGCCGTAAGGTGCTAACACCGTTGGCAGCATAAACACGCCTGAACCAACCATCATACCAATGGACAAACCCCAAGTACGCCAAAATCCCATAATGGGCTTGTGTGTCATATGTTTCCTCCCCGGAAGCACAGACCCTAATAAGACATCATCGTTTGAGCAAACCCTTTATTGACGCCGCGAACGCGCTATGATCAAACCGACAAGCTTATCTTCAACACCATTCAGGCAGGGAAAAACCATTGCCCAAAAAGGCTCAGCTTTATCTACACATCGGCCACGCCAAAGCTGGTTCCACTACCCTGCAAGCCTTTCTTTTTAAAAATTGGGCATACCTCGAAGCTCAGGGTTTCGCTATACCAACCGCCGACTTCAATGTAAGTAGCCCGACCCAATTACCCGGCAATCCGCTGCTGGCATTGCAGGCTATAAAGAAAAAAAGAGATATCGAACCACTCCGCCAGTGGATTATAGAAGCATCCAAAACCCATCCTAAATTACTACTTTCATCCGAATGCCTTTTTGAATGGGCATGGCATAAGCTCTTTATCAACCTTACCGATTTGATGGACATCCATCTTATTTATTATGTCCGCCGACAAGATGAAGTGTTACTGTCGGCGTGGCGCCAGTGGGGCCTAAAAACAGGCCAGCCTCTTGATGCTTTTATCGACAGCCGTGTTGCCAAGGAACAACCCAATTATTGGGCAAGCATTGCGCCTTGGCGGAATAAGGTTGGGCTCGCCAGCCTTCATGTTCGTTTTGTCCATACCACCTTTCTGGAGAATGGCGATATTCAGCAAGACCTTGCTCACCATCTTGATTTGGACTTTGCGAAAATGCAGCCGGTGGAAAACCAAAATGTTGGCCTAGATGCCCGGCTTCTTTTATTTATGAGCGAAAGACCGGAAATGTTTGCATCGGTTCATGATGACAGTATTTTTGAACTGCTCCGCGACAAAAACATTGCCCATAAACCGCTACGCCTAACTTTAAACA
>Ga0316204_10011577_pt1 | contig 10999 bp, 10 predicted proteins | sample 6monrhotite_MG_2_FD_205661 | JGI IMG/M metagenome (GOLD analysis project Ga0316204, IMG submission 205661) | Microbial mat bacterial communities from mineral coupon in-situ incubated in ocean water Damariscotta River, Maine, United States -... | ecosystem: Environmental > Aquatic > Marine >...
TTGAACTCTTCCGAAGTAAACCCCTAGAATTATTAAGATAATAGCTGAAAAAGACCACCCTAAGAGAATACCCATCACTTCTACCTCCTTATCAACGATAAGTTTTATATAGCCGTCATAGATACAGAATAGCGCGATTGCGAAACAGCCATAGGGAAACAGTAATTTCCAAAATGGTTTGTAACCTTTTGAAATAAATATATCTTCAATTTTCTTAGTCATCGAACCCTATCTGCGGGACTAAATATATGGACAAGAACTACATAAACAGAAAAAGCTCCAAATCTTTTAAGAATTTGGAGCTTTTGATATGAAATTAGGATTCTTTTAGTCTGCTAAAACAATCACTCTATTATCATTCATTTGCACGGTTCCACTGTTGATTTCCAACACCCATTTACCATCTGCCTGAGTAAATTTCTTCTCAAAGCCTTTCGCGATGGTTGGGCTGCCTGCAAACTTCACTTTACCTTCTCCTAAAAGGGAGACGATAGCCGCGTGATTGTTCAACATTTGGAATTCTCCATCCACACCTGGCACAGTAACCGAAGTTACTTCACCACTTACTAAGGATGCCTCTGGAGTTACAATTTCTAAATACATGTTATATAATTTTCAATTAGCGCTAACAGCTAGCAGTACTATTTTCTGCTACTGTATACTGCACACTTTTTAAGCTTCCGCCAACATTTTCTCACCAGCTTCCATCGCTTCTTCGATGGTTCCTTTCAAGTTAAATGCTGCTTCAGGAAGGTGATCTAATTCACCGTCCATAATCATATTGAAACCTTTGATCGTTTCTTTAATATCAACTAAAACACCTGGAATCCCAGTAAACTGCTCTGCTACGTGGAATGGCTGAGAAAGGAAACGTTGTACACGACGTGCACGTCCTACGGCCGATTTATCCTCTTCGGAAAGTTCCTCCATCCCAAGAATTGCAATGATATCTTGTAATTCTTTATAGTGCTGTAATAATTCCTTTACACGTTGTGCGCAATCGTAATGCTCATCACCAAGAATGTCTGCCGTCAAAATACGTGATGTTGAATCTAGTGGATCCACCGCTGGGTAGATACCTAATTCAGCAATCTTACGCGATAATACGGTAGTTGCATCCAGGTGAGCAAAGGTTGTTGCTGGTGCTGGATCCGTAAGGTCATCCGCAGGCACATATACCGCTTGCACCGAAGTAATGGATCCTCTTTTTGTTGAAGTAATACGCTCTTGCATGGCACCCATTTCAGTTGCCAAAGTTGGTTGGTATCCTACCGCAGATGGCATACGACCTAAAAGTGCTGAAACCTCTGAACCTGCCTGTGTAAAACGGAAAATGTTATCTACGAAGAAAAGTACATCTTTCCCTTGACCTTCGCCTGCTCCATCACGGAAGTATTCAGCAATAGTCAAACCAGATAAGGCCACACGCGCACGAGCCCCTGGAGGTTCGTTCATTTGTCCAAATACGAAAGTCGCTTTAGACTCTTTCATCACTGCTTTATCTACTTTGCTTAAATCCCATCCTCCGTTTTCCATGGAGTGTAAGAAATCGTCACCGTACTTGATAATTCCAGATTCTAACATCTCACGAAGTAAGTCATTCCCTTCACGAGTACGTTCCCCTACTCCAGCAAACACAGATAAACCACCGTGTCCTTTTGCAATATTGTTAATCAATTCCTGAATCAGAACCGTTTTACCTACTCCAGCTCCACCAAATAAGCCAATTTTACCTCCTTTAGCGTAAGGCTCAATTAAGTCGATTACTTTAATTCCAGTAAATAGTACTTCGGTAGAAGTTGATAAGTCCTCAAATCTTGGTGCTTGACGGTGAATTGGCAATCCATCAGCTCCTGCTTTAGGAAGGTTCCCAATACCGTCAATAGCATCTCCAATTACATTGAAAAGACGTCCGTACACATCGTCACCAATCGGCATTTGAATCGGAGCTCCTGTCGCAACAGCATCCACTCCTCGGCTCAAACCATCCGTCGAGTCCATGGAAATAGTACGAACCGTACTTTCACCAATGTGTGATTGAACTTCGAGTACCAATAAGGCGCCATTATTATCCACTTCAAGTGAATCGTAAATTTTCGGAAGTTCAGCTCCGGCAGCAAACGCAACGTCTACTACGGGGCCAATGATCTGTGCAACTTTTCCTATAACCTGTGACATGTGTAATTGTTTATTTTTTAGTTATCTAGGCCCATCATGAGCGACCTGTTTTTTAACGGTGCAAAGATATGTTTTTCTATCACAAAATTGCAATGGAAAAGAGTAAATTTTTACTTGGAATAAAGGAATTGGACAAAGCGTGTTACTTCATCGGATTTGAGTGCTATTCTACCGTTACACTCTTGGCTAGGTTTCGCGGCTGATCTACATTGCGATTCAACATCACGGCGATATGATAAGACAGCAATTGCAATGGGATGGTCGTTACTAGCGGGCTCAAAATTTCAGGGGTTTTAGGCACCTCCATGATATAATCTGCCAATTGCTTTACCTCTGTATCTCCTTCGGTTACCACAGCAATAATTTTTCCTTTTCTAGCCTTGATTTCTTCGATATTACTCACCACTTTTTCGTAGTGATTGCTATTCACAGCAATTACCACTACGGGCATATGTTCATCGATCAATGCGATTGGGCCGTGCTTCATCTCGGCAGCAGGATATCCTTCAGCATGTATGTACGATATCTCTTTTAACTTTAAGGCTCCTTCTAAAGCGACAGGGAAATTGTATCCTCTTCCGAGGTAAAGAAAATTAGGCGAACTCTTAAAAACTTCTGCAATCTCCTTTATTTTATCTTCTGATTTCAATGCTTCGGCAACGTGCTTTGGAATCATTTCCAACTCGCTTAAATGCTCCATATATTTTCTTTGAGAAACTGTGCCTTTGGCATCAGCAATCTTTAAGGCAATCATGGTCAAGACCGTAATTTGTGTTGTAAAAGCTTTGGTAGATGCCACACCAATTTCAGGTCCGGCATGTGTATACGTGCCGCTGTGTGTTTCACGCGAAATGGTGGAACCTACTACATTACATATTCCGTAAACGAAAGCACCTCGCTGTTTTGCCAGCTTAATCGCGGCCAAGGTATCTGCAGTTTCACCACTTTGAGAGATGGCGATTACCACATCCCTTTCGTTAATGATTGGATTTCTATATCGAAATTCGCTAGCGTACTCCACCTCTACAGGGATACGAGTTAGGTCTTCGAAAATATATTCGGCCACCAAGCCAGCATGCCACGATGTACCACAGGCAACAATTATAATCCGTTCCGCGTTGGTAAATTTCTTGATATGATCTTGTAGTCCGCCAAGTTTAATAATTCCTTTTTTGGCCAACAAGCGACCTCTGTAAGTATCTTTGATGACGGAGGGCTGCTCATAAATCTCCTTCAGCATAAAATGATCGTACCCTCCTTTTTCAATCTGCTCCAAATTTAATTGAAGCTCTTGAATGTAAGGGTCCACCAAACTATCATCCTTAATTTTACGAACCTTTACCCCCTTTTTAAGTCGGATGATAGCCATTTCCTCGTCTTCCAAATAGATGGCATTATTCGTAAATTCGATAAACGGTGTTGCGTCACTGGCTACGAAAAATTCATCTTCACCAATCCCAATAGCTAAAGGACTCCCTAGTTTTGCAACTACAATTTCGTCCGGTTTATTTCGATCGAATAAAGCAATCGCATAGGCTCCAACAACCTGATTAAGAGCTATTTGAACGGCTTTTCCCAGCTTTACATTTTCTTGCTTTTTGATTTCCTCAATAAGATTTACGAGTACTTCCGTATCGGTATCACTTTTGAAGGTATAGCCTCTGTTGGTAAGTTCCTTTTTAATAGAAGCATAGTTTTCTATGATTCCATTGTGGATGATCACCAAATCACCACTGTTTGAATAATGTGGGTGAGAATTGACATCGTTTGGCACACCATGTGTAGCCCATCTGGTATGACCAATTCCTAAGTGACTGTCGGTTTCTATTTCTTTGGCAACCCGAGCTTCCAGATCTGCTACTTTGCCTTTGGTTTTACACACCTTAATATCTGTGCCATCAAACAAGGCTACTCCAGCACTATCATATCCCCTATATTCCAGTCGTTTAAGACCATTTAAAATAATGGGATACGCTTGCCTAGCGCCAATATAACCTACGATTCCACACATAGTCTTGTTTTATTCAGGTTCCGTATAAAATATTTGAAGCTTAAGTCGCTTCGATTCGTTTGTCGTGTTATTGCCAAAAAGCACTGTTCCTTGAGGCGCAATGACACTAGACACTGGAACATCCGCTACAGAAATCCCTGGTCTCGGCACCAATTCCGTTTCTAAGCTTCTCAAAGCAGGTAGGGTCACGTTTTGAGATACAATAAGTCCGAGAGGCACGTTAATCGAATCGTTATTAATAATGTCGCTTAAGTGGGACGTAATTCTAATTTTATAAAATTCTCCGTTCCCATCGCTTCCGCGTTCTAAACGGCCCAAGTGTTCGGTGATGGCATCAAGTGGTGCTGCATTGGAAGTTAAATCGAAGTCAAAATCTACCAAACGTCTACTATTTTTGGTGTCGTAAATAATAAGTCGTTCTGGTTCTGAATCACCTCCACCCACCTTGTCTTGATCCACATAAAAGATAAGATTAGCTTCATTAATTAACCAACCTCTGTCCCGTAGGTCTTCCAGTTCGTCTGCCACCCCATTGCCGTCTGCATCTGGTCCAAACAATTCGATAATGGTTAGCGCACCTGCGCCACCACGCACATACAGCGTTTCTTCTCCTTCGGAAACATTCGCGTTGGTGAGTGCACTCTCAATATCTGTTGGCAGGTCATCTTCAAAAACATTTACTGCAATTCTATCAAACAGCAAATCAATATCCCCTTCAAAATCTAAGACGTCAGGGTCCTCACAAGTTTCGCCGTTCTGCAATGATTTGAAGGTATAGTAAATACTTATCCGAGCATCATTTAATGGGTCATTGTCTGTATCGTTTAATTCGAATAAAAACATATTTCCATCTTCCGAAGTGGACTCTATTTCAAAATAAATTCCTCTAAAGAATTCCCTGAAGTTGTTATTGTTGAGAAGTGAAATAGTCCCCTCATTGTCAATAATTTTTTCTTGAAAGAACTCAAGTGGTAATTGTACTCTAATTCCCGGTGGAAGTTCTTGTGGCACCACCTCAGACTCCCCTTGCTCATTTACTTCGGTCACTAAAATGGTATGCGGCTCATTACTTGGGATAAAGTTCTCGATGGTATACATCAAACTGTTGGGGCCACCGGTAATGATTTGACTTTTAAATTCAGGACCTTGATTGGAATAATATTGTTGATTTTCCTCGAAATTTGAATTAGGATCGAAATCTCTTAAAAACAAATTTGACTCGTACATCGTAATATTAATCGGGTCGCTTCCAAAAACAGAATCCAGTGTATAGTTCAGTTCATCGTTCACGACAGTAGATTGATTGAAAAATGGCAAGTACAACACAACACTATCAAGTACCGTACAATCCCCAAAGTCCGGATCAACATCATTTTGGGCTAAAGTGACTTGTGTTAGTAAATTGGAAGTTACTTTTCCGTATACAGGATCGTTGTAGGTTCCCAATTGATATACGGGAAGTCCATTACTTTGAACGGATGGAATTTTTTTGCTATACGCAATAACAGTCCTAGAGTCGTCCAACTCAGTACTGAAGTTTTGGTCTATTATATTGGTGTCGATATTACTAAAGTCTTCTTCACAAGAAGCCATTGCGATTATCACTACCATAATTGCCCCAAATCTTGGCAAAATGTACTTCATCTTCATAGGGTCAAAGGTTGTTTCTTAATCTAAAACTTGAGATTGGTAAAAGTCTAAATACGCCTGAGAAAATTCTTCCTTATTGTGAAATTTTAACACGGGCTTTTCGAGAGTTTTAAGATATGTGTCAAAATTAGAAGCAAGATCCTTTGATCCCACAATGATTGCATCACTGTGGTCGATGGCTGTTTTCATAACATTAAAGTAGTCTGGGGATTCCAGATGCTCAATAACCGCCCCATCAATGCCATCGAATTTAATTTTATTGACTAAATCTGGGTTCAAGGTGTCTTCGAATCCTTGATTGTATACGGACGTTATTATTTTACTGTTTTCAAAGAGTGGTTCATTACTGTAATACGTCTTCAGGTAAAGCGGCAAGAAGGAAGCCAGCCAACCGTGCACGTGAATAATATCAGGCGACCAATTTAATTTCTTTACCGTTTCAATGACACCTTTCGCGAAGAAGATAGCACGTTCGTCATTATCTTGGAAATACTTTCCGTTTTCATCAGTATAGGTAGCTTTGCGCTTAAAATAGTCTTCGTTATCAATAAAATAGACTTGCATTCTTTCCTTCGGAATAGAAGCAACCTTGATGATCAAAGGCATGTCCAAGTCATTGATTACTAAATTCATTCCAGAAAGCCGAATCACTTCATGCAGCTGATGGCGGCGCTCGTTAATGTTTCCATAACGCGGCATAAAAATTCGGATTTGTCCTCCGTTGTCATTAACCATCCTTGGTGCTTCAAACGACATGGAAGAAATCTCTGTATCTGGCAGGTAAGGAATTACCTCAGAAGACACATACAAGATTCTTTTATCTTTCATCATAAGCATTTATTTTTATCAAACGAGGGCGGAAACATCATATATAAACTCTAGCTTTCAGAGCTACTTTAGCCGCCTAAACTCATTTCGTAGATTCTATATTTTATTGGCTTGTTGTTAAAGGATGCAAAATTACAAAAATTTATGCAGATTGCGCGTAATATCTTAATTTAGCTCGATTTTTATATGGCATGATATACCACGAACAGCATTTACTTCGAAAAGAGCTTAGAGCTATTAACAACAGCAGCCAAACGGTTGGTTTTGTTCCCACTATGGGTGCCTTGCATAAGGGCCACCTATCCTTAGTAACGAAAGCTTTGGAAGAAAATGATACGGTCGTTGTCAGTATTTTTGTGAATCCTACACAATTTGACAAGGCAAAAGATCTAAAAAAATACCCGCGTACACTCGAGGCAGATACGAAACTTCTTAAAAATTTAGATGGTCGTTTGCTCATTTATGCGCCAGAACCTGCGGATCTCTATGGCTCCCAAGTAGTTTCAAAGCGATACAATTTTGGCGGCTTAGAGCACCAAATGGAGGGTAAATTTCGCGATGGACATTTTGATGGTGTAGGCACTGTGCTCAATTTATTATTTAGAGCAATTGAACCCACAAAAGCCTATTTTGGCGAAAAAGATTTTCAGCAACTTCAAATAGTTAGAAAACTCGTGGAAATCGAGCAGCTCCCTGTCAAAATTGTAGGTTGCCCCATTTTAAGAGAGCCGCATGGTTTGGCCATGAGCTCTCGAAACAAACGCTTATCTCCATTGCAAATTAAGGAAGCTGTTTTGATACATGACACGCTGTTGGAAGTACAAAAAAACTTTGATAGGTTGAGCATTGCAAAATTGAGCAACATGGTGAACGATTCCTTCGCAACCAACCCATATTTGGAATTAGAATATTTTGAGATTGCCAATGTGAACACATTAGCTACGGCAAAAAGAAAACGAAAAGGCTCAAGCTATCGCGCATTTATTGCTGCTTTTTCAGGAGAAGTGCGATTGATAGATAATATAGCCTTATAGAAAAGTAACTTAAACACCGGTCCTTACAAAACTGCAAACGGGGATTTATTACTTCACACAATTCAGTTATCTTTGCCGCATGCAAATTCACGTAGTAAAATCTAAAATTCACAGAGTTAAGGTTACGGGTGCTGATCTTAATTATATAGGTAGTATCACGATAGACGAAGATTTAATGGATGCCGCAAATATTGTGGAAGGAGAGAAGGTTCAAATTGTTAACAACAACAATGGCGAACGACTGGAAACCTATGCGATTCCTGGACCCCGTAATAGTGGAGAAATAACCCTCAATGGTGCCGCAGCTCGAAAAGTTGCCCCTGGTGATATTCTTATTTTAATTACCTATGCTATTATGAGTAAAGAGGAAGCACTCTTGTTTAAACCAGCACTTGTTTTTCCAAACGAAGAAAACAACTTACTTAACTAGTTTGAATAAATCACTTTCGAAATTTCTGCAAATCGCTCTTCCCATAGCTCTGGGAGTCTTTTTAATGTGGTATGTATACTCAAAATATACCCCCGCCCAGCGAGAAGAAGTCTTCTCCTACTTTAAAAACGCAGACTATGGTATTGTGATTATTGCAGTGCTTTTAAGTGCCATTAGTCATTTGATAAGAGCCTATCGATGGAACTTTATGCTGGCACCTTTAGGATATCGACCTAAATTAGCTAATAATTTTATGGCAGTGAGTGTTGCCTATTTGATGAACATCTTTATTCCTAAAAGCGGTGAAATATCTCGTGCTGCCGTACTTAAAAAATACGAAAAGGTGCCTTTTGACCAAGGTTTTGGCACCATTATTTCTGAACGTATTGTAGACCTTATTTTTCTATTTCTGTTTACAGCCACAGCGCTTTTATTACAATTTGATTTGCTGTACGAATACCTTACAGACATCGTTCCCGTCAAGAAAATAGGACTATTCGGAGGTGGTGTTTTTCTTCTTTTTCTGTTGTTTTTGTTATTTCTGAAATACTCCAAAGGCAACTTCAGTAAAAAAATTAAAGGTCTTATTAGCGGCTTAAAAGCGGGTATTTTCAGTATTTTAAAAATGGAAAAGAAAGGGCTTTTTATTCTATACAGCCTTGCAATTTGGTTTTTATATGTCAGTTCGTTTTACGTCACTACGTTTGCTTTGCAAGAAACGACGGGCATTGGCATGGGCGTAGTAATTATCACCTTCGTCGTTGGCAGCTTTACTTTTGCCTTTACCAACAGTGGTTTTGGCTATTACCCCCTCGCTATAGCAGGAATTCTACTTGTATTTGACACCCCCGAAACCGTGGGAACCGCCTTGGGTTGGATTGTTTGGACCTCCAACATCCTCTATATCTTGATTTCAGGTGGAATTTCATTTATTTTGCTGCCTATTTATAATAGAAAGCGATTATGATTACCACAGAATCTGCAATTTCCTTTCTACTAAAATTAGTATATTACCCCTTCAAAAGTGTCACTTTATGAAACGAATCTTACTCTCGCTTACCTGCTTGCTTTTTGTGCTATCCAGCTTCGCACAATCCAAAATTATTTATGAAGAATTCTCTTCTTTAAAACTGAATGAGACCAGGCAATTAAAAATTCAACTCCCTCGAGATTACAAAGAAAACGTTGAGAAATCCTACCCTATTATTTTAGTCTTAGACGCCAATTATCTTTTCGAACCAGTGGCAGGGAATGTAGATTATTTCGGCTATTGGGAAGACATGCCCGAATCGATCGTAGTGGGCATCATGCAAGGCGATGGCCGTTATGATGATTGTGATTATGACGACACCAACTTCATGCCCGCCGACAAAGGAGCTGATTTTTTCGAGTTCCTCGGCCTTGAGCTTATGCCGTATCTCGACAGTAGCTTTAGAACCGCCAAATTCACCATTGCCGTGGGACATGACTTTACGGCCAATTTTATCAATTATTACCTATTCAAAGATCCACCATTGTTCAATGGCTATATCAGTTTAAGTCCAGATTTGGCGCCGATGATGGACGAAAGACTGCCACAGCGAATCCCAAGTATCCAATCAAAAGTGTTTTACTATATGGCCACTGGAACCGATGATATCCAAGACTTAATGGAAATTAGCGTGGCCTTGGACAAGTCGCTCGCCCCATTAAAAACAGACACCTTTGCCTATTATTTTGACAATTTTGAAGGGGCAACACACTACTCCTTGGTGGCCAGAGCTATCCCTTCGGCCATGGAAAAAATATTCTCCGTATTTCGGCCTATTTCAAAACAAGAATACAATGATGTATTGCTGAAATCGGAAACTCCAATTAGCCAATACTTAATCGACAAATACAAAACCATCGAGGATTTATTTGGGTTAAGCAACCCGATTCGTGTGAACGACTTTCTGGCCACTGCAAGGGCATGTGAAAAGCTCAAACAATGGGAATCGTTGCGAACCATTGCCAGTATGGCGAAAAAACAATACCCCGATACCGTTTTAGGTGATTATTACCTAGCTCGTTACTACGAGGAAGTAGGAGAACCTAAAAAAGCCATGAGAACATTCCAAGGGGCTTTTGACAAAGAGGAAGTGGACTTCATTACCACCGATTTGATGCTTGACAAAGCTGATAAAATCAAAGAAGATTTTGGCTACTAATCGCTAAAGTGAAGATAAAAACTCTCTATTCTCTATCGCCCAAGTCATTAGGACATCACGACCAGGAGGCAGTAATAGTTTAGAAATAATATTGGCTCTGTGTTTTTGAACGGTACGATGCGAAATATTTAATAACGCTCCAATTTCTTTAGAGGTTTTTACTTGTGAAATTAATTGCACAATCTTTTTTTCCGAAGGAGATAAATACTGAATGCGCTCCAATAAAGGAGATATCTCATTCATGAAAACTTCATTAAAACTTCTGCTGAAATACTCCCCTCCTTTCGCAATAGCTAAAATGCAAGACTCAATTTCGGTAAAAGGTTCGTCCTTTAATAAATATCCAGAAATATTCAATTCCTTCGCTTTCTGAATGAAGGCTTTTTCTTTATGCGACGTGAGAATTATAAACTTCGTTTTACAATCGTCGTTACAGCTCTTTTTTATTACCTCAAACCCAGACAAGCCAGGCATTTCAATATCCAATATGGCAATAACTGGCCTTTCTTTTTTTATGATATCCACTGCATCATCACCGTTTAAGGCCGACGCAAGAACGAGATACCCTGATTTAGTCAATACATCACTCAGGCCTTTTAAAAGCATGGGGTGGTCATCAGCAATGACGATGGTGATTTCTTCTTTTTTCACTAAACAGGAATTTCAGTTTGAATAGTAG
>Ga0316204_10011578_pt1 | contig 10998 bp, 11 predicted proteins | sample 6monrhotite_MG_2_FD_205661 | JGI IMG/M metagenome (GOLD analysis project Ga0316204, IMG submission 205661) | Microbial mat bacterial communities from mineral coupon in-situ incubated in ocean water Damariscotta River, Maine, United States -... | ecosystem: Environmental > Aquatic > Marine >...
GCGTCGAACGCCCGGCGCATGGCGGAGACGAAGCGCGCGCGGTGCTGCATGTTGTGCGTCATCGGCCGCCGACGCAGGTCGATGTAGCGGTAGCGCAACCGGGTCTCCACCGCCGTGTCCAGGTCGTCGATGACCTCGAACGGCGGCGTGGGCGAAGCCGACAGCACCTCGATGCGATCGACGAGCACCTCGACCTCCCCGGTTGCGTGGCTCGCGTTCACGTTGTCCGCGCCGCGCGCGACGACCTTGCCGTGCACGCCGACGACGAACTCGGGGCCGACCTTGACCTCCCCCGTGACCTTCTCGTCGATCACGACCTGGGTGAGGCCGTAGCGGTCGCGAACGTCGAGGAAGTAGATCCCGCCGTGGTCTCGGCGACTGTCCACCCAGCCGTTCAGCCGGACCTCTTGGCCGACGTGTTCGGAGCGGAGCTCACCGCAGGTGTGGGTGCGTCGCCATTCCGTGGAAGCGCTGGTGGTCGTCATCGGACAGATCAGGGTCTCGGTGTCAGGTGGGTTCGCTGCAGCGCGAGGGTGGCGGGAGCGCCCGTGAGGGTCAAGAACGGGCCCGCGCCGCCGGCGGCGGCGCGGGCCCGTTCGAGGTCGCGCGAGGCGCGCGGACCCGGGTCACGGGGCTGCGCCGACGGGTCGGACCGCGGGAGGGCTAGTGGCCGCCCTTGCTGCCGTAGCCGTAGACCTTGAGCCGCATGAGCGCGCGACGCAGGGCCGAGTTGGCGCGCAGGAGGTCGAGCTCCGGCGAGTCCGCGGTCAGGCCGACGTGCACCGGCTTGAGCCGCTCACGGGCCCGGGCCTCCGCCTCCTTGGCGCGCTCGACGTCGATCTCCTCGGGCTTCTCGCCGGCCGGCGTCAGGATCCGCAGCGTGTTGTCGCGCACCTCGGCGAAGCCGCCGGCGACGAACAGCTGGTGCTCCTTGCCTTCCAGCTTGTAGAGGAGCTCCCCCGCGTCGAGCGCCGCCACCATGGCAGCGTGGCGCGGGAAGATTCCCATCGAGCCATCCGTCGCGGGGATCCGCACGGAGGACGCCGGCGTGTCCACCACCGTCCGCTCGGGGGTGATGATGCGCAGGGTCAGTTCCTCGGCCATGGTTCGGACTCGGGGCTAGGGGAAAGCGCGAGGCTCAGGCCGACTCGGCGCCCTTACGCGCGTCGTCGACGGAACCGATCATGTAGAAGGCCTGCTCGGGCAGGTCGTCGTGCTTGCCCTCGAGGATCTCCTTGAAGGAGCGCACGGTCACTTCGCGCGGAACGAAGATGCCGGGCGTGCCCGTGAACTGCTCCGCGACGAAGAACGGCTGCGCGAGGAACTTCTGCATGCGGCGCGCGCGGTGCACGACCTGCTTGTCGTCGTCGCTGAGCTCCTCGACGCCGAGGATCGCGATGATGTCCTTCAGGTCGGCGTAGCGCTGGAGAGTCTCCTGCACGCCACGGGCGACGTTGTAGTGCTCCTCGCCGACCACGTTCGGGTCGAGCATCCGCGAGGTGGACTTCAGCGGGTCCACCGCGGGGTAGATGCCGAGCTCCGAGATCGCGCGGTCGAGGATGATCGTCGAGTCGAGGTGGGCGAACGTCGCGACGGGCGCCGGGTCGGTGATGTCGTCCGCGGGCACGTACACGGCCTGCATCGAGGTCACCGAGCCTTTCTTCGTCGAGGTGATGCGCTCCTGGAGCGCGCCCATCTCGGACGCCAGCGTCGGCTGGTAGCCCACCGCGGAGGGCATCCGACCGAGGAGTGCGGACACCTCGGAGCCGGCCTGCACGAAGCGGAAGATGTTGTCGACGAAGAGCAGCACGTCCTGGCCCTTCTCGTCGCGGAAGTACTCGGCCATCGTCAGGCCGGACAGCGCGACGCGCAGACGCGAGCCCGGAGGCTCGTTCATCTGACCGAAAACCAGCACCGCGTTGTCGAGCACGGAGGCCGTCTCGCCGTCGGGCTTCTTGTACTCGGCCTCCTTCATCTCGAGCCAGAGGTCGTTGCCCTCGCGGGTACGCTCACCGACGCCGCAGAACACCGAGAAGCCACCCTTCTCGACCGCGGTGATTCGGATGAGCTCCTGGATGAGCACCGTCTTGCCCACGCCAGCACCCCCGAAGAGGCCGATCTTGCCGCCCTTCGCGAACGGGCAGAGGAGGTCGACGACCTTGATGCCGGTCTCGAACACCTCGGACACGGCCTCCTGCTCGTCGAACGCCGGCGCGGCGCGGTGAATGGGCCAGGTCTCGGTGACCGTCATCTTGCCGGCGGTCAGCTCGTCGAGCGCCTTGCCGGTCAGGTTGAAGATCCGCCCCTTGGTGCCTTCGCCGACGGGCACCGAGATCGGCGCGCCGGTGTCGACGGTGGGCATGTTGCGGCGGCAACCATCGGTGGTCGACATGGCGACGCAGCGCACCATGTCGTTGCCGAGGTGCTGCGCGACCTCGAGCACGAGGTCGATGCCCTTGGCCTCGTCCTGGATGGTGAGCGCGTTGAAGATCGCGGGCAGGTGGCCGGCGGGGAAACGCACGTCCACAACGGGGCCGAAGATCTGGGCAGTGGTGCCGGTGTTGGAGGAAGTCATCGTGATACCTGGGGTGACTCGGGCCGCGCTCTACTGGGTTGATTCAGCTCGGGCGGCAAGAAAAGTCTGTGTCCGGAGTGGTGTGGCGTTACTTGAGAGCCTCGACGCCGCCGACGATGTCGAGCAGCTCCTTGGTGATGCCCTCCTGACGGAGGCGGTTGTACTTGCCCTTGAGGACCTTCTGCATGTCGTCCGCAGCGTCCGTCGCGGCCTTCATGGAGGAGCGGCGGCTGGCGTACTCGGAGGTCAGCGACTCGAGCAGCGCGTTGTAGATGCGGATCTCGAGGTAGCGCGGCAGCAGGTGGTCGAAGATCGACTCGGCGTCCGGCTCGAGGATCACGTCGGTCGAGGCGCCATCGCCGCCGTCCTCCGTGACGAGCTGCTCCACCGGGAGGAACTGCGAGATCGTCGGGATGTAGCGCACCATCGTCTCGAAGGCCGAGTACATCACTTCGACGCGCTTGTACTCGCCGGAGAGGAAGGCCTTCACGAGCTCGTTCGAGGTGAACGCCGCGTTGGCGAAGTTCACCGACTCGAGCGGCGGCTCGACGAGGAACGACGCCACGTTGAGGCTGCGCTTCGAGAGGTACTGGAAGCCCTTGCGCCCGTAGACGTGGAAGTCGAAGTCGCTCTCCTCCAGCCCGTGCTCTTCCTTCTGCGCCTTGAGCCAGCGCTCGAGCTTCGAGAAGAGGTTCGAGTTGTAGGCCCCGCAGAGACCACGGTCGGAGGTGACCAGGAGCACGAGCACCTTGTCCCCCGCCCCCTCGTTGAAGAGCGGTCGGTCGGCGATCTCACCCCCGAGCACCTCGGCGAGGTGCCCGACGAGTGCGGAGATCTCCTGCGCGTAGGGCCGCGAGCAGACAGCACGATCCTGGAAGCGGCGGAGCTTGGTCGAGGCGACCATCTCCATCGCTCGCGTGATCTGCTTGATGTTGCCTACGGATTTGATCCGCAGGCGGAGTTCCTTGACTGAGGCCATGGGCTTGGCGGGTTGGAGCGCGCTCCGTTAGTTGGCCATCTGGGAGGCGACCGTCGCGGCCGACTCCTCGAGCGTCTTCTTGGCCTCGTCCGACAGCTTGCCGGTCGAGAGGATCTCGTCGCCCACCTCGGGCTTGGTGTCGCGCATGAAGGCGAGGAAGGCCTTCTCGAACTCGCCGACCTGCTTGACCGGAACGGCGTCGAGGGCACCTGCGTTACCAAGGTGGACCATCATGACCTGCTCCTGGACGGGAACCGGCGCGTACTGGCCCTGCTTGAGCATCTCCACCAGGCGCGCACCACGCGTCAGCGTGGCCTGCGTCGCGGCGTCGAGGTCCGAGCCGAACTGAGCGAAGGCGGCCAGCTCGCGGTACTGCGCGAGGTTGATCCGCAGGCCGCCCGCGGCCTTCTTCATGGCAGGGATCTGCGCCGAGCCGCCCACGCGCGACACCGAGATACCCGCGTTCACCGCGGGGCGGATGCCGGAGTTGAACAGGTTCGACTCGAGGAAGATCTGGCCGTCGGTGATCGAGATCACGTTCGTCGGGATGTACGCCGAGACGTCACCTTCCTGGGTCTCGACGACCGGGAGCGCCGTCATCGAGCCGCTGCCCTTCTTGTAGCGCGGGTCGATGTCCGGGGCGTTCGCCGCGAGCTTCGCGGAGCGCTCGAGCAGACGGCTGTGCAGGTTGAACACGTCGCCCGGGAAGGCCTCGCGGCCCGGGGGACGACGCAGCAGCAGCATCACCTGGCGGTAGGCGAGGGCCTGCTTGTAGATGTCGTCGTACATGATGACGACGTGGCGACCCTCGTCGCGGAAGCGCTCCCCCATCGAGGTGCCCGCGTAGCACGAGAGGTACTGCATCGAGGCCTCGTCGTTCGCCGAGGCGCTGACGACGATCGTGTACTTCATCGCGTCGTGCTCCTCGAGGCGGCGCACCACGTCGACGACCGTCGACTGCTTCTGGCCGACCGCGACGTAGATGCAGAGCACCTGGTCGGGGTTCTTCGGGTCGCCGCCACCGGTCGTCCGCTGCGACAGGATCGTGTCGACGCAGAGCGCGGTCTTGCCCGTCTGGCGGTCGCCGATGATCAGCTCGCGCTGGCCACGGCCGATCGGGATCATGGCGTCGATCGCCTTGATGCCGGTCTGCACGGGCTCGTGCACCGGCTGGCGCTCCACCACGGAGGGCGCCGGCTGCTCGATGGGCAGGTAGTCGTCCTCGGTGACCGAGAGCGCGCCTTTGCCGTCGACCGGGTCGCCGAGCGCGTTGACCACGCGGCCGAGCAGGCCGTCGCCGGTCGGGACGGAGATGATTCGGCCCGTCGAGCGGACCTCATCGCCTTCCTTGACCTCGGACGCACGCCCCAGCAGCACGCAGCCGACGTTGTCCTCTTCGAGGTTCAGCGCGACACCGCGAACACCGCCCGAGAACTCGAGCAGCTCGTTCATCATGCAGTCGTCGAGCCCGTAAACGCGGGCCACGCCGTCACCGACCGAGAGGACGGTGCCGATGCTCTGCATCGAGGTCTCGCCCTTGTACGACTCGATTTCCTTCTTGAGGATCGAGGTGACTTCAGCGGGTCGAAGGTCCATCTGTCTGTTGCTTGTCTGGGTGCCCCGGTTCGGGGCGCGGTTGGAGGCGCGAAGCCGTGTGGAACGCGCGGGCTCTCGTGGGAGTGAACTTGAATGTCGGAGTCGGGCTCAGCTCGCGCTGGGCAGCTCGCACTCCATCAGCTGTCGGCGAAGTCCGGCCATGCGGCCGCGCACCGAGTAGTCGATCAGGCGATTCTCGACGAGGACGCGCACGCCGCCGATCAACTCGGAGTTGATGCGGTTGGTCAGCATGACCTCCTTGCCGAGCTTGGCTCCGATGGCGACCGACAACTCGGCGATCTCGCCGGAGCCGAGAGCGAGCGCGCTCTCGACGACGCCTTCGACGGCGCCGCGGCTGGCGAGCCACTTCTTGCGGAAGGCCTCGCCCATGCCCTGGAGGACCTGAACGCGGTTCTTCTCGAAGAGCAGCCCGACGAAGTGACGCGTCAGGGGATTGCAGCCCTCGACGAGCTTCTCGATCTGGGCCTGTCGCTTGTCGATCGGCACGCGGGCATCGAACAGCCAGGCCTCGACCGTCTCGTCGGCGACCTCGCCCGCGATCATCTCGACGTCCGCGCGCACCGCATCGACGACGCCCTTCTCGGACGCCAGGTCGAAGAAGGCCTCGGTGTAGCGGGTGGTGACGGGGTCGACCAGCATGCTCAGGACTCCTTCGTGGCCGAGACGAGCTCGGAGACGAGTCGGCGGTCGTCCTCGGCGTCGACGCGCCGCTGGATGACCTGACCGGCCGCCGACAGCGAGAGGTCGACGACCTGCTCACGGATGGCGGCGAGCGCCTGGTCCTTCGCGGTGTCGATGTCCGCCTTGGCCCGCTCGCGCAGCGCCTCGGCTTCCTTCTTCGCCGCTTCGATGACCTCGTGCTCGCGCTTCTCGGCCCGCTCGCGAGCCTCCGACATCATCTTGGCTGCGCTGGCCTGCGCCTCGCCGAGCTTGACCTCGACCTCGGCGCGAACCTTCTCGGCCTCCTGGTTGGCCTTCTCCGCGCTCTCGATCGCGGCGAGCGCCTGCTCGTCGCGCGCGCTGAGCGCACGCGTGACCGGTCCCATCACAACGATCCAGATCACCGGCAAGGCGATCAGGAAGATGATCCAGGTCCAGAGGGTCCCGCCGAACCCACCAGGGTCCATCGGGCTGTAGTCGCTTCCCTCGAGGAGGGCGAGAACGAAGAGGTTCTGCATCGCTTGGGTGGGGTGTGCCGAGTTCCCTCGGCGGGTTGGGCCACAGGGCCCGCTTGGCGAAAGGGGTCCGACGGTGCCGGACAGCAGTTCGAGGGAGCGGGGGTCACCGGGGCGCCCGAAGGCGCCCCGGCCCGTTCCTCGAATCGCAGGCGCTAGCCGAGCGCGATCAGCAGGGTGACGACGACGGCGAAGAGGGACACACCCTCGATCAGCGCCGCGAGGATGATCGAACCGCCGCGGATGTCCGCTGCAGCCTCGGGCTGACGGGCGATGCCCTCGTTGGCCGACTGACCGATCTTGCCGATGCCCATGCCGGCGCCGATGGCGACGATACCGGCGCCGAGACCGGCACCCATCTTGGCGATGTCAAGGGTGCTCGACTTGGCGATGTCCGCAGCCGCGGCAGCCGCGTCAGCGTTGACGGCCTGCGTCATGTCGATGGTGGACTGGACGAGGGTGGGGTCGATTCCGAAAAGAGTCATCTCTATGTGATCTCCAGGGTGCGGTTGCTTCGCGACCGCTTGGGGTTGGTTCTCGAATTAGGAACGGGGTCCCCCGCCTCAGGACACGCGCATGCGCGCCGGCGAGTCGGGGTGATTGGTACGCGTCGGCGCCTAGTGCTCCGGGTGGATCGAGGCGTTGACGAAGAGGATCGAGAGCTGCGTGAAGATGTACGCCTGCAGCAGCGCGACGAAGCTCTCGATGATCATGATGAAGACGGCGAAGCCGACGGCCACGGGCGAGACCGCGTAGCCCATCGTGTCGCCCATCGACTGCCCGAAGAAGAAGATCAGGCCCATGAAGGAGAGGACCACCATGTGGCCGCCCGTCATGTTCGCGAAGAGACGAATCATCAGCGCGAAGGGCTTCACGATGAGGCCGACGAGCTCGACGACGAACATCAGGGGCCAGAGCGCGGCGGGCACGTGCGGCACGAGGTTCTTCCAGAAGGCCAGCGGGCCCTGGACGACCATGCCGCAGATCACCATCGATCCCAACGTGATGCCGGCCAGCGCGGCCGTCACGAAGATGCTGGCCGTAGCCGTGGCGCTCCACGGGAAGAGCCCCATCAGGTTCATGAACAGGATGAAGAAGAACACCGAGAGGAAGTACGGCAGGTACGTCTTCGCGGTCTGCTTGCCCATCACCGGGACGACCATCTCGTCGCGGATGTACATGGCGAAGCCGGTGAAGAGCTTCGTCAGGTAGTCGCCCTGGCCGGTTCGCAGGTACTTCGGGATCCCGCTGAGGAGGATCAGGATCAGCAGCACCGACGCGAGCTGGAAGACCTGCAGGTTGGTCGCATACAGCATCGGGTGCGCGTCGGGCCCATGCCCCGCCGAGGGGTCGAAGAACCCGAGGAAGGCGGGCAGCGGCAGCGCCAGGAGCGCGTCGCCGGAGGCGTGGCCGCCCCCGTGCTCGTCGGTCGCGTGGCCGGCGGAGGCGTCCTCGTCCACGTGCGCTTCGGCACCGTGGGAATCAGCTCCGTGCGACGAGTGGCTGACCAGCTTGGCCGGCACCAGGTGCAGGTAGAGCTGCTGGAAGACGTTCTCGTTGGAGTGGTGCTCCGAGTACTCCTTCGAGATCAGGCAGGCGCCGAAGACGACGACGAGAGCCAGGATGGGGCGCAGGAAGTTCACAGATAGGTCCTACTCGGCCTGGGACGGGGCGAGGATGGGATCGGCCTGCGGAGACGGCGTCCCCGAGGAGTTCTTGAGGAGGCGCACGTTCTCGAAGACCGAGACCGTCTGGACGATCGCCGCGGTCGCCACGAAGGTGACGAGGAAGGCACGCCAGTCGGCCCGCGAGGCGGCAGCCTCGAGGAAGCGGAAGGAGAGCGCGCCGATCAGTACGAAGACCAGCTTGAAGAGGAAGATCTCGACAACGGCCTGCATGCCGCGCTGCGGACGCGTGCGGAGCGTGTGCCGCTGCCACGCTGCGCCGAGCAACGAGACCGAGCTGCCGCAGAGGACCCCCATCGTGATGCCCATGCCCACACGCCCGCCGATCTGAACGGCGAGGATCGCCGCCACGAGGAGCGTGGCGAAGGTGGCGAGGGTAGTGCGGGTCATCGGGGCTCTGGGTCCGAGCCGGGGCTCGGTGGTTGCGGGTCCGAGCCGGGGCTCGGTGGTTGCGGGTCCGAGCCGGGGCTCGGTGGTTGCGGGTCCGAGCCGGGGCTCGTAACGCTGGGGTCGGCGGCCTCGGTTCTCTTCTTGGAGGCGTCGTTCACGGCGAGGATCAAGGCGTAGAAGCTGGCACCGGCGCCGGCGAACAGGCCGACGATCATCAAGAGCGGGTACGTACCGAGCTTTCCGTCGAGCCACCACCCACCCCAGCCGAGCAAGCACATCGTGACGACGAGCTGGACGCCGAAGGACGCAAAGCGTCCGTAGGCTTCCATGAACCCGAGGGTCTCGCGCGCTGGTCGAAGTCGGGGCGACATGCGGATCGATCGACGGAGTGCGGGCGCGCCGCGGAGCGCCGATCGGTTGCCGAGGAGGGGGTCGACGGAAGCTCAACCGAGGGTGAGCTTCAAGGCCTTTTCAGAGGGCGTGTCGGAGGCCGGCAGCGACCGCGCGCGGCCCCTCTCCGACTTCGAACGGCGAACAGCGTAGGGCTCGGGAAGGCGAGGTCAACCCGGCCAAGTCCAAAATCCCGTCCGGAAGGCCGGGCATTTCCGGCCCGCCCGGCCACGCGCCCGCCGCCCGGCCGAGACCCGGCAGCACCCCGTGTTCCGCGAGGCCCCGGTCAGGTAGAATCTCCCGCCAAAATCGGACGTGCCCCCACATCCGAGATCGACTCCCGAATCGCCCCCAGGGCACTGAATTCTGCAGGTACCTCCCTTGGAACGCACCCTCGTCCTCCTCAAGCCGGACGCCGTCCAGCGCCACCTCGTCGGCCCGATCCTCTCCCGCTTCGAGCAGAAGGGCCTGAAGCTCGTCGGCCTGAAGATGCGTCACTTCCCGCTCGCGACGATCCAGCAGCACTACTCGGATCACTCGGACAAGCCGTTCTACGGCAACCTGGTCAACTTCATGACCTCGGGTCCGGTCGTCGCCCTCGCCTTCGACGGCAAGGACGCGATCTCGGTCGTCCGCACGCTGGTCGGCAAGACCAACGCCCGTGAGGCCGCCCCGGGCACGATCCGCGGCGACTACGGCATGAGCTTCTCCAACAACATGGTGCACGCCTCCGACAGCCCGGAGAGCGCCGCCAAGGAGCTCGGCCTGTTCTTCTCCGAGACCGGCGACCTCATCGACTGGGAGCCCGTCGACCTCGGCTGGAGCTACAACGTCGAAGAAGAGCTCTCCTGAGCCTCAACGCCCGGCAGATCGCACAGCTCGTCGACGAGCTCTCACCGCTCGTCGTCGGGCTGCGCCTGCGTGACGTGCAGCCCATCCCGCCGCGCGACGTCGTGCTCGTGTTCGAGCCGCTCGTCGAAGGCCCCGGGCCCGCCGTGTTTCGTCTGCGCCTCTCGGCGGATCCGGACAACTCGCGGCTGCACCTGCAGCAAGGTCGGCTGCACCGCGGCAAGGGTCCCATCGGCCCCTTCTTCCAGCGGCTCGAGAAGGAGCTCGGTGGCGCCATCCTCACGAAGCTCAGCCAGGTGCGCGGTGACCGCATCGCCCTGCTCGAGTTCAAGGAAACGCCGGACGGCGCTCCGCGCGCGCTCTTCGCCGAGCTCACCGGGCGCCACGCGAACCTCGTGCTGACCGACCGCTCCGACCGCGTGCTCGACCTGCTCGTCCCGGCGCCCGCCAAGCAGACGACGCCGCGCCTCGTCATCGGCCAGATCTGGGAGCCGCCTCCGGGACGCGCGGGCGGCGGAGGTGAGGCCCCCGCCATCGAGGACGACTACGCCGAACCGAGCGAGCCGCCCCCCGCGGTGCAGGCCGGACATCCCCCGCTGGCGCAGCTCTCCTGGCGCGTCGAGCGTGTCCTCGGCGAAGCGTCCGCGGGTCGCGACGACGCCGCGGCGCGCAAGAAGCTCAAGAAGCGCGTGGAGCGCAAGCTCGCGCGCGCGCGCTCCCTGCTCAACGGGCTCCAGCAGAAGCTCGCCGCCTGCGAGCGCTCCGAACGCGTGCGCCTCGACGGCGAGCTGCTCGCCGGCAACCTCCACCGTGTGCAGCGCGGCGCGAAGTCGATCGAGGTCGAGGACTGGTACACGGACGGACAGCCGGCCCGCGTGCTCGAGCTCGACCCGCGCCGCAGCCCGCAGGAGAACGTCGAGCGGCTGTTCGAGCGCTACAAGAAGCTCGAGCGCTCGAAGCAGGAGATCCCCGCGGAGCTCGAGCGCGCCCAGCAGCGCAACGACGCGCTCGAGGGCCTGCTCGCCAAGGCGCTCGACGAGGCCAACGACCCCGCCGAGGTCGATGCGCAGGGAGTCGACGCCGGGCTGCTCGATGCCCCGCAGGAGGCCGACCCGCGCAAGAAGAAGGCGCCCGCTCCCCGCATCCCCTACCGCACCTTCAAGACCGAACGCGGGACGGAGATCCGCGTCGGCCGCACGGCGAAGGACAACGACGCCCTCTCACTCAAGCACTGCAACGGGAACGACGTCTGGCTGCACACCGCAGACGCCCCCGGTAGCCACGTCGTCCTGCGGACCAGCGTGACGTCCAAAGGTAAGGGCAAGGGCAAGGGCAAGG
>Ga0316204_10011580_pt1 | contig 10998 bp, 10 predicted proteins | sample 6monrhotite_MG_2_FD_205661 | JGI IMG/M metagenome (GOLD analysis project Ga0316204, IMG submission 205661) | Microbial mat bacterial communities from mineral coupon in-situ incubated in ocean water Damariscotta River, Maine, United States -... | ecosystem: Environmental > Aquatic > Marine >...
CCGTGACTGCAGAAGCCGGCTCGGGACTCGGCGTCAGAGTGTTGATGAAGTAGGCGGGGTAGGAGGTCGTCGAACCCGAGGCCCTCATGATGAGCACGTCACCGCCCCCCGCGCCTTCTGCGAAGATCCGACTCGCGTCGTCGTCCTCAGAGCTCCCGCCCATCAGGATCACACGTCGCACAGGGGTCGCGGAGGCGTCTCCGATGGCCCCGATGCCACCGACCGACACGCCGGCCGGAGATGGGCCGCACAGAGACGTCGTGGGTGCGGGATCCACCGCGGGCTCGGTGGAGATGTCTGAGCAGGCGATCGCCGCGGAGGCAGCCGTGAGCGCGAGGAGGACGTTCAGAGTCCTCACGAGGTCAGCGGCCCTTGAAGTCCGGTCGACGCTTTTCCATGAAGGCCTTCACGCCCTCCCGCCCGTCTCCCGACGCGAAGGCATCGAGGAAACGCTCCTTCTCGTACACCAGACCCTCGGCCAGGGGCATCTCGTAGGCGGCGCGGATCGCGTCCTTGGCGAGGCGCAGAGAGACCGGACTCCATCGAGTCATCCGACCGGCCAGTTCGATCGCTCGGTCCAGGTGCTGACCTTCGTCGACGAGCAGGTCGACGAGTCCGATACGCTCGGCGTCCGCCGCCTCGACGAAGTCCCCGGTCAGAGAGATGATCGTCGCCCACCCGCGACCCACGAGCCGGGCGAGTCGCTGCGTCCCCCCTCCGCCCGGAATCAGTCCGATGCGAATCTCTGCCTGACTGATGCGGGTCGTCCGATCCGCGATGCGGATATCACATGCGAGCGCCAGCTCCGATCCTCCGCCGATGCAGAAGCCGTGCAGGGCGGCGATGACGGGCTTGGGGAAGTCCGCGACGGTCTCGTAGATGCGCCTCTGATCGTATACGGCCCGCTGCTCTTCGGGAGTGCGTGCGGCGAACTCGGTGATGTCCGCACCGGCCACGAAGGCCTTTTCTCCCATCCCGTGGATGACCACGGCTCGTACCGAATCGTCCGACGCGAGCTCATCGAAGGTCTCCCGCAGAATCTGCCGGACCTCCGCATTGAGGGCGTTGAGTTTCTCGGGGCGGTTGAGCGAGATCACCGCGATGTGATCTTCGCGCTTTTCGATGAGGACGGGCTGGTCGGACATGTTCAATGACGTCAGAGGGTCGTAGTTGTGGGCAGGCCCAGCCACTCACATGCCTCGGGCAGGGATCGGAAGACGGACACCTGTCCGCCGCGCCCCTGAGTTTCCGCGAAGGTTGCGAACATGCGGGACAGCGCGAAGACGAGGTCGTCCGCACCAACAAAGGCGCGACGGGAAGATTCGTCGAAGGGATCGGACGCCAGGACACGCTTCATGTCCGCCGCAGTCCACTCCGGGATGCTCGACATCTGGAAATGAGCGAGCTGATCGTGTCCGCTTCGGAAGCTCGGTGATGCCCGCAGTTCCTCGTACCACTCGATGACTTCGCCCGGGTCGACCGAGCCCTCGAAGCGGGAGAGGACGCCCCCATCCGTGATGGTATGAAGAATGGGCATGCAGGCTACCAGTCGTAGAAGCCGCGCCCGCTCTTCTTGCCGAGCCGGCCTTCGGCGACCATCTCGCGCAAAAGAGCAGGGGGCGCGAATGCCTCGGAATCGAGGGTTTCGTGCAGGTATTCGGCGATGCCGAGTCGCACGTCGAGGCCCACGAGATCCGTCAGTTTGAGGGGCCCCATCGGGTGGCGATATCCCAGTTCCATCGCCTTGTCGATGTCCTGAGGGCTGGCAACGCCCTGTTCGACCATCCGGATGGCTTCCATCCCCAGCACGATGCCCAGCCGGGAGGAAGCGAAGCCCGGGGCGTCCTTGACGACGATGGGTTCCTTCCCGAGTCGGCGCGCGAAGGCTACCGCTGCATCGGTCGTCTCGTCCGCCGTGTGTTCGCTCCACACGACTTCCACCAGGGCCATGATGTGGACCGGGTTGAAGAAGTGCATACCGACGACTCGGCCAGCATTGGCCACGGTCTCCGCGATCGCGCCGATGGAGAGCGAAGAGGTGTTGCTGGCCAGGATCGCGTGCTCGGGTGCCGTGGCGTCGAGTTCGGTGAAGATCGCTTCTTTCAGAGCCATCGACTCGGGCGCGGCCTCGATCACCAGGTCGGCGAAATCGGCTGCCTCAGCCAGACGCGTTGTCGTCGATACACGGGCGAGTACGTCGTCCCGCTGTTCCTCGCTCACCTTCCCGCGAGCAATTCCTTTCTCGAGGTTGCCGCGGATGCGCTCGAGACCTGCGCTGACGGCTGACTCATCCACATCGTACATGAAGACGGAACAGCCGGCGGCAGCGCAGACCTGAGCGATGCCATGTCCCATGGTTCCGGCTCCGACGACGGCTACGGTATCGATGTTCATGCTCGCTCCAGCAGGCTGGCGATTCCCTGGCCGACTCCGATGCACATTGATGCGAGACCGCGCCTGGCTCCCCGGCGATGCATTTCGTGGACCAGCGTTACCACGATCCGAGCGCCCGACGCTCCCACGGGATGTCCCAGGGCGATGGCGCCACCGTTCACGTTCACTTTGGCGGGGTCGAGACCGAGTTCGCTCATGCAGGGCAGTGCCTGTGCGGCGAAGGCCTCATTGAGTTCCACCAGGTCCAGGTCGTCCACCGACCATCCGGCCCGTTCGAGAGCCTTCCGGGTCGCAGGGACGGGCCCGATTCCCATTCGGTGGGGCTCGACGCCGGCGACGGCGCCTCCCACGACTCGAGCCATGGGTTCGAGGCCCAACTCACGCCCTTTGGCGGCCGACACGATCAGGAGCGCGGCAGCCCCGTCGTTGATGCCCGAGGAGTTTCCGGCCGTGACTGAACCTTCCGCGTCGAAGACGGGACGCAGGCGCCCCAGCTTCTCAGCCGATGTGCCCGGCCGGGGATGCTCGTCCGTGTCGATGATCACTGGGTCACCCTTCCGCTGCGGTACCGAGACGGGAACGATCTCCGCATCGAAGCGGCCGCCCTCCATCGCGGCTGCGGCGCGCGCCTGGCTCTCCGCGGCGAGCGCGTCCTGGGCCTCGCGAGAGACCGAGAATTCGCGAGCGATGACCTCCGCGGTCTGACCGAGTCCGATGGTCCATTCCGGCGTGAGCTTCGGGTTGGGGAAGCGCCATCCGAGGACGGTGTCGGCTACGTCCGGGTTGCCGCGCGCAAAGCCGGTCGACGGTTTGAGCATCACATAGGGAGCGCGACTCATGCTCTCCACGCCGCCCGCGATGAAGACATCACCGGCGCCCGCAGCGATCGCATGGGCCGCAGACAGGACCGCCTGCATTCCGGATCCGCACAGGCGGTTCAGGGTCTGCCCTGGAACGGTGACCGGCAGGCCGGCACGAAGCAGTGCCATTCGTGCCACGTTCCGGTTGTCCTCTCCGGCCTGATTGGTGCAGCCGAACAGGACGTCGTCGATGCTCTCGGGATCGATCCCCGTGCGCTTCAGAAGCGCCTCGATGGTGATCGCGGCCAGGTCATCGGGCCGAACCGACGAGAGCCCGCCCCCGTGTCGTCCGATCGGTGTGCGTACCGCGTCGACGATCCACGCTTCGTTCATGTCGTCAGCCATCCGTAGAGACCCAGACGCTCTTCACCTGTGTGAACTTCTCGATGGCCGACTCATACCCCATGTCACGACCGAAGCCGCTGGACTTGTAGCCACCGAACGGAGACGAGGCGTCGTACTGGTGGTAGGTGTTCACCCACACGGTGCCCGCCTGAATCGCGGCAGCGACCCGATGGGCACGCGCGGAATCCTTCGTCCACACACCTGCCGCGAGGCCGTAGATCGTGTTGTTCGCGATCTCGATTGCATGGGCTTCGTCGTCGAACGGGATCACCGCAGCGACCGGCCCGAAGATCTCTTCCTGCGCGATGGTCATGTCCGGATCGACGTCCGCGAACAGCGTTGCCGTGACGAAGTTGCCCTTGCCGTCGACGGTGGTACGCTCTCCACCTGCGGCGAGCCGGGCACCCTCGGACTTGCCGGACTTCACGTACGCCATGACGCGGTCGAGCTGCTGCTCGCTGACGATGGCTCCAAGCTTGGTGCCCTTGTCCATCGGGTCACCCACCACGGTCTTGGCGGCCCGAGCCACGAGCCCTTCCATGAATTCGTCGTAGATCGATCGCTCGACCAGGATCCTGGATCCGGCAGCGCAGACTTCGCCCTTGCCGTAGAAGATCCCGGAGGTAGCACCGAAGGTGGCAGCCTTCAGATCCGCATCTGCGAAGACCACGTTCGGGGACTTTCCGCCGAGTTCCAGCGACACCTTCTTCAGCGTGTCGACCGAGTCGCGCATGATCGTCTTGCCGACGGCGGTAGAGCCCGTGAAGGCGATGGCGTCGACGCCGGGGTGCTTCACCAGGGCCGAGCCCGCGTCCTGACCGAAGCCGGGCACCACGTTGAAGACGCCCTCCGGGAATCCAACTTCCGCGGCCAGCTCGGCCATGCGGATGGCCGTCAAAGGAGTCTGCTCGGCCGGCTTGTGAATGATCGTGTTTCCGGTCGCCAGCGCCCCGGCAATCTTCCAGGTCGCGATGACGAGCGGGAAGTTCCACGGCGTGATGACACCGACCACGCCGACGGGCTCGCGCATGGTGTAGTTCAGGAACGGACCACGTACGGGGATCGTGAGCCCGTGCACCTTGTCGGCCAGTCCCGCGTAGTAGCGCCAGAGCTTCACGGCGAGGGGCATGTCGGCGTACAGCGACTCGAAGTACGTCTTGCCGTTGTCACGCGTCTCGAGGGCGGCCAGTTCCTTGGCGTTGGCCTCGATTGCGTCTCCAAGCGCCCAGAGCAGACGGGCCCGCTCGTGGGGGTCGATGTCGCGCCAGGCCGGGTCCACCAGGGCGCCGCGTGCCGCGGCGACGGCCTGATCGATGTCCGCTTCGCCTGCCCGGGCGACCGCGGTGATGACCTCACCCGTTGCCGGGTTCAGGGAATCGAAGGTGGCCCCCGACTCGGCATCGGCCCACGCGTTTCCGATCCACAACCGGTTCCGAACTTCGTTGCTCATGCTCTGGTCCCGTAAAAAAGCCAAAGCGGGGTCCGGCCGTGTGCCGAACCCCGCCTCACCTGCCTCACAACGCTTTACTTGCCCTCGAACTCGGGCTTCCGCTTTTCGATGTACGCGTTCAGACCTTCCTTGGCGTCGCTGCTCGCGAAGAGCTGCGCCTGCAGCTCACGCTCCAGCGCCAGGGCGAGCTCGAACGGCAGCTCGGCGCCCGTCTGCACGGAACGCTTGATCAGGCCGACGGCCTTCGTCGCCTTGTTCGGCGTGCGGAACTGAGAAGCGTACTCGAGCACGGCTGCGAGGAACGAGTCGCGGTCCTCGTTGTCGTAGATCTCGTTGACGAGGCCGAGCTCCTGGGCCTTGTCGAACCCGAAGGTCGAGCCCTCGGTCATGAGCTGGATGGCCTTGGACTTGCCGACGATCCGAACGAGGCGCTGCGTGCCGCCCGTACCCGGGAGAACACCCAGTGCGACCTCGGGCAGCCCGACCTTCCCAGAGTCCTTCCGGGCAATGCGGATGTCCGCGGCCATGGCGATCTCGAGGCCGCCACCGACCGTGTGGCCGTTGAGGGCTGCGATGACCAGCTTCGGCGTGTGCTCGAGACGGTTGAGCGTCTCGTTGGCGTGCAGGCAGAAGCAGTACTTCCAGTCCGGGTCGGCCTCGGAGAGCATCCCGATGTTCGCCCCGGCGCAGAAGAACTTCTCACCGGCACCCGTGATCACGATGACCTCGACCTTCTTGTCGAAGCGCGCCTTGACGATGCTCTCGTCGATCTGGCGCATCATCTCGTGCGTGTAGGTGTTTGCGGGCGGATCGTCGAGCGTCAGCAGCGCGACGCCATCCTTCACTTCGTAGTGGACGACAACCTTGTCGGACATTGGGATTCCTCTAGGGGGTCTCGTGACGCGGACGCGCGATCAGGCCGCGGTATACACATTGAATGCCGGGGGTTCCTCGGCAGCCCCCAAATCTCCCGATGCCGGAGGGTGCGGTCAAGCAAGGCCGGGGTTTGGGTGGGCGCGCAGAGAGGGGTCGTCGGCGGTATTCGAACACCTCTGCCGTACGCGAAGGAAATTCGACCGGGTTTCGTATCTGACACAGGGATTCCCGCGCGGCGCGGCGGGGTCGGTTGTATCGTCCGGATCGGGGATTCCGAGGCCGGGCACTACCATGACACGTCCGGGTACCTGACCGGATCAAACGAACTGGACCCGATGGCCGCGAGGTCGTCGGTGGCCCGTGATCGGACGGGCCAGGAGGTCACATGTTGAACCGTCGTCGTCGGATCGTCGCGTTCTCGCTCGTAGCCGGGCTTGGCGCCCTCACAGCTGCAGTGCCCGCCTTCCAGTCCGGGGCGGTGTACCGCGTACCCCTGACCGGGGTTATCGAACTCGGTCTGGCTCCGTACATCGAGCGATCTCTCGCTGAGGCCTACGAGACCGGTGCCGTGGCCGTAGTGCTCGATATGGACACTCCGGGCGGACGAGTCGATGCCGCGCAGCGAATCGCCGACGCTCTCTCCGATTCGGAGGTGCCGGTATACACGCTCGTGAATCGCCGAGCGTTCTCGGCCGGAGCGCTGATCGCGCTGGCTACCGACGGCGTGTACATGCGGCCGGGCTCGGTGATCGGCGCCGCTACGCCGGTCGACGGCTCAGGTCAGAAGGCTTCGGAGAAGATCGTGTCGGCCATGCGCAGCGAGATGCGGGCGTTGGCCGAGGCTCGAGATCTCGATCCGGAGGTGGCCGAGGCGATGGTGGATGAGGACGTCTCGATTCCGGAGATCGTCGAAGCCGGCAAGCTCCTGACGCTCACGACCGAAGAGGCCGTGAGTATCGGGTATGCCCAGGAGACCGAAGATCTGGACGCCCTGCTTTCCGAACTCGGCTACGGTGCGGCCGAGGTCGTCACCACCGAGGTGAACTGGGCCGAACAGATCGTTCGCTTCTTTTCCCACCCGGTCGTAGCGCCCTTCCTGCTGTCGCTAGGCTTCCTTGGTCTGATCGCGGAAATCAAGACGCCGTCGTTCGGAATGGCCGGAGCGGCCGGTGTTCTTTCGCTCGGCATGTTCTTCGGATCCCACCTCATCGTGGGGCTCGCGGGGATGGAGGATCTGCTCGTGTTCGGGGCCGGTCTGCTGCTGCTCGGCGTCGAGATTGTGATCATACCGGGCTTCGGTCTTTTCGGGCTGGCGGGGATACTCGCCGTGCTTGGGGGCCTGTACATGAGTATGCTGGGTTCAATCCCCACCGTTCCGGACTTCACCAGGGCAGGCATGGTACTGACCACATCGGCGTTGATCGTCATCGTCACCGCCTGGGTGTTGATCCGCACACTCCCCGGGAATTCCCGACTCGCCAGAAGCGGGATCTTCCTTATGCAGCGGACTGATCGCTCGATAGGATACGAGTCGGCGCCGTCCCGAACTGAGCTGGTAGGTCGGCTCGGGACCGCCATCACGGATCTTCGCCCGTCGGGCACCGCCCTGTTCGAGGACGAACGCATCGACGTGGTCTCGGAGTCCGAGTGGATCAAGGTCGGCACGCCGGTCAAGGTGATCAGCGCAGAAGGGTATCGTCACATCGTTCGAGCAGTCGAGCAGGTCGAGAGCGAAAACGCCTGACCTCCTGACGTCACAACTACAGACAGGTTGTACCCATGGACCAGAACCTCATCGCGTTGCAGGCCTTCCTCATCTTCGCGGTATTCATCGGCGTCTCCATACTGCTGTGGGCCGTTCCGCTCCGGCTGTGGGTGGAAGCCCTGTCCGCCGGCGTGAAGGTCAGCATCGGGACTCTGGTCGGCATGCGGCTGCGGAAGGTCTCTCCTCCTGCGGTGGTACGCCCGCTGATCAACGCCACGAAGGCCGGCCTGGATCTGGACATCAACGCCCTCGAGGCGCACTACCTGGCCGGTGGCCGGGTGGATCGTGTTGTCGGCGCTCTTATCAGTGCGGACAAGGCGAGCATTGAACTCGCGTTCAATCAGGCCGCGGCGATCGACCTGGCCGGACGAGATGTATTCGAAGCCGTTCAGGTTTCGGTCAACCCGAAGGTGATCAACACGCCCAAGGTGGCCGCGATGGCGAAGGACGGGATTCAACTCATCGCCGTCGCCCGAGTAACGGTCCGAGCCAACATCAACCGACTGGTCGGTGGTGCAGGAGAGGACACGATTCTGGCGCGGGTGGGTGAGGGTATCGTCTCGACCATCGGTTCGGCCGATTCCCACAAGGCCGTTCTCGAGAACCCCGACGCGATTTCCAAGACCGTACTAGGGAAGGGCCTCGACTCGGGGACTGCGTTCGAGATCCTCTCCATCGACATCGCGGATGTGGACGTCGGGAAGAACATCGGAGCCGAGCTCCAGACGGATCAGGCAGAGGCGGACAAGCGTGTCGCACAGGCCCGTGCAGAGGAACGCCGTGCCATGGCGGTCGCGAAGGAGCAGGAGATGAAGGCTCTAGTCGGCGAGATGCGGGCCGAGGTCGTGAAGGCCGAGGCACAGGTGCCGCTCGCGCTGGCGGCTGCGTTCCGTGACGGCCACCTCGGGGTCATGGACTACATGAGGTACGGCAACATCGAAGCCGATACGGCGATGCGGCAGGCGATCGCCGGACCCGGTGAGCCGACCGAACAGTCGAACGACTAGCTCATGGAGCAGTTGATCCTTGTCGGCGTCTTCCTGGTCGTCTCGATCCTCGACGCGCTGGCCAAGAACGCGAAGAAGCGAAAGGCACAGCAGCAGGCCGAAGAAATGGCCGGGCATGGGGAGGACCTGGAGCCGTGGCATGCTCCCGAGATCGATGATCCGGAAGGGCACGACGTCGTTGTAGCGAGCCAGGGTGGGGATGTCGACCTGCGGGCACGGGGCTCCGAGGGGATGATTCCCAAGGACCTGTGGGAGGAGATCGCGGCGCTCGCGGGAGCGCAGCTTCCGCAACAGCCTGAGCCGGCCGCGGAAGAGGAACCCGAACCGGAGCCGTCGTCGTGGGATCCCGTACCCCGCGTCGACCGGGAGGCGGTCAGCTTGGAAGTGCCCGCCCGCGATCTGGAGCGGGAGTCACGCGAACTCCAGCTTCGGAGAGCGCGTCCTCCGGTTACGGAGCGGGGTCAGTTCACAACGACGCCGATGAAGCGGCCGGAGCATGCCATTCACGAAGCGCATGCTCTGTACGGGACTGATCCCTCGTCCCGGCCTCCGTCGGAGCAGGACGGGATGGATCCGCTGGCTCAACACCTGGGAGCCGACCCCTCGGCAGCACGAGTGCGGCTCATGGGGCACGACGTTCACCAGCTCCGGCAGGCGCTCATTCTGTCCGAGGTGCTGGGGCCGCCCGTAGCCCTGAAGAAGCCGGAGGACCAGCGGATCGGGCTCTAGCAGCTGAGCGGAGGCCTGGAGAGGTGAGGAATCCGATCCCGGATGGGAGTCCTGAATACACGAAGGGCCGGTCGCGAACGCTCTGCGACCGGCCCTTCGGTTTTCCCGTAGACTCGCCGACTACATCTCGCCGCGAGCCATCTTGCGGAGGACGGTCTGCAGGATTCCGCCATTCGAGTAGTACTCGACGTCGACATCCGAATCGAGGCGTGCCACGGCGGTGAAACGAGTCACCGTTCCGTCCTCGGCAGTGGCGGTCACCTGGACCTCGCACCGGGGCTCCAGACCGTCGGCGATCCCCGAGATGTCGATCGTCTCGCGACCCGTCAGGCCGAGGCTCTCGGCCGTCTGGCCGTCGGAGTACTCCAACGGGAGTACGCCCATGCCGACCAGGTTGCTCCGGTGGATCCGCTCGAAGCTCTCGGCCAGCACTGCCTGTACGCCGAGGAGGATGGTGCCCTTGGCCGCCCAGTCTCGCGAACTCCCGGTGCCGTACTCCTGACCCGCAAGAATTACGAGTGGCGTTCCGGCATCGCGGTACCGCATGGCCGCATCGTAGATCGGAATCTCTTCTCCGGTCGGGAAGTGGAGCGTGTATCCCCCCTCCGTGCCGTCGAGCAGGAGGTTCTTGATGCGGACGTTCCCGAAGGTGCCCCGCATCATGACCTCGTGGTTCCCGCGTCGTGAGCCGAAGGTGTTGAAGTCCTTCACCTGCACCTCGTGCTCACGCAGGTAGAGTCCGGCTGGCTCCGCCTTCGGAATCGCCCCGGCGGGTGAGATGTGATCGGTGGTCACCGACTGGCCCATGAGCGCCAGAACACGCGCTCCAACCACGTCCTTGATCTCCGGGAGATCGAGGCTCATGTCCTCGAAGAAGGGAGGACGCCGGACGTAGGTCGATTCGGGATCCCACTCGTACAGGCTGCTCTCTTCAGGGAGAGGCAGTGCCTGCCAGTTCTCGTCACCGGTCGAGACCATGCCGTAGCGCTCCGTGAACATCTCCGGCTTCAGTGCCGAGGACACCGTATCGCGGACCAGTTCCGGCGACGGCCAGATATCGGCCAGGAAGACGGGCTGTCCGTCCTTGTCGTGGCCGAGAGGCTCGTTGTAGAGGTCGATATCGATCCGGCCTGCGAGGGCATAGGCGACCACCAGGACCGGGGAGGCCAGATAGTTGGCGCGCACCAGCGGGTGAATCCGGGCCTCGAAGTTCCGATTACCCGAAAGGACCGACGCTACGACGAGTCCGTTTTCGTCGATCGCCTCGTGGATGTCCTCGGGAAGGGGACCGCTGTTCCCGATGCACGTCATGCAGCCGTACCCCACCACATGGAAGCGCAGCGCCTCCAGGTAGGGCAGCAGACCGGCTTCCGTGAGATAGTCCGTCACCACGCCGCTGCCCGGTGCCAGAGCCGTCTTCACCCACGGCTTCACGTCGAGACCCCGTTCGACCGCGTTCTTGGCCAGGAGGCCGGCGCCGACCATCACGGACGGGTTCGACGTGTTGGTGCAGCTCGTGATCGATGCGATGACGATCGTGCCGTCTTCGATCTCGTAGCTCTCACCGTCCGC
>Ga0316204_10011581_pt1 | contig 10997 bp, 12 predicted proteins | sample 6monrhotite_MG_2_FD_205661 | JGI IMG/M metagenome (GOLD analysis project Ga0316204, IMG submission 205661) | Microbial mat bacterial communities from mineral coupon in-situ incubated in ocean water Damariscotta River, Maine, United States -... | ecosystem: Environmental > Aquatic > Marine >...
CAACTTGATCGGGCTCTCGCCGCAGTGAATGTTAGCCGCGACGTGCTGAGCCAGGCCCGCGACGCTCAACGCGATGTCAAACAACAACGCGTCCGCATCGGCGCAGAAGCCGATGTCGAATCCGAAGTAACGCAGACGGACCGCGCGCCTTTTGTGGTCTCGATCATGATGGCTTTTTCGCTGTGGTTCCTGATCTTCTCAGTCATCAACTATTTGCTGATGGGGACCATTGAGGAACGTTCGAACAAAATCTTTGATAGCCTTCTGACGTCGGTTAAACTGCCACATCTGCTTGCTGGCAAGCTGATGGCGGTCCTATTGCTCGCACTCACGCTGATGGCCTTCTGGGGCATAGGTTCGGGCCTTATGACCTGGTTCATGCGGGAGAGCATTCCAGCCGATGTCGCTAAAGGGTTGGGGTCTTTGTTCGCGGCAGCAGCAAATCCCGCACTCTTTGTGCCGGCGATTATCAGTTTCGTCCTGGGTTATCTGATGTATGGCGCGCTATTCCTGGCGTTGGGGTCTCTTTGCGATACCATCCAAGAAGCACAGACTTTGATGACCCCGCTCTTTGTCACTTTGATGGCACCGCTGGCGATGCTGGCATTTGCGATTCAGGACGCGGAATCAGCGCTAATCGAAATCATGGCCTGGGTGCCATTCTTTACGCCGTTCCTGCTAATCCTGCGCATGCCGACGGAGCCGCCGCTTTGGGAAGTCCTGGCGCAACTTGGGATTATGGCGCTGACAACGCTCCTCATCTTGCACCTCGCCACACGGGTCTATCGCGCTGGCGCGGTGCATGGCGCCGGGGTCAATGATGTCTGGGCCTTCTTCAGCAAACTCATTCCAGGGAAAAAGAAAGCCGCCTAAACTGCCTGCTCTTTGACGCCTTCAAACGTGTCCGCTTTTGCGAGGTCCGGGAACAGGCGGGTCCAGAGCAGGGCGACGGCAATCGCAACCGAGCCGCCCAGCAATACGGCGCCGACAGGTCCGAGGAAGCGCGCCGCGACGCCGCTTTCAAATTCGCCAAGTTCGTTCGACGCGGAAATGAATATGAACGATACCGACGTGACACGCCCTTTCATTTCATCCGGGGTTGCCAACTGGATCAGCGACGCGCGCACATAGACCGAGATCTCATCAGCGGCGCCAGTGACGATCAAGGCCGCGAAGCTGAGCCAGAACAATGTCGAAAGGCCAAAGACCAAAGTTGCCGCGCCAAACACGCCGACTGCCCAGAACATCCAGGGCCCGACCCGGCGGGTCAATGGTCGCCGAGCGAGCAGAAACGCAACTGTCACCGCCCCGATCGCCGGCGCAGAAACCAGGATACCAAGTCCGACTTCACCGACGTGCAGAACATCACGCGCAAAGACCGGAAGCAGCGCCACAACCCCGCCAAAAAACACCACGAACAGGTCAAGCGAAATCGCCCCGAGGACTGTCTTGTTGCGGCCGATATAGCGTATGCCTTCAAACACCATATCCATCCCTTTGGCCGCGCTGAGTTTCTCATGCACGGGCGTTTGCGCGATCGCGATCGAGACAATTGCAAACAAGATCAAGCCAAGCGCGACGCTGTAAACCAGGCCGAGACCGCCGGCCGCGAGCATCAGTCCGCCAATGGCCGGTCCAACAATTTTGGCGGTCTGAAATCCAAGAGAGTTAAAGGCGATGGCCGTCGGAAGATCCGAGCGGGGCACTAATTGCGGATAGAGCGCGTTCGCAGCCGCGGGCGTGAACGCGTTCACCACACCGAGCAGCACGGCGACAGAAAAGATCGCTGGCAGCGCCTGAGCTGCGGGCAGCGTGACCGTCACCAAGAGGGCTACAGTACCGAGCAAGCGGACAAGATTACTGACGACGAGGATCATCTTTCGGTTCAGACGATCCGCCGCTTGCCCGCCGATCAGGGACAGCAGTAAGACCGGAATAAATTGCGCCAAACCAACCAGTCCCAGCATCAGCGCCGATTCATTGATAGATAGCCCCATGCCGCCTGTTTCGATGGGGTCGCGGGCGAGGTCATAGACCTGCCAGCCAATCGCAACCGCCTCCATCTGCCGCGCCGCGGCAACGGACACACGCATCAACCAGAATTGCAAGTAAGCCCGGTGACGGAAGATCTGGAGGGAAGGAGCGATCGCCATCCGCGCGTCGTAAAGGCTCGAAGAAACAAGGCAATTGGAATTTTTTGTCAATGACACTTGACTAGTCAAGCTTGCTTGTCTAAATGACAAGCTCACTTGACAAAAGAGGAACACATGGCCGTCGTTCAATCACCTAAATCTCTGGCGCTCCTGATCGTCTTTGTCAGTCTGCTGATCCAGCTCGGCTTTGCGTTCGGCTTGTTTGGGCCCGCCTGGCTCAGCCCCGTTCTATCTCTGCCCGCATTAGCGGCGATTGCTTTTCTATGGCGGCGTGCCGAGCGCCAGAACCAACAGAACCAAGCCTTCGCCCGGCTTGTCATTTAACGTTCGAGGAGGCCAATCATGGCTCAACAAACCTTCAAATCTGCGAAAAAACGATATTGGCGGGCATTCATCCCGATTATGGTTCTCTACTTGATCGCAACCCTGGCCGGATCAGCTTTCCTTCTAACTTTCGAAGTTGAACCTACTTGGCTCCAGGCGACAATCGCATTGGCGTGTTCGCTACCAATGATCTTCTTCTTGTATGTTCAGATCCGGTACTTTCTGGAAACAGACGAATATGACCGACTCATCCAGTTGAAAGGGTTCGCAATCGGCGCTGCAATTACGGTTAGCGCCATTTTCCTACTCGGCTTCCTTCAAATGTTTCATGTGATCGATCGAATTGAGGTCTTCTGGTTTGGCCCAGCATTTTTCGTTGCTTATGGGCTTTCCACTTACGCAATTGGTGGAAGGCAGTGTCTGCCGTGAGAAACACTATTCGCGCCCTGCGCACGGAACAAGGCTGGAGTCAGGCCGCATTGGCCGATCAGCTTGGTGTTTCTCGTCAGTCCGTAAACGCCATCGAGACGGGCAAATATGACCCGTCACTCCCGTTGGCCTTTGCCATTGCCCGTCTGTTCGGCAAGTCGATAGAAGAGATTTTCGATGATCAAACGGAGGCAAAGCTTGCCGCTGAATAAGCCCCGGAATCAAAGAGGGGTGCGCACCTTTCGGCTCGCACCCCAATTTGGCTTCTTTAATTCGCGTCCACGGTTTCCGCTAAGTCGCCATTTTCGCGCATCAACTAAGACCTGAAACTTCCCGTACTGCTTGCGCAATTTTGTTAAGTCCCACCATCCAGATCCCCGTTACCGGTGTTCTTTCTGGCCTGCGTTGCGGCTCGTGCCCCGTTCGCAGATATGGCCCTGTTCCACCTCTCTAGTTGAGGCTTCACAGACATCGCGTTGCCTTCCCCTTCGTCTCCGCTAGTCCCTTCGCGTCCCCCATTTCTGAGGTTTGCTCTTGAACCCGCTTCGTCCGGGCGCGACGTTCTTCCCGCTTCGGTTTCCGGTGGCTTCCCGGTCTCCTCAGCGGACATTTGTAGAATGACTCAGATCGAAAAAGAGTCGATAGCGGTGCCCGCAGAATCATTCGGAATCGTCGGCTTATTCCACAGAAACAGCGATTCTGTGGACAATTTTCCAATTTCGTTCCGGATTCGAACCAAACATGTTCAGCGACAGGCTTGTTCTAAGCGCGACATATCATTCTCGGTTTGGAAGTCCAGCGTGACTTGCTGGCCAGGGCAGGTTTATTCGACTTCGTCGAGAAACTCGATGCCGACATCAGTTCTTGTACGCCAGCGCATCCGCGCTTTGCGCTTGATGCCATATCGGGAGATATTAACCACCATTCCATCCAGCAGACTATCGCCATTTTCAAAGCGAAGACGTGACCCAGTTGGGGACAAATCCAACGCAATCCCCTTCTTCAAGAAGCGACCCGCGTTCGTAGTTGCGACAACATCCGCGTACACATCGCTGCGCTCTGCACGGCGGCGTTCAACCATTTCTGGCTCTGTTTCTGATGTATCTGCGGGCTTTTCCCCGCGACGCAACCACCCAAACACGACAATAACTCCAATTAGCTTCTCCTCTGAAGAAGCAAGAAGCGTACCAGTTTACGTGTCGGTCAGTTGATATGTTTCCGGGTCTATCTTGCGATAGAAGCAAGATTTACGCCCGGTATGACACGCCCCGCCCGTCTGATCGACTTTCAGTACGAGCGCATCCTGGTCACAATCCACCCGAATCTCCCGCACGGACTGAGTATGGCCCGACGTCTCGCCCTTGATCCATAATTCCTGGCGCGACCGGCTCCAATAGGTTGCCCGGCCTGTTATCAGCGTCGCTTGAAGGGCCTCAGCATTCATCCAGGCCATCATCAAAATTTCGTGGGTCACCGCATCCTGAGCAATGGCCGCGACGAGGCCATCGGCATTGAATTTCGGACGAAGATCCGGCGTTTCATCTTGTTCTTGTCCAGACAAGGCGGGTTCAAATGACATGCTCATCTCGCAATTTCGCTTGGTCTTCAGGGCTGTAGCCCAAAACCTCCAGGATTGCACTCGTGTCCTGGCCGAGTGCCGGGCCCGCCGTTTCGACACCGCCTGGCGTCGCGCTGAGTTTCGGAACAGGCGCCTGCATCGGAACGTCCTGGCCGAGCATTGGCGAGAACACATTCACAATCGCGGCGCGGGCTTTCATATGGGCGTCTGACAACATTTCCTTTGCCGTATTCACTGGACCACTAGGAATCGCGTTGGCCTCACACAGGCGCAGCACGTCCTGCATCGTCCGAGTCGATGTCCAGTCGCTGAGCATGGCGTCCAGCTCGGCCTGGTTTTCGCCGCGGGCATCATGCGTCGCAAATCGCGGATCGCTGGCCCAGTCATTCTCCATCATGCTTGAAAGTCGCTCAAACAGCGTGTCCTGATTAGCGCCGATAATCACCATGCCATCGCGGCATGGATAAGCACCAGAAGGCGCAATTCGAGGCAGGATTCCGCCGCTCCGCTCCCGCGTGTGACCTGCCAGCGCATATTCCGGTAACAGGCTTTCCATGAACGCCATGACGCTCTCATAAATGGCCGCGTCAACGACTTGACCGCGGCCTGATTTCTCGCGGTGGAAAAGCGCCATCATCGTGCCGAGCGCAGCGAACGTGCCCGTCATCGAATCGCCGAGACTTACCCCGGCGCGCGCTGGCGGACGGTCTGGTTCGCCGATCAAGTGACGCAAGCCGCCTTTGGCTTCTCCGACACTCGCATAGCCCGGCTTGTGACTTTCCGGCCCCGTCTGGCCATATCCGGAGACCCGCGTGATCACCAGACGCGGGTTGATCTGATGCAAGACCTCTGGGCTGAGCCCCCACTTTTCGAGCGTCCCCGGCCGGAAGTTCTCGACCAGAACATCAGCAGTGCTGACCAGGCGTTTGAGAATTTCCTGACCCTTTTGCAGGCGCAGGTTAAGCGTCACCGACTTTTTGTTGCGCGCGATGATCGCCCAAAAAACGCTTTCACCATTAACTTTCACAGCGCCCCAGTCACGGGCGGGGTCGGGCCGGTCGGGCGCTTCGATCTTAATCACTTCGGCGCCAAAATCGCCAAGCAATTGCCCACAAAACGGACCAGCAATAAGTTGTCCCAATTCCAGGACGCGTAAGCCGGAGAGCGGCGGTTGTACAATCGGATCTGTCATTCCCTCTCAATGCCCGCTAAACAGGCCGCATGACAAGACGTATTGATATAGTTGAGGTCGGACCACGCGACGGCCTCCAGAATGACCCATCGGATTTGAGCACGGAGCAGAAGCTGGAATTCATTTCCAGGCTGGAAGCGTGCGGCGTCCAGCGCATGGAGTCAGGATCGTTTGTATCGCCAAGGGCGGTGCCGAAAATGGCTGACAGCGCTGCGGTTTTTCGAGGCCTGGATCGTACCAGATCGACTCGGCATATCGCCCTTGCCTTGAATGAAAAAGGCGTCCGCCGTGCAATTGATGCCGCGGCGGATGAGATCAATTTTGTCCTCGTCGCAGGTGAAGGCTTCGGCGAGCGCAATCAGCGCATGACCCCGCAGCAGAGCGCCGACATGCTGGCGACGTGCGCCCCTTTGGTTCATGAGGCGAAAATCCCACTCTCCGCGACGGTTTCGGTGGCGTTCGGCGATCCTTTTTCTGGCGAAGTTGACCCTGGCGTGGTGGCCAATCTGGCAGCGCAGGCGCAACGGGCCGGTGTCGCTGAGATTGGCCTCGGCGATACGATCGGCGTCGCCACGCCCTGGGATGTCCGCAAAGTCGTTGAGCGCGTCCGAACGGAAGCGCCTGATGTCTATTTGCGTCTTCATTTCCACGACACGCGCGGCGCAGGCCTGGCAAACGTTACGGCGGCTGTCGAAGCCGGTGTTGATGTTATCGATGCCAGTTGCGGCGGTATTGGCGGCTGTCCATTCGCGCCCGCAGCGACTGGAAACGTCGCCACTGAAGACGTCGTCTATATGCTCGAACGGGCTGGGTTCGAAACCGGGCTGGACCTTGGCAAACTGATTGAAACGGCAAAATGGCTGGAAACGGCCCTCGGCCACCCGGTCAGTTCGAGCCTCAGTAAAGCTGGCGGATTTCCGACTTAACCGCGCCTAGTAGGGGCGATCGCCATTCACAGTGGCGCGGCGCATATGACGTCTCTGGCCTTGATAGTCATTCAGCGCATAGTGCCAGCAACAGCGATTGTCCCAGAATGCCACCGCATTCCGACTCCAGCGGAACCGGCAGGTGAAGCGCTCATCACGTGAATGATCGAACAGGAAATTCAGAAGCGGGCGACTCTCGCGCCGGGGCATTCCGGCAAAGCGCAAAGTGAAAGCCGGATTGATGTAGAGACCCTTGCGGCCGCTTTCCGGATGGGTTCGGACGACTGGGTGCTCATATTCAGGCGCATCGCTGGCAGTCTCGGACTGCATCGACTGTCGCGCCTGCGCAGAGGCGCCGGCGGCGCTATACTCTCGGCTTGCGGAATGTATGGCGCTCAAACCGCCCAACATCTCTTTCATGCCATCCGACAGTGCCTCATAGGCGGCAATCTGATTGGCGAATAAAGTGTCACCGCCAAAGGCCGGGATCTCAACGCCATACAAGATCGACCCGAGCGCCGGTTCTTCCAGAAAAGACATGTCGGAATGCCAGCCGCCGCCGAAGTTTAGTTTGTCTTCCGGTTCCTTGATGATCTCCAACAGCTCCGGATGCTCCGCCATGCCTTTGACATAGGGGTGCACATTCAGTGTTCCGAAGCGCCGCGCGAAACGCTTTTGCGCATCCGGCGACAGGTCTGTCTGATCGCGAAAGAAGATGACGTGGTGGTCGAGGAATGCCTGATGGATCTCATCGAACACAGCGTTGGAGAGATCGTCAGCGAGGTTGACGCCTGTCAGTTCGGCGCCAAGCGCCCCTGCAATAGGAGTGATATCGAGCGAAGATGCCATGCCGGCAGTCTACGCTCGATATCGGTTGAGTCTATCTATTCCGCCGCGTCCTTCGGAAACAGGCGGTCATGCAGATATGAGAATTCGAGCGCTGTCCGCTTGGCGCGCTCTTTTTGATTGGCCGCCGCCGAATGGCCGCCATCCACATTCTCGTAATAGAGGAATGGCTTGCCAGCGTCTTCGAACAATTTCGCCATTTTCCGAGCGTGGCCCGGATGGACGCGGTCATCCTTGGTTGAGGTCACGAAGAACGGGGTCGGGTGATCCGCACTGGCATCGAAATTGTGGTATGGCGAGATCGCTTCTAAGAAGGCGCGTTCTTCTGGAACATCCGGATCGCCGTACTCATCGACCCAAGAAGCGCCCGCGAGCAGTTTGTGATAGCGCAGCATATCGAGCAGTGGCACTTGAACGACAACTGCATTCCACAGGTCCGGACGCTGGTTGATCATAACGCCCATAAGTAGGCCACCATTTGAACCGCCCATAATCCCAAGATGCTCCGGGCTCGTAACGCCGATTGAAATCAGGTCTTCGCCAACTGCGATAAAGTCATCAAAAATACGCTGACGTTCGCCTTTCAGACCGGCCTGGTGCCAGCTTGGGCCGAACTCACCGCCGCCGCGAATATTAGCAAGGACATACGCCCCGCCACGCTCCAGCCACATCCGGCCAACGCCGCCACTATAACTTGGGCGCATCGAGATTTCGAACCCGCCATAGCCATAGAGCAAAGTCGGCGTCGTGCCGTCGAGTGTGATGCCTTCGCGGTGGACGACAAAGTAAGGGATCTTGGTGCCGTCCTTGGAAGTTGCTTCTTTTTGATGGACAACCAGACCTTCAGCTTCGAATTTGGACGGCAATGCCTTCAGACCCGTCGTGGTGTTTGAAGATGCATCATAAGTCAGCAAGCTGTCCGGACTGAGGAAGCCCTCATAATTGATAAAGACTGTCTCTTCGTCTTCATTGGCAAATGCGATCCCGGCCTGTCCGGTTCCTGGCAGCGGTACATTGGTCGTTGTCCAGCCACTCTCGGTATCATGCTCAAGGCGAAGGATCTTGCCCGCGACATTGTCATTGATCGAAAGCAGGGCTGCCGATTTTGAAACAGAGACCCCGTTTACAGCCTGCCTATCATTGGCACGGAAGACCAATTCGATCGGCGGTAATTCTTTGGTATCCAGGAATTGCTGCAGATTGAATGCGAGCAGGTCGCCCGTTTTAAACGCGTCCTCGCCAACGGCCCAGTCTTCCTGAAGCGTCACAAATTGCCAGCCTTTATAATCACTGCCGAGTGAGGCCTTTTGAGGAATCGGAAACGCTGTCGCTTCGCCATCTGTGAGCAGATAATAAGTTCGCGTGAAGAATGTATCGCGTTCAACTGCGCCATAGATCATGGTCCCATCATCGAGTTCGGATGACCATGGCCACACACCAACATCTGTTTTCTGGCCAGCATATAGCTCAACTGCGCTTTCGAGGGCCTCACCCCGTTTCCATAGCCGTACCGATGATGCGTATCCCGAATCTGTCAGAGTTGAGCCATCGCCGCCCCAATCAGTCCCGACGAGCACTGTATCGTGATCGATCCAGGCCACGCCTTGCTTGGCTTCTGCGGTTTCAAACCCGCCTTCCACAAACATTTTGGCATCCAGATCAAACTCGCGATTGATCACGGCGTCCTTGCCGCCATCCGACAATGCAACAAAGCACAATGTCTTTTCAGCGCCTTCAGGCTTGAAACAGTTTGAGCCCTTGAAGACCCAGTTCTTGTCTTCGTCAGCCGCCAGTTTGTCGAAGTCCAGAACGGTTTCCCACTCCGGCGCGTCAGTTTTGTAGCTTTCCAATGATGTCCGGCGCCAAAGGCCTCGAACATTGGCTTCGTCCTGCCAGAAATTGTAGACTAGGCCATCCCGGACGGTTCCGTACGGAATGCGGTCTGTCGACGTCGCAAGATCGACGGCCTTGGCATAATTATCATCGTAGACGGATAGTGCTTTGATCTCCGCGAGGGAGCGATCATTTTGAGCATTCACCCAGGCGAGCGCGGCATCGCCTTCAACCTCTTCCATCCAAATCAAAGGATCAGTTTCATCCATTTCCGGCGCAAGCACCGCTGTTTCTGAGTCGGCGATCACGCTGGTCTCTACTTCTGTCTCTGGGGTCAAAACGGTGTCTTCAGTCGCTGTGGCGCAGGCCGCCAAGAGCGCACTTGCTGCAATCGCAGAATAGGCAAAACGCATTATCATCCTCCAATATTCAGGGAACGATTTAGCGGTGTAGTCGACAAGGACAAGTCATTTGATCGACAAATGAGAATATTAAGCGGAAACTTTACCCGTTGATTGACGTATCACGAGATCGAAATCGAAGACTTCTTCCATGCCCTTATCATCGTCTGTCCGCATTAAACGTTCCGCTGCGCGCCGGCCCATTGCTGCAACCGGTTGCCGGATGGTCGTCAAAGGCGGCCACACGGCGGAAGCAAGCCGCGTATCATCATAACCGGCAATCGAAATCTCGCCCGGCACTTGGAATCCGGCTGCCATCACAGCGGTCATCGCGCCAACGGCCATATCGTCATTGGCGGCAAAAATGGCTGTCGGCTTCGGATCGTTCGCAATCAATTGCCGCGCGGCCTCCAAGCCTGATCGCAGGGAATAGTCGCCAGCAGCGATTAATTCGGGTGAAACCTTGAGGTCCGCCTCATTCATGGCGTCGAGATAGCCTTCATGTCGACCGGTCGAAGCATTGTGACCGACAGGCCCAGCGATGAAGGCAATCCGCTGGTGGCCAAGCCCAATAAGGTGACGAACCATTTCCATTGCTGCCAAACGGTCATCGAGGCGCATCACCGGCGTATTCTCGGGTTGTCGCGCCGGTGACAGGCTCGCATATGATGTGCCACTATCTTTCAGCAGCGCCAGGATGTCCGGGTCATCACAAAGGGGCGGTGTCAGAACGACGCCATCTGCGCGTGAAGTCATCAGGAAGCTCTGCAAACGATCCAGAAAGTCAGGCGCATTGCGATCCACAGGCTCCGGCAACAGAAAATAGCCATTCGCGCGGCACGCTTCATAAATGCCCGTATTTACGGCGGTGATGTATTCCGGCACTGGATTGTCGTGCAAATGCGCAATCAGGAACGATCTGGCGCCTGCCAGGCTTCGTGCTGCAGGGTTGGGACGATAGCCAAGCTCGCGCGCCGCTTTCATAACCAATTCGCGCTTGGCTGGCCGTACATTCGGTTCATTGTTCAGAACGCGAGAGACTGTTTTGGCAGACACGCCAGCCTTTTCAGCGACGTCGTCTATCGTAATGGCGCGTGGGGGGCGACTTAGGCCCATACTATATCTCTCCCTCTTGCCCTTTTTTGGCGCATTCTATGAGCGAACGCAATCTGTCCGTGTGCGGTTGCTTTTCCGCCGCAGGAAGATGGCATCAGAATTGGAAGTAGACAAATGGCGATGCGTCCAATGGATAAAGCGCGAGCAATATGCCCGAGAGGACGCCAAGACTGCCCCAGTATAGTGTTGGCCGACGGA
>Ga0316204_10011582_pt1 | contig 10997 bp, 12 predicted proteins | sample 6monrhotite_MG_2_FD_205661 | JGI IMG/M metagenome (GOLD analysis project Ga0316204, IMG submission 205661) | Microbial mat bacterial communities from mineral coupon in-situ incubated in ocean water Damariscotta River, Maine, United States -... | ecosystem: Environmental > Aquatic > Marine >...
GACAAGGATAAGTTATGGCAAGAATCGCAGGTGTAGATATTCCTAAACAAAAAAGGGGTGTAATCGCGTTAACGTATATCTTCGGAATTGGCAGTAGCCGATCGAAGGCTATACTGGAGAAAGCCGGAGTTAGCGAAGACAAAAAAGTAAACGAGTGGAACGATGATGAAATCGGTGCCATTCGTGAGGCTGTTGGGTCTTTTAAAATCGAAGGTGAATTACGTAGTGAAGTTCAATTGAGTATCAAACGCTTGATGGACATTGGTTGTTACAGAGGTATTCGTCATAGAGCTGGTCTTCCGTTAAGAGGACAACGCACTAAGAATAACTCAAGAACAAGAAAAGGGAAACGTAAAACAGTTGCTAACAAGAAAAAAGCAACTAAATAATCACTAGAGATATGGCAAAGTCTAGCTCAAAAAGTACAAAAAAACGTAAGGTTATTGTGGAAGCAACCGGTGAAGCACATATCACCGCATCTTTCAACAACATTATCGTATCGTTAACGAATAAAGGAGGAGATGTAATCTCTTGGTCATCTGCCGGTAAAATGGGTTTCAGAGGATCTAAGAAGAACACACCTTATGCTGCGCAATTGGCTTCGGAAGATGCTGCTGCAGTAGCACATGAAGCAGGTCTTCGTAAAGTAAAAGTTTACGTTAAAGGACCAGGTAATGGTAGAGAGTCTGCGATTCGTTCTATTCACAATGCAGGAATTGAAGTAACTGAAATTATTGATGTTACTCCGATGCCGCATAATGGATGTCGACCTCCAAAGAGAAGAAGAGTTTAATTAATAATTAGTATAAACCTGAAGGAACACGGAGGCTAGAGGATAACGTAAGACCTTAATTTAGTTTTCCCTTCAAAATCAATTTTAAAATGGCAAGATATACTGGTCCCAAAACAAAAATAGCCCGAAAGTTCGGTGAAGCTATCTTTGGTGAAGACAAATCTTTTGAAAAAAGAAATTACCCTCCAGGACAACACGGTAACAACCGTAGGAGAGGTAAAAAATCTGAGTACGCTATTCAATTAGCTGAAAAGCAAAAAGCAAAATATACCTATGGTATTTTGGAGCGTCAGTTCCGAAATATGTTTAAAAGAGCAACGGCAGCTCCTGGAATTACAGGTGAGGTATTGCTTCAACTTTGTGAGTCTAGATTGGACAACGTTGTATTTCGTATGGGAATTTCTCCTAGCCGAAGTGGCGCTAGACAATTAGTGTCTCATAGACATATCACTGTAAATGGTGGAAAGGTAAATATTCCATCGTACCAGTTACAACCTGGAGATGTGGTAGCAGTTAGAGAGAAGTCAAAATCTCTTGAGGCTGTTCAAAGTTCGCTGGCGAATGCAAGTCATGTGTACGAATGGATTACATGGAATACTGAGAAATTAGAAGGAACGTTTGTTTCTGTGCCTCAGCGTTTACAAATCCCTGAGAACATTAACGAGCAGTTCATCGTCGAATTATATTCTAAATAATAAAATAATCATATTGGTATTTGGCCAAAGGATTTTTAGTGTTCTTCAAACTTTTAAATCGCGCAACTAAATAACAATTAAAACGAAGAAAAAAATGGCAGTATTTAGTTTTCAAAAGCCTGATAAAGTTATCATGATTAATTCAACCGATTTTGAAGGGAAATTCGAATTTCGCCCTTTGGAACCAGGTTATGGATTAACAGTAGGTAACGCACTAAGACGAGTTTTACTTTCCTCTTTAGAAGGATTTGCAATTACATCGGTTCGTATCGAAGGTGTAGATCATGAGTTTTCCACCATTGCAGGTGTTGTAGAGGATGTAACCGAAATAATTTTGAATCTTAAGCAAGTACGTTTTAAGAGACAAATAGATGAAATTGATAATGAAACTGTTACTATTTCAGTTTCTGGACAAGAGCAGCTTACCGCTGGAGATTTCCAGAAATTCATTTCTGGTTTTCAAGTATTGAATCCAGACTTGGTTATTTGTAACATGGACTCTAAAGTGAACCTAAACTTCGAGATTACTATCGAGAAGGGTAGAGGATATGTTCCTGCAGAGGAAAATAAAAAAGCAAATGCTCCCTTAGGTACCATTTTCACAGATTCAATTTACACGCCTATTAAAAATGTTAAGTATAGCATTGAAAATTTCCGTGTAGAGCAGAAAACTGACTACGAGAAATTGGTTTTTGAAATCATTACTGATGGATCTATTCATCCTAAAGACGCACTTACGGAAGCAGCGAAGACTTTAATCCATCACTTTATGTTATTTAGTGATGAGCGTATTACCTTAGAAGCTGACGAAATTGCTCAAACTGAAACCTATGATGAAGAGTCACTTCACATGAGACAGTTATTGAAAACTAAGTTAATTGACTTAGATCTTTCAGTACGTGCCTTGAATTGCTTAAAAGCAGCTGAAGTGGATACCTTGGGGGATCTAGTTTCTTACAATAAGAACGATTTGATGAAGTTTAGAAACTTCGGTAAAAAGTCGTTAACTGAATTGGAAGAGTTAGTAAACGTGAAAGGACTGAACTTCGGAATGGACCTTTCAAAATATAAATTAGATAAAGATTAATTAATCATATTTTGCTCCTCGATAAACGAGTTTGGTAGCAAGATGATAATACAAATGTCATGAGACACGGAAAAAAAGTAAATCATTTAGGGAGAAAGACAGCCCATAGAAAGGCAATGTTAGCCAACATGGCTTGTTCTTTAATTGAGCACAAAAGAATCAACACTACAGTGGCGAAAGCAAAAGCTTTAAGAGGTTTTGTAGAGCCAATGATTACGAAGTCTAAAGAAGACACTACCCACAATCGTCGCATTGTAATGGCAAGACTTCGTCAAAAAGATGCAGTAAACGAATTGTTCAGAGAAGTAGCTGTAAAAGTAGGAGATCGTCCAGGAGGATACACGCGTATCATTAAGCTTGGAAATCGTCTAGGAGATAACGCTGATATGGCGATGATCGAATTGGTTGATTACAACGATATCTACAATGCAGGTAAAGCAGTCAAGAAGAAAACTACGAGACGAAGTCGTCGTGGAGGAAGTAGCGGAAGTGCTGCAACGGCAGCAGCTCCAGTGGCAGCAAACAAGGAAGAAGAATAAATGAAATTTTATTTCAACCATATAAAAAGGATAAACGTTTCGATGTTTATCCTTTTTTTTTGAACGTAACTTTTGAAAATATTCCAATTGTTGAAAAGTTCTAAAACTAAACTATTCATTACGAACTCATTTTGAACTATTTTTGTGAAACCCTTTTTTAGAATATGAAATATCAAACGCGTAAGAAAGCCCTCATTTTATTAGCAGATGGCACGATTTTCCACGGTAAAGCCGTGGGAGGAAAAGAAGGTTCAGCCTTTGGAGAAGTATGTTTTAATACCGGAATGACTGGTTATCAAGAGATCTTTACCGATCCTTCATATTTTGGCCAGCTGATGGTAACAACCAATGTTCACATTGGCAACTATGGAACCAATTCAGAAGAAGTTGAATCAGATAGCGTTAAGATCGCAGGATTGATCTGTCGCAATTTTAATTACCATCCATCACGTGTTCGCTCAGACGCCTCTTTAGAGGACTTTTTAAGTGATAACAATTTATTGGCGATTAGTGACATAGACACAAGAGCGTTGGTGAATTATATTCGTGACAATGGTGCCATGAATGCGGTGATTTCAACAGAGGTGGACAATGTTGAAGGATTAAAGGAACAACTAAAGGCGGTGCCAGATATGAAAGGATTGGAATTGGCCTCCAAAGTTTCCACCAATGAGCCTTATTTCTTCGGAAATGAAAACGCTTCATATCGCATCTCTGCTTTGGACATTGGAATAAAAAAGAACATCTTGCGCAACTTGGCGAATCGCGATTGTTATATCAAGGTTTTTCCATACAACAGTACCATTGAAGATTTAAAATCCTTCCAGCCAGATGGATTCTTGTTTAGCAATGGACCAGGGGATCCAGAACCATTAACACAAGCGATAGCGACTGCAAAAGAGGCGATGAATGCAGGCAAACCTGTTTTTGGAATCTGCCTAGGACATCAGGTAATGGCGCTAGCCAATGGCATTTCAACCTATAAAATGCACAATGGTCATAGAGGTATCAATCACCCTGTAATAAACTTACTTACAGGTAAGGGTGAGATCACTTCTCAAAATCACGGTTTTGCAATCAATCGAGAAGAAACGGAGGCCAATCCAAATGTTGAAATAACACATGTACACCTAAACGACCATACAGTGGCAGGAATCCGAGTAAAAGGAAAACCTGTGTTTTCGGTGCAATACCATCCGGAAGCCGGTCCTGGGCCAAATGATGCGGCCTACCTGTTCGATGAATTTGTAGCGAGTATAAAAAAATCAAAATTAGAAGAAGCCCCAATGTAATGGGGCTTTTTTCTTTTAACTCGGTTTGCTGATTGTATTTCAACCACGTCGAAAACGTTTTAGCAAGGAAAGAAGCACTAATTTACATTTTTAGAAACATAAAATATGAGGCATTTCGTATCTTTCCTTACTGAAAAAAACCAAAACAACTATGAGCATTATAATAGACATTCGCGCGAGACAAATCTTTGATTCAAGAGGAAACCCTACGGTTGAAGTAGATGTAATTACCGAAAGCGGAATGTTAGGAAGAGCTGCGGTGCCGTCGGGAGCCTCTACAGGCGAACATGAGGCCGTTGAGCTGAGAGATGGTGGTGACCAATATATGGGAAAAGGTGTTTTGAATGCCATAGAAAATGTCAATGGAAAGATAGCGGGTACCTTACTCGGTATTTCTGTTTTTGAACAAGAAGCAATTGATCAGATTATGATCGATTTGGACGGGACTCCCAACAAATCGAAATTAGGAGCTAATGCTATTCTTGGGGTGTCCTTGGCGGTAGCTAAAGCAGCTGCTAATGAATTGGGGCTACCTTTGTACCGGTATGTTGGAGGCGTAAGTGCTAGAACCTTACCAGTGCCTATGATGAATATCATTAATGGAGGTTCACATAGTGATGCGCCTATTGCTTTTCAAGAGTTTATGGTCATGCCAGTAAAGGCAAAGAGTTTTACCCACGCAATGCAAATGGGATCAGAAATCTTTCACAACCTTAAAAAAGTGCTGCACGATCGTGGTTTGAGTACTGCGGTTGGTGATGAGGGCGGATTTGCACCTACATTGGATGGGACGGAAGATGCACTCGAAACTATTGCCATAGCAACCAAAAAAGCAGGCTATAAACTGGGCGATGAAGTGATGATTGCTTTGGATTGTGCTGCTGCTGAATTCTATGTGGACGGCGCCTATGATTACACCAAATTTGAGGGAGACTCAGGTAAGGTGAGAACTTCAAAAGAACAAGCCGATTACTTGGCAGAACTATCTAGAAACTATCCTATTATCTCGATTGAAGACGGAATGGATGAAAACGATTGGGAAGGATGGAAGTACCTCACTGAGCAAATTGGTGATTCAGTACAATTAGTGGGTGACGATTTGTTTGTTACGAACGTAGAACGATTGGGCCGAGGAATTAACGAAGGCATTGCAAATTCCATATTGATTAAAGTAAATCAAATTGGGACCTTAAGTGAAACTATTGCTGCGGTAAACATGGCGCATAATGCGGGCTATACTTCCGTGATGTCACACCGAAGTGGCGAGACTGAAGACAATACCATTGCTGATCTAGCGGTGGCTTTAAATACAGGGCAAATCAAAACTGGGTCGGCGTCTAGAAGTGATCGTATGGCTAAATACAATCAGTTGTTGCGTATCGAAGAAGAACTGCACACAACCGCTTATTATCCAGGACGCAGCGCTTTTAAAATTTAGTCGCATCAGGACGCGAACTCCAAAAGTATCTATTATTTTTTGACACTGCTCACTTATTTATTGTTGTAGGGGTTGACTAATATGGGTGTATTTATTCTTTTTGACTGTCACTATTTTTGGACTTGAATAAATTAAGGTTTTTTTAACCCCACATGGGCGCCTAATTGTTAAAAAAATCGTTCAAAATTTCGTAATTTAGCAATAGCATGAAAATCCCTTGATCAGGGATTCTTCATTCATAAATTCAAAAAAAAATTAAATTATCCTATGACAAAGAAAGCAACTCTTGAAATTGATGGAAAGAAATATGAATTCCCTGTAATTGAAGGTACCGAGAAGGAACTAGCGATTGATATAAAGACTTTACGAGCAGTTACAGGCGGTATTACTACCCTTGATCCAGGTTATAAAAATACAGGCTCTTGTGAAAGTGCAATTACCTTTTTAGATGGAGAAGAAGGAATTCTTCGTTATAGAGGATATGCTATAGAGGAATTAGCTGAAAAAGCTGATTTCTTGGAAGTGGCCTATTTGTTGATTTTCGGAGAGCTACCCACAACAGAAGAACTAGCTAAGTTTCATAATGATATCAAAGAACAGTCTCATGTGGATGAGGATGTCAAGAAAATATTAGATGGATTTCCAAAGGCAGCCCACCCTATGGGCGTCATTTCATCATTAACCAGTGCATTAATTGCATTTAACCCTTCTTCGGTGAATGTGGATAGTGCAGATGATATATACAATGCTATCGTCCGTATTTTAGGTAAGTTTCCAGTGTTAACTGCTTGGGCGTATCGAAAAAGAGCTGGTTTGCCATTAGACTATGGTGATGATTCCCTTGGGTACGTCGACAACTTTTTGAAAATGATGTTTAAGAAACCAAATGGGGAGTATAACTCGAACCCAGTTTTGGTGAATGCTTTGGACAAACTATTAATACTGCATGCAGATCATGAGCAAAATTGCTCAACATCGACAGTGCGTATCGTAGGATCCTCACATGCTGGACTATTTGCTTCTTTGTCGGCTGGAATGAGCGCCTTATGGGGGCCATTGCACGGTGGTGCAAACCAGGCGGTGATTGAAATGTTGGAGGCCATTAAAGAAGACGGTGGAGATACCAAGAAGTATATGGCGAAGGCAAAGGATAAGAATGATCCATTCCGTTTGATGGGCTTTGGTCACAGAGTCTATAAAAACTTTGACCCAAGGGCTAAGATTATTAAAGCTGCGGCAGATGAAGTATTAAAGGACTTAGGTGTGGATGATCCTGTTCTTGATATTGCGAAAGGATTAGAAAAAGAAGCGCTAGAAGACCCTTACTTCGTAGATAGAAAGTTGTATCCGAATGTTGACTTCTATTCGGGGATTATCTACCGATCTATGGGAATTCCCGTGGAGATGTTTACCGCCATGTTTGCACTAGGTCGACTACCAGGTTGGATTGCACAATGGAAAGAAATGCGGATCCGTAAAGAACCGATTGGTCGTCCACGACAGGTTTATATCGGTGAAAACAAAAGAGCTTTCAAAGAAATTGAATACAGATAAAAGTTACATTCAGGAAACTGAAGCACCCATCTAAATGGGTGCTTTTTTTTATATTTACCGCATGCTACAACTCAATGTGAATGACGAGGTTTCCCGCCTTCGTGCTGTTGTTTTAGGAACCGCAAAAAACAATGGGCCCATCCCAAAACCAGAAGACGCGTACGATCCTGCTTCGCTAGGACATATTTTGGCTGGCACTTATCCTTCTGAAAAAGATATGGTCAACGAAATGGAAGAAGTTGAGGTGGTATTGAAGAAATACGGGGTGACCGTGTATCGTCCAGAAGTACTTGAAAATTACAATCAGATATTCGCACGCGATATTTCTTTTGTTATTGAAGATAAGATTATCATTGCCAACATACTGCCCGATCGCAAGCACGAGGTGGAAGCTACCGAGCATGTGTGGGAAGGAGTGCCGAAGGAGAAACGACTCATCTTACCTGATCCATGTCACATAGAAGGAGGGGATGTAATGCCTTGGGGTGATTACATATTTGTTGGGACCTACCGTGGTGAGGACTATCCAAGTTATATAACGGCACGCACGAATATGGAGGCTGTGGCGGCTTTGCAGGAACTCTTTCCTCATAAAACGGTCAAATCGTTCAATCTTAAAAAGTCCAATACAGATCCGTTGAACAGTGCACTGCACCTTGACTGTTGTTTTCAACCGTTGGGGAAAGGCAAGGCCATTATTCATAAGGAAGGGTTTTTAGAGGAAGAAGAATATACGTGGTTGGTGAATTTCTTCGGAAAGGAAAACTGCTTTCATATTACTAAGGAAGAGATGGCTGCGATGACTAGCAATGTGTTTTCCATTGCTCCAGATGTGGTGATTTCAGAAAAAAACTTCACTCGTTTAAATACTTGGTTGCGCTCCGAAGGGTTTACCGTGGAGGAAGTGAACTATTCTCAAATCGCGAAACAGGGAGGCTTGTTGCGCTGCTCTACCATGCCGCTCATTAGAGACTAGCTGGTTTATTTAGAATTTGGGAAGCCCGCGTTAAGGATAGTAGAGGAAATCCCGCTCTGGCGGATTGAAACGGATAGCCTGACCCGGTTTCGCAACAGCAGGCGCTGTGCGAGCATAGGGGAACGCCCTAAGGCTATTTTCCAAATGTCGCCTTATAATCCACGATACTTTGCTGAATGACTTCTAAGGCAACGCTGCGAGGCTGAAACTCTTCAACGACCACCGTTTTGTGCTCCAACTCTTTGTAATTTTCAAAAAAGCTGCGGAGCTCTCGTAACCAATGATCAGGAAGTTCTTCGATTTCATTATAATGATTCAAGCTCATGTCGTTAGCAGCTACCGCGATGATTTTATCATCCATTTCACCTTCATCCATCATGCGCATTACTCCAATCACTTTGGCGTCTATGATACACATGGGAACGACTTCAATTTGAGAAAGTACCAATATGTCTAGCGGATCGTTGTCGTCACAATAGGTCTGTGGAATGAATCCATAGTTGGCGGGGTAATTTATGGACGAGTACAAAACTCGGTCTAGCATTAGCATTCCAGATTCTTTGTCCAGTTCGTATTTCGCTCTGCTGTTCTTCGGAATTTCAATGATACCATTCACGTTATTAGGCACATATTTTCCTATCGAGACATCATGCCAGGGGTGCATATTCATAGTTTTGTTTTTCTGAAATTGATATGGGCGGTATCTTGCATCGTTCCGCGGATTAAATAGGAGGGCAAAGATAAAATAAACAAAAAGGTATGCCTCTTTTCTAGGTTAAAAAAACACTAAAAAGTACGCTACCATGTTGAAAAAGATCCAGCATTATGTCGGTTCAATTATCGATGTGTTTGATTAATTTTGCTGGATTTCCGCCCACAAATACATTATCGGGTACATCCTTAGTGACGACAGCACCCGCACCTATCACCACTCCATTACCAATCGAAACCCCAGGACATATAATAGCGCCTCCTCCTATCCAAACGTCATTGCCAATGGAAATCCCTTTAGCAAATTCTTTGCCCGAATTTCTCGCTTTGGCTTCCAAAGGGTGGGTGGCAGTATAGATCTGTACATTGGGCGCGAGCATCACATTGTTGCCAATTTTCACTTCCATCACGTCAAGGATGCAACAGTTGAAATTCATAAACACATGGTCTCCAAGGGTAATGTTGCTACCATAATCACAATAAAATGGGGGTTCGATCCAAAGCCCTTTTCCTGCGGTACCCATCAGCTGATAAAACAAAGTGTCTCGTTTTTCTTTTTCGGTTTCTGGCAGTGAGTTGATGTGTTGAAACTTCGCGCGAGCGGCCAGTCTTTCTTGGCATAACTGGGGGTCCATCGGGTCGTACATGTGCCCCTTGAGCATTTTTTCTTTTTCTGTCATTTGATTGAATTATTATTCTAAATATACATCATTTTACAGCTTTTTTTATACTAATTTTGTTTGATAAAGTGCACTAGTTTGCAGATACGATACTCCGAATGGCTCAAATCACCAATACCCTTTTAATGATTCGCCCTGTGGCGTTCAGAATGAACGAAGAAACGGCGGTAAATAATTATTTTCAAGAAGACATCGACATTAAAAATGCCGAAATCAATAGAAAAGCACAAGCAGAGTTTGATGCTTTTGTCGATAAACTACGTGCTGTTGGGGTTAATGTAATTGTTGAAAATGACGATTTGTTAATGGATACGCCAGATTCTATTTTTCCGAATAACTGGGTGAGTTTCCATCAAAGTGGTATTGTCGCATTGTATCCTATGTTTGCTGTAAATAGGCGCCGAGAACGAAGAGAAGAGGTGATGGATAGACTCGAAGCTGAAGGCTTTCTTATAGAAGGATTTATGGACTATACTGCTGCGGAAGAGGAAGGTGTGTTTTTGGAAGGAACGGGTAGCATATTGATGGATAGAGAGAATCAAAAAGCATATTGTGCCTTGTCACCTCGCGCTCATGAAGAGTTGTTTATTGAGTTTTGCGAAGACTTCGAATGTGATCCTATCATTTTTACAGCCAATCAGACAGTCGATGGAGAGCGATTGCCTATTTATCATACTAATGTCATGATGGCCTTGGGTGAAAAAGTGGCAATAATTTGTCTTGATTCTATAGACGACAAGGCTGAGAAAAAAAATGTAGTGAAGCACCTGAAGGAAGATGGCAAGGAAATCATCACTATCTCGGAATCGCAAATGCATCAGTTTGCGGGGAATATGCTTCAGGTAAAAGGAGAAGATGGAAGCTATATGGTGATGAGTAAGGCCGCTCATGAAAGTTTAACACAGGAACAGATTTCTGCCATTGAAAAACATTCCAAAATTTTAAGTAGCGATTTAACGGTTATTGAAACCTGTGGTGGTGGAAGTGCCCGCTGTATGATGGCAGAGGTATTCTTGCCTGAAGCTTAATAAATACCTTGATATCCTATGGTTACTTTATTTCCAAGGTCCGCGTGTTGTTACCTTGATAATTTCGCCAGACTTTTTTATTCTGTATAATCCACTTGTTCCTCTTAACCATAGATTGCCTTTGTAGTTTGCAATGCGACGTATCATACCGCCAAAAATAAAATAATGAAATGGCAGCATGGCATACCATTTTTTATAGAACGC